>Ga0126337_10001278_pt1 | contig 14985 bp, 8 predicted proteins | sample DipCmetagenome_FD_92527 | JGI IMG/M metagenome (GOLD analysis project Ga0126337, IMG submission 92527) | Coral microbial communities from La Bocana,Puerto Morelos, Mexico - Diploria C A metagenome | ecosystem: Host-associated > Invertebrates > Cnidaria > Coral | place: La Bocana,Puerto Morelos... | reverse complement strand
TGCCTCCTAGGGTGTTCAGTCTCAAAAGGTCCACTGTGGTAGCTTTTTCAGTACCTCTTAGGTTATTGACTGAGCTGAAAAAAAATGAGAGGAGATAATGTTCTGTTTTAGAATTACTGGTAGAACCGAGCTTACGGGTTAAAAACATATCAAGCCACACCCACAAAACAAGATCTCAGTACCTCTTAGGGAAACTTTTCAAAAGTTTAGAGGAGTGCCCCCTGTCCTTTTTATATGGGGGTCCCCCCCACTGTGTTGTTGCTGGTGGTTAAAGAAGTTTGTCTCTAGACCAGTTGAACTAATAATATTAATCAATAACACTTTGATAATGTCATCAAGCTTGTGTTTATGTTGATGTATGCTCTACTCTTGTTGAATAAGGTCTACAGTGACTACTGGTTGTTTTTGTTAGGAGAGGAACTCGCTGATGATAGCAAGAGAAGAACTTGAACACGAACTGGACAGCAAGAATCACACGATCAGAATGCTTCAAAAACAACTGGTAAGTCAAGAATACAGACAAGGCAATAAGCTGCTGGTCCTTCACCCTTCTCCTCTATTTCATGTCCGCTATGCAGTCTAACATAGCCGTGGAGTCTGGATTATGTTAAGAATACCTTAGTTGGGAAAGTACCTCTGGGGGGACTGGATGAACTGAAGTTGGGGGCAGAACGCCTGCATTGTGACAGTGACAGTGCCTCTTTCTACCCAGTAGTCTATGGGTTCTTGAAGGAAGAACTCAATACTAAGAGATGACCTGCTAAAGGGGCTCAGCCAAGATATTTTGGCCCTGTACAAAATATCCTTTAAATTGAAGGAAACCTGAAAATAGTAGTTTACTAACATAACACGGATTACAAACGACGAACTTGTAAAATTTAGGCTGAACTTTTCAAGATATTCTGGGAGGGGTTATTGCAGCCCTAGTTGCTGTCCAGAACTAGTGCTGTCAGCTGATGATATTCCAATAATTGGAACAGTAAGACTTGGCCATGAGCCCATGACAGATCATAATAACACTCCAGCAAAGGCTGGAAATTCTGTCTAGACATGTCTCTGACGTTTTTTTTTTTGGTTGGGTTTATAGGAAGCTCAAGATAATCGAGATGAGATGGCTTACTTTAAGAGACAAGTCAAGTCTCTGACGGACCAGATACAACAACAGCAACAGAAGATCACAGAACTGAGATATCGATCCACCAGCCCTGGTCCTCTTTCCTTGAGCACGGTAAGGCATACCAGACTATTTATCCTGGGAGATACTACGAAAATCACCGAATTGAGGAATGGGCTTGAACTTCTGTACAGCGACCACCCCCACTTTCATTTGCTGACCCGCCCGTGTTCCTCATTGACCACTCCCTAGGCCAGCGCAAAACGCGAGACTTGACGGGTTCCAGTTCTCTCACGATTGTATCAACGATCCAATAAAATACGAGAAATAGACTGCGAACAGGTTCCGGGCGAGAACGGAAAAAAAATTCAGCGACCAAAGCGAGCAGAATATCCTGTTCGAAGAGAAAAGAAAGGGCCCTAAACATTTTATGTTGTTGTGAGGTGACTGCATGCAAGCGAAGTGCATTGATATAATATAGTGCAAAGTAATACAGTACTGTACATGGTGCTCTTACAGTACTAGGAAAAAAACGTTCAATGTTAAAATGTGGCCGTCGGGCCAGTCGGAAAGGGGTCTCTGGTTTGATCTGGCGTATATTTGATGCAAGCTTAGGAAGAAGATGTTGTTGTAGATCTGTCGTCGTGTCCCTGGGTGCATGTAGGTTGCCTGTGATCTTGTGTTGTAACTCGAAGACACCTTCAGGTTAGCCGGGATGGGAATCGTGTTTCTGCTATGCAACCATGCGTGAAAAACTTCTCTCTGGTAATCAAAGTGATGACGTATGTAGCGGAAAGACTGTTTAACTGTAAATCTGGCATTTTTTCGGTTATTAGCGGAACAAATGACAAATAAATGATAATTACTTACTTCAAATGATGGAAGAAGGTGGTGGACTTGCATGTTTCCCGATTTACGGGATATTTCAAGCGATTTTAGAGGAGTCGATCGCCTCTCAATGGTAACTTCCGGTAGAATTGGGTTGCTACCGCATAGATAATATTCCTAAGATGTAAAATTTCAAAACAGTCAATTTATCTCTCACAGAATGTTTTCTTGATACTCCTAGCCTTTGCTTGAAGTCAAATAAATCCATCTTTCATGACTAGAAGTCGAGTTCGCAAGGAAGTCCACCGTGCTTACATTTTTGGCGTAGGCCAGGTTACATTGCATGTCAAGAGCGCCTGCGAAAAGATAGTTGCTATGCACTAAAAGCAGGTGTAAATTTAAAGGAAAGGAGGCGGATAGAGTTTTAAAAAAAATTAACGCATCAATCCGCTTCTTTCCCTTTTCTCCTACTTTTCTTTGAACTTCGCTTATTGGACCGATTTTCCGACCGATTTATACTGGAGGCGAATTATTCGTCTGGGACATGCTTGGGAAAAGAACGATAGCTCGTCTGATAATCCGTCTGTGTATAAGTACGGGCAAGCAGACGGATCATCCGTCTTGACGTGTTTTCCACGATGCTTCGCCTCATAAGAGGGACTATCGCGATAGCTCGTGTGGATGGATGATCCATCTGCTTGCCCGTATTTATACACAGACGGCATAAACCGGACCATCGTCAACTTACAACACAAAGGAATGTGAGCGGGTCAGCAAAAATGACAGCAAGAATGTCCAATAAAGACATAATCCTCGTAAATTCCTCATTATAGCTGCTGCAGTGTCAATTATTGCCACTGACGTAATATTTTGTTGCTGAACAGGTTCCAAACTTTCAGAATAAAAAGGATACAGTGAAAGCAGACATCAGGTTTGTTCAGTAGACGGGTAGATTGTTGACATGACGTTTACCTTACAAAACATCGTTCATTTCATTCCCGCGGGCTATGATTCGACGTGAAAAATCGCCTGCTGGAGATGTTAACCGTAGCGTATTCTATGTAGTGTTTTTGACTAGTTTTATCTTCTTTTTCAATTTATGGGATGATTTTTTTGGCGTGAATCATGCGCTTCTCTTTTGTGAAGAATAAATGGAGGCGACTGTTTTATAAGTTAACGAAACAGCGAAAAAGAAGGGTTGCTCGCATCCTAAGAGACCCAGGGGCAGCCGGCTAGTCGAGATGACGCGACATTTTCGGGCGAAAATTTACATCAAGAGCAGGAGAGGCCCTTGGGCACTAACAGACCGCCAGGCCACACTTACTCTTTCCAGAGAAGTTCCCGTAGCATTTGAATTCCTTCCCGCTGATTGGCCAGAAGATATCGCGTCGTCCCGACGAGCCCCGGTCTCCGAGGATGGGTTGCTCTTAGTCTATTGTTTTGTTTGTGATTTCTTTGCTTTTGGTTTTACACGTCCCAAACCAAACCGAACTTAGTTTGCAACGGTGGTACTTTAGGTGGTGGATAGATCCCGGTACTCCCTATGCCGACCTACGCGGGGAGGTTTCATTCGAAAGGGTTACCTTTTTTAGGCTTCAGGTATATAAAAAGGTAGAGACTACACGAGTTGAGGTATTTATGATGGGGTAGGGAAACCTGTCATTTAGGAATAACATGAACGGGAACTGAATAAATGATACTTGTTTTTGGTTAACAATTCTTTTGGTAGTGCTTCACATTATCCCGTAGTGTTGTTCATTGACTTCATTCCAAGGGTTTTGGAAAGGTATGCAGAGTTCTGAGTAGGGGTGGAGCTTGCCTGTACTAAACTATGCTGAGTACCGCCTGTGGGGGTAAAATGCTGGATAGTTGCTCACTGGAATTCACTGGAATGTCGAAAATGTGTATACAAATTGCCGAAAATTCAAAGCGTTGCTACCTAAATTTCTTGATATTCCAAAAACGTTGTTCTAAACGCCAAGAGTTGCTCAAAAGTTGCCGAACACAGGGTATAGAGCGACAATAACCGACAATGTATTTGCTTTTTTCTTCTTTTGTCCAGGAACCGGCTCAGAGATGCCTTTGTGAGACATTTAGGAGAGTCATCTAAGGTTGGTAACTTGTATTGAAATGAGTAGTTAGAGTCGAGGAAAGTTAAATGAACTCACCAGTACTGAATCGATTCCTCGAGATGTGTTAATTTGAGTAAAACACGACAACAACATCTGTTTCTGAGTACAAAGGCTTAACTCCTTATGGAATCGCGGAAATTAGAATAGGATAGCTTATATTAGCACGGAAAGAGTGCTGTAACGGAGCTGTGCCAAGGCTAGCTAAGGATGGTGGCGGATTTCGCAAAATTTAGTCGAGATAGTTGATCGTAATTCGTCTCAGAGTTCCCCAGTCTTAGCCGTTCTTGTTTCCTTTTGGTCTATCATTGTGTCCGTAATGCATGTTTTCCTACAATATTTTAATTTTATAAATCGCAGAAGACTTGACATTGCTATTAATGAGTCACCTTTGCACCTACCTGACCTGGCCGCCTCTGCCCCAGAGAATGAGAGAATGTTTAGGGCCTGTACTGTAATGGTGAAGTGCCTCATCCCCATCTCCGGGTTTCAATAGCTTTGCGCTCGATCCCAACTATCGCTTTCGCTTGTTGTTGCAGTTAGAGCTCGAGGAAGAGGCACGTCACCATCACAGCACCATTAATAATAAGGTTAAATATCACCTGCACTGTAACTAGAAAGCGCACCATCACGTCCACGCACGTCACATTCATCTTTGAACTCGTAACGAGATATATTCATATTGCGTCCTATTTTCAGAGTCACGTTCAGCTGAGCAAATACATCCAGAAAGCGGAGCAGAACATCACCGTGGCTCAGAAAGGTCTAGACTCGTTATATTCATCCCTCGTCCTATCACCTCACGCCAGCACCGAGCATCTGCCGAAAGGTGGTCTTCACTGCACTTTACACCAGTCACCGCCTCATCCATTTCACTCACAGACGTAGTGCTTTTTCACTTGACTGTCACGCAATGTTGTTTTCCAAAGGGGTTAGCATTGTTTGACAGTACCTCGCAGCGAGGTTTCATACCGTGACACATTTTCATGAGCGTTGTGTGACCTCACACAGTACTCAGAACTGTCACACTATGTCATTCTAGAGAATAACGTAGCTTTGCACTACCTTTCACTTAGATCATTTCGTTTTCACTTGATCATTTTTTCTTTTAAAACAAGCTTGAAATTACGTGGCGTTTTACAACACTTTTGGTGCTTTAGTAATCCCCTAGCAGTTATGTTTATCGCTCAGTATTCTATAGCTTTAGCCCGCCCTCCCCAAAAGAAACAAATCGGAGGGACGCTCTCTCTGTTTTTTTCTTTCGGGGAGGGCGACTGTGATACAGACTTCTATACTAAAGCGAGAAGACACATTCAAGGTCACTTGATTTGATGACTTCCCTTGCACTGCTTATTGGTACTAAATAGGGAACTCCTGGAAGGCCTTAGAAATCCGCTTACAAGCCCTCCGATTGAGCCCGGTGGAGATTTCCTATTGCCCTCCCCAGAGATTGTAAGCGAAATTCTCAAGTAGCTCAAGTTAGGCAAGGACGAGGAGGTTTACGTGACGTTTATGCCTGCTTCTATCACGTGGAAGATTGAAAATGTCACGCAAACCCCCGCGAAAACTTTCTCATTGTTGCTTTCTTGTTTCAGACAAATCGGGACCTGCGTTCGAAAGATCCAATTCTCAATCGAGCGCGGAAAGAAGTCAAGAAGATTCGGATGGGCGAGAATACGAATCAGACTCTTCTAAATCGCGCAGACGAGGCAATCCATCCTCATACACCGGAAAAAATAACGAAGATTCAGGATCAGAGTCAAGAAAATCTGGGAGAAGAAGCGTTGCTCGTCTAGGAACTTCTCTAGCTCAGGATGAAACCGATGGCAGAACGTCCGATTCAGACTCGGGAAGGCCAAGCAGATGGCGATCCGCGTCACCATCGCTTGAAGGAGACAATTCCGGCACCGAAACAAGACTGCGGAAAGATAGTACAGATTCGGAAACAAAGGAAGGAAGCAAACAAAACTTGCCACCTTCCATACAACGCACAAGAAAATTGTCAAGGTCAAAACTATTGAGCAAGATAGAGTCTTCTCCTTTGTCACATTCATGGACGCCTGGTGCAATTGAAAAGATTGTAAAATCTTGGAGGGAGACTAAATCTCCTGAAGCGCAGGATAAAACTAAGAAAGACGAAAGTAATCTTAAGCCTGTGTCCCATGTTCAGTTTCTTTGAAAACTCGTGACAACGAAAGGTAGTTTTATGAAAAAAAGAGAGTATAATAGAATAAAAAAGAACATTGATTTGTTGGGCTGTTCTTTTCAATTTTTCTTGGAGAGAGGACACTTTCCACACCCAGTCGATAGTCACTTGCCGCTATAAGGCTCTATGAGGGGGCATAGGGATAGAAAAGGAAAAAAAAAATACGGGATTCAGGATATGTGGAGGAAAATATTGATGGACTATGGGAGATAATTTAGCCAGCGAGCAGACTCACCTTTAAGTCACACTAGCGAGCGGCCAAAAGCGGAGCGACATGCTCGAGCGGCAGAGAGCGAAGCGATAGGTGTGGTGGAGCTGATGAGAGGCACCAAGTAAAAAAAATAACATCTGCATCTATATCTACATGTAAAGTCGGCACAAAACTATCAATAACTATCACGCCAGCTATTAAAAAAACAATTAAAACATAAGTAACAGATAATAATAATAAAATAATAAATAAATACAAAAATATCCCAGTAGACGATTATGTAAGAGGAAGCAAAGGCTATATAACCGTGCTAAAAGATCAAGCAATGAAACGGATTGGGCCAGCTAGAGGCATGAACTAACAAAGGCAAGAAATGAATATGTATGTGGCTTCTTTCACAGGCAATCTTCAGGAGAACCCCGGGTCCTTCTGGTCTTATATAAAGAAAGACAAGGGCGATGGCCAAGTTGGTGTCCCTGATCTCATGGTCAGTGCGAGATTGACAAGTGACCTTGTACGGGATCGGATATTTAAATAATAATTTAGGCCGACAATAAACGGGTTTTGGGAACAAAGGACCCCTCTCTCATCTCTCCCGCATTGAATTGCTTCATAATTGGCCATTGCCTAGGCAACGAGTAGCTCGTCTCGCTTAATCCGCCGTGCGTGACGAGAAAGAGAAGGGCGAGAAACGATAGGTCACACGAAATCCTTGCCGTTTCGATCACGCTCGACAGAGGGATTACTCGTAATCAAACTATCGCTCTGCCGGTCTTGTTCCGAACCTCAACCTGGAATGTGCGAAAGAAGCAATGACTACCATAAAAATACACTGTCTGGAAAGAGCCAAATCCACGAAAATATAACTTCGGAATCTCCGTAGTCCTCCGTAGTCTCACATTTAAGGAAGAACATGGAGAAATTATTTTTTACCCGCTCAAATTTCCTCTGTGGGTGGGCAAACTTAAAACATGGAATCAAAACAGTCGAGCTGTCAAGGTTATATTTGATTTTTTTTTAATCCGGGCTCCGTGAAGGACATTTGTGCTCACGAGTAACGAACAATCTCACACTCTCAAATCCCAGAAAATAAACCTTTCATAAAAAAAACATACCTACATATCGGAAGCGATACGATATGCGGGCCGCAAGGACATTGATGAAAGGACATTTCGACGAAGGTAGATTTATGTAAACCTTGTTCAATTATTCGACATCAGATTATTGTGTTGTTTTGAAAGGCAACTGTTTTTTCAAGTACTCTCTCTCATAAGTCCTACGTAAATGGGCTGAAAAACCAATTAAAAGGACGCTTAACACGATAATATGATTGGTGAAGTGACTTCGCGTTGTTACCCTTTGTTTACACTCAAAAATAAGTTTTGCGGGAGTTTCCATGACAACCTTTTCATCATCCGGGAACCCTGGGAACAAACAAGAAATGCAGTAGGGCCGACACGTTCCGAAAAGTTTTGTTCGAAGGATGTAGAAAGCTAAAATATTTCCACACTCTTCTTCAATACCGCTAAATCTGTTGCGATTATCGTCGATGTAGTGCCTTAAATTTGTTTTTGTTGGCGAGGAATAGTTTAAAAGCAAGATGTTTACAAGAAGTCGATTACAGACGTCGGACATTAAAACATGGTTTGAGAAGGCTTTTGTGGCGAAGGATTAACTTGGAGTGCAAGAACTGCATTGGGAAGGTCCATAGATGGACCTGTTTATTGAGACATTAACTGGAACAGCCTTTGAACTACGAGTTAGCCCTTTTGAAACCATCATGAGCGTCAAAGCTAAGATTCAACGTCTCGAAGGTAAGCTTAATCGCAAGTTAAGTTATCATTCGTGGGAATAGGAACGATTGGGTTAAAATTCAAAGAGTTTGTTTTGATCCATCGCTTCCCAAATGTGTAAAAGTCATACTTGTTACGATTTTAAAAAGTTCCCTTTAAATGTACGTGTTTTCGAAGGTTTGTCCTCACATTAACCATAAATAATTTAAAATGTGTGGTGTTGCTCCTATTGTAAACACTCTTCAAGTGGGCTCAATTTGGAAGGATAATTCGTTTGGAAAAAGCGTTATTCTTCTCATAAAGAAATCGAAATTTTCACAGAGTTAGTGATAAAACGAAACAATGTGGATTGCCTGGTATATTGCGTCTGTTTTTTTAATAGATAATATCTGGAATTGTGTTTGATTTTAGCCTAATAAATGACTCGGCAAATCTATAAAAAGCTTAAAAGGCTTTAAGTTATATTTTGGTACGATGAAACTGCCTGTGTGTTATTCAACCCGATTTTTCTTTAAGCTTAAATATCTATTGATTAAAAAGATATGTTAGTTACAGTTTTGTCTGAAAAGAAACAATTGCGTGATGTCGAGTATTACGTGCAGAACGATGTGTTGTGTAATTGTACAGTACTCCAGATTTCGATGGATCTCAAAATAAGGCCATCGTCTTGTTTGCCTTATTGTATCGTTTTGTTATCATATACGTTTACTCCAACCTGTTTTTAACCATGGTGTAGATTCACAAACGTTTAATTGTTTCTGGATTATATTCGGCCAAATGAACTTGAACTCGCTGTTGTGCCTTTATCAAAATATTCAGACTTTTCATCTGATGAGTTTTAATCTGGTCACTGACATTTGTCAATAACCAGATCTAAGGCATTGACTCATTATGTCACTTGAGTGTTAGATAATGCTGATTATTGTGCTCCAAAATTAAAGTTGGCACTTTTAAAAAATTACAACATAAAGTTGGCAACATGATGACACTGGATCTACATTTGCAGACGTTAGACATTGAAAACAGAATGCAACTAACTGGTTCATTGGCCATAATTCTTAGTCCATGATGACCTTGGTAACACTCTTGAAAGACTTCCAGAAAATTGATCAAATCTTCAAACATAAACAGTGTTGTTACATGTACATGTATTATATGTTATTGTACAATGACATACATGTATATGACAAAAAATCTGGCTTATGTTGTGCCCAATGAGCTGTTTTAGGTTTGCAAGATGTAGTGGTAATATGTACAGCTGCCAGCTTTTTGCCTATCAAGGCTTGAGTTGCAAAGCTCTAATTAACTGTGCAGCCATGGCCATAGCGCGGTTCTTAATCTCCCCTTGGTTTTTTTTTTTTCGGTGACCAGATGCAAACCTCCACTTGGCCAAAGCATAATCGGGACTATGAGTCTCACAACATGTAATGCTCATTCGCTAAAAGCTGTTGAAACATTAATGTATGGAAAATTTTACAGATATTGTTTACTTTATAGTGTATAAAATATATTTTCTTTTGGTTTTATCGCAGTGTCAGCCATGGTATGCGCTGACCTTGCATATTTTACTTTTGCTACATGACAAATAAGATAGTGCTTACTTTGGAAGTTTACCTGGTAATTCCCCAGAGGCGACGGCCATTAATTTATGTGCAATTTTGTGAGTATTTCTTGTGGCCTTGGCAATTGAAGTGAATTCTGTGCCTGTTTCATTGAAGTGAGTTCAGAGATTTGAAGGAAAATTATTTGCCGAGGTAAACACAAGCTACTGTGACACTCGTTACTTTTTTGTATCGTTCATGGGCATAATGCCTTCATAGATTTCATGAAGGCTAAGAGTAATGGTGCAATAATATACAGTTTGTGTTGATTAAGTGATGTGGTGTCTATAGTACTCAGTGGATCATCAAGGACTGCTTTGGAATGTGCACTGCGTTGCGACAGTAGTGCTAAAAATACATTTAAATTTTACAAGTGCGGTTGTAAGATCTAAAAGATCTTCTTGTTTAGCATTTACATTATTTATAACTTGATGGAACGTTGGCAATGCACTTGCCATCTGTGAGGCAAAAATGTCACTTGGCTTTATGAGTGGCGTGAGATTATTGTTGGTGTGGTTCCTTTCTGGGTACACAATTCACAGGTCATGTCATGCCTTTTGTGTCACTGACTAGCACATTTTGTGTGTTTACCATGGAACTCTGCTCTTTGGATACCAGCTTATTACAGACAGTTTTTTCCTCTTGTTTTACCCTGTCCAATATGGGCACAGGTTGATGTGGACAATGGACAATTTTTGGGTTTCAAGTGACATACTCTCATAACATTATTAGCCTAGCCTTATGGGCCCTTCCATATAACTGGGTTCTACTGTACTTGTTGTATCTCGTAGAAAGAGCAATTGTCCAGTACACAGAAAGATCATAAGTTGAATCTAGAATTGTGTTTAATTTGCAGGCATCCCAATGTCTCAGCAGCATTTGATATGGCGATCTGTAGAATTGGAAGATGACTATTGTCTTCATGACTACAAGTGAGTGGCTTTTATCTGAAAAAGAGAGAGTTTTTGATAGGTCCTTTGTTATCACTTTGTTGCTGGTACTGGCTTTACCAAATTAGAAGACAACCTGTTAGACTTTTGTTACTGTTGACAACTGTATAGTAATGCTCAAAATTGCCTAGGGATTCTGACACCAATAAAATACTTTTCCACTGTCCAATATACTTTCCTGATCACTCTTAAATTATGTTTTATTGCAGCATCACTGATGGGGCAACACTGCAACTAGTCCTGGCCATGAGAGGAGGTCCTATCAATACAAGAAGAAGTGAGTAGTATATGAACTGTATAGTATGTAATTCTGAAATCTTCTACTGGGAAATGTGCTAAAGCTGTACTTCTGTAACTTATTGTTAATGAAAACACAGGACTAGAATGACCTGTTGATGTAATGATGGAGCCAGCAAAGAAAATTTACTGCAGTCAATATACATATAGTCAAAATAAATTTGATGTGTGTTCTTCCTCTCTTTCCCCGAAAATTTTTTCCCAGTGTTTCTATTGGCTTTTTGAAATACTCATGAAGTTTGGGAGAACTCTGAAAACATTTGCCTCTTGCTTGTGTTCACGTAGCATTTTTCATTCTCCCAAACACAGAAAATATTTTGAATTTCTATTTCTTAAGTGCAAATTTTCATTGTTAAGAGTGTGATGACAATAGAACCTTGTGCCAAATTTTGTGTGATCAATTCAAAATATCTCCCTTAGCTATGGGATTGCTAACAAGTGAATCCATATTAGTTTTTTACGACTAAGAATGTTAAACTAGGTTGAACTGGTATGTACTTGACAAGAGTACATCATTTTCAGCCTGTTTCATCTCGATGTTGTTCTGAATTATGTTTTTTGGTATTTGTTTCTTTGTAGTACCTGTTGAAGACCCTACTCTAAGAGAAATGGCTGAGTACATGGATGCCAACAGGTATGCACAGAAATGAAGAACTGTCTTTGTTGCTCCAGATTTCATGTCGCAAAACTGGAATAAGTTAGACTCTCGTCTGAAACCCTTAGAATTTGAACAAAGTTTGGAAAAATTGTTCAAATATTATGTCAAATTAGGTAGTTATACAGTAAGTTATGTTGACAGCAGTATTCTTTTGATTTACAGGGAAGAAATCTGGGACAAACTCCCTAAGGATAACCGTCAAGTAACCTTGCTTGTTTTCAGGTAATCATATTATAGAATCAGCACTTTCTTTTTTGCATTTATGAGAAACTTACTTTTCTTGTGTAGTGCATTTTTGATGTTGTATATTGTTAAGTGATTATCAGCAAATTGCAAGATCATCAGAGTTGAATCCCACGCAGTGGACTGATGAGGTATCAGGCTCCTGTGATCTTAAGTCATATATTTTACACTGCTGGTAAACCACTGAATGATGTACATTTTGTTTTCCCAGGGATGGAGACCAGTTGAATTTCTTTCGAGTTGTGGATAGAGGAGATGGTACTTTGACCCCTCTCTCAGACTCCTTGAGGTAATGATCAATTTCACTAAAAAATTTTAAGTTGCATATTGACTGTCACGGAAAAAATAAAAAATGTTCTTCCTTGTTACTGTAAGTGATACTAAACTTATGATATTCAACTTTTCATCCAGTGCTTAATTGTTCACACTGTAGCCTACCACTATCATATAGATGAAGCATTTTTATGCAACAGCTCTAGCCATGGGTTCAACATAAAGAAATTATTTTCTTCTCAAGATTGACTAATAGACAACAGTTTAAAATAATGTTCTTATTTTAATATGTTGCTGTTCTTTTCATTACTTTTAGTGGTGCTTCAATGTACAATTTGTATGATGAAGAAGAAGAGGAAAATCCGCCCCCAATATCACAGGTTTGATTTAATTTAACACTGTACTGAACGGTCTGTATTGAGTTGCTTCTCTTTATAAAAGCTGAGCTGAACTGTGTTATTTTTTTTTTAGGAAGCCATCAAGGAAAACAGTGTGACAATGAACAAAGTGAGACTTCTTAAGAATAGAATGGAATCACAGAAAAGCCTCAAGGTATTGATGACAAACTATGTTCCAATAAATTACTATGAACAATTTATTAACTACATATGGTTAACCTAGTAACTAATAGAGTATGTCTTTATACTAATGAATTTTAGTATACAGATTTCAATTTTTTTTGGCGGGTGGGGGGGTATTAGATAAATGATTAGATATACATTATAGAGTATTACAAAGTGGGGGAAACATTTTAGTTTTACATGTATTTTTAAGCGGTAAAAGCAATAGCAATGGTAAAAGCAATAAAAACGGTGACAAGTGAGTCAGATACTGTTTGAACATTAAAAAAATTCATATCTTCACTGCCACCATGTAATTTTCTATTATTATATAGACAAACTGACTGTTTACCTTATACAAACAACAACCATGAAAAAAAGGACAAAGTGCACCACTCAGTTCCCAGATGTAGCTTCATATATTTATTTTGCAAGTGGTGTATTTTCCAGTAAAACACCTTTATCTACATAATAAGCTGTGGATAATATTTTTGTTACTGAATATATTTTTTAGCCTAAACATCAAGCGGCACCTCCATCTACTGAGAAACCCACCAGGAGTTCAGTACTCAGTGCTAGGAGAAGGTAGGTCTCAGAAAATCATCAAATATTATTTAGGATTATTTATAGATTTACTAACAAATTCTCAGAATGAAGTTGAAAGATATGTATTGTTATCAGTTTGGAGAGTTGAAATATTGACTGGAACCTAAAAAGGCTAGCCAGAGAAGGCCTTAAACTCAGTGCGAGAAAGTGCAAGACACTGAGCAATGAGTATGCTAGCAATAGGGAGAGCATCCTGGTGAATGGCAAGAATGTGGAAGACATTGAGAAGTTTCCATACCTAGGAGCTACTGTAGCTGAGGAGGGTGGAGGCAGTAAAGATATTACAAAGCAATTGCAGAAGGCTCACTGTGAATTCCAGAGACTAGGGAAGGGGAGCAGCCAGAGGAATATGAAGGAGAACCAAAATATACCCGTACCTATTCAAGACTTAACTTCGACAGGTCCTGGTATATGGCTTTGAAACGTGGAAGATCACAAAGCTGACGAAAGAAAACTGAATAGTTTCCAATCCCAATGCCTGAGACGGGTCGCAAAGATCAGATGGCAGCAAAGAATGACAAACAAGAGATTATTTGAGATGGCAGAGATCAATGAAATAAGCTGCGAGGTACACTTGTACTATGAAGAACGTGGAACTGGTAAGGACAGGTACTCAGGAGAGAGGGTGAGACAGAGACCAAAGACCACTTGGAGAAGGACTGTTGAGAGGGAGAGAAACAAGGCAACATGGAAGATTTGGAATGTAACCAAGGTGGCGGCACAGAACAGAGATTGTTGCTCAGAGAACGTATTGCCTGTTTTATTTCCACTCAGATCTCCTGTCCAAACCTACAACCATGGACAAATTGTGTTGCAAAATGTGTGAAAACTTGAAATAATAACTGTAGTACTTACAGAATAAGTGTTAGCACCCCTAATTCATACATTGCAAACTTGTGTTACCTGAAACTGTTTTGTCAACTTTGTCACAGGGTTGGAGAGGGGCCAAATTCTTAACCAGAATTAATTTTTCTTATGATCAAGGTTTTAGCTTGCTATCATGTTTTTCTGCTATTTATAAGTGTTTATTATATAGATACTGACGAAATACCAGGATTTTTCCATTTACGAAAAAATCATATCTTCACCGCGCGCAGTGGAGATACTATTTTTATCTTTCACATGTGAGGATATTGCGATAAGTGACATTTTGCGATAAGTGACTATTTTGGCTGTTTCGAAAATGAATAAAAAAAGTGTGTTTTATGTGGAAATTTTATCAGTATCTATAAAATAAACAGACTCGTGCTGAAAGTATCTTTCACGAGTGAGAGATACTTTCACCACTCAAAGATAAAATTCGTATCCCCGCGCGGCCATGTAATATCCTCTATGTCAAATTACTGGCATCAAAACAAGGGTTCATTGAAACAGATGACTATCTTATTATTGAGTACTGGTATTGCTTCACAGTTGTATTACATGATACTTTGAATAAACTGAATTCATAAAGTTTTTCTTTTGATTTCTTAACTTATTATCAGAATTTTTGAAATCTGTTTCAAATGTCTTCTCT
>Ga0126337_10001277_pt1 | contig 14988 bp, 8 predicted proteins | sample DipCmetagenome_FD_92527 | JGI IMG/M metagenome (GOLD analysis project Ga0126337, IMG submission 92527) | Coral microbial communities from La Bocana,Puerto Morelos, Mexico - Diploria C A metagenome | ecosystem: Host-associated > Invertebrates > Cnidaria > Coral | place: La Bocana,Puerto Morelos... | reverse complement strand
TTAGTTTTTAATAAGTGGTTTAAAAACTCATCTGCTAGAAATATCCATCATCGTCACATATGGTGCACCCTTTATTTGTGATTAATAACCAAGGAAAGACTACTTTTAAGCCGTCGTTCTTTGAATGTTGATGATTTTGTAGAAAGGAGTGACGTCACTTTGTCACGTGATAACTGTTTTGTACTAACGTGATGGCAAGCTTATGCGCTTTACTGGCGCGATAAGTGAGATTGATGATGACGATGATAATGGTAAGTTTAAAAGCTGGGGGAAGGTTCGAGGAAGGTATAAATCTTAACTCATGGAATATTCCGTAAACACTAGCTCGCGAGGAGAAAAATAACTCTACCGTTAACAGGGTAAAGAGGATGAATAAAATGGCCATTACGGGGTACTTTTTTATATAAATTAACCAAATGCATTTCCAAGCCTTCTGTTTTAGGAAAGGTGTTAAATTTCACTGAGGTTAATCTTGCATATATCTACTTATACGCGGTTTTATTGAGTAAAATTTTAAATTTCGGAGTCAAGCGGCTGTTCCAGTCCCGTTTCGTAACTTGACGATCACAGAGAGCTCATAGAGTTCTACTTGTACCTACTATACATTCATGAAAGCGAACGGATCTTGCGAAAATTATCAACACTGCGCGTTAAGCTTTTTGTAATAAAACTACATGCGTTAAATAAAATACTACAGATCATATTCATCGGGCAGCGCAAAATTAAACCACGTTCACTCTCCGTCTAAATTGACTAGCAGGACTTGATATGGATCCGGTTTTCAATGAAGAAACAGATTGAGCAAAGTTCGGCTTAATCGCAAAGTTACTAGAAAAAAAATGTGGACTGAAAAGACTAGATTTTAGCACTCATGCTTTCGTTCATCAACTCGTTTTCAATTTTGTTAAATGTTGAATATTTGCAGAAAATGTTCAATATTGGGTTTGATTTCTCTTTTTTTTAAATTTTAATTCAGGAATAATTAAAACCTGACAAAAATAAGAAAGTGCATAAATATCGACTCGAATATAGGCTACGAATCGGTAAAAGGAATAAGCAAAGATATTTAATTCGATTAGAATGATCAGTCACGGATAAATATATATGTTTGTTTTAGGCCAGACTAAAAAAAAGCCAGTGTGACATATAAAAGTCAACACTGAGAACCTTTTACCCACATGTGAAAAGTTGATACTTGCCTCTTAATTCGTTTCGTTTCGTGACTTCTGAGAAACCCTCTTTGTTTTCCCAGGCTGGGACATAAGAATGCCAAAAAAAACTACACTTACAAGACCAAACAAAGCACTGTATCGACACGAAACCTTTTCATGATCAGTACAAGATCAGTTGCACAGATAACGAAAATGTATCACAATTGTACAACCAGTTTTGTATATTTTTGAAGGTTTAATGATTTAGATTTGAAAAGGTTTGAGAAGCTAGGTAAAAAGAATTTAAAACTAATTTCGAATTCTCAGACTTGGTAAAGAAGCTAACATTTTGTCCATGATAAGAGAAAATTGGAGCTACAATAAGGTCCAATAACGCAACTTATTCAGCTTAGTATTACCCTTACGTACACGTACTTTCATAAGCTTTATAGCGTTTACCTGCTTTAATTTCAGAACACAGAAAGTTTCGTTTTCAGAAAATACTTAAAATACCTCAAGAATGTGGAGCTGGTCTTACTGTCGACAGCTAACTTATTTCATGACATTTTCGAGGTATTACAGTAAGGGCAATCGAACACTTGACATATTTTTGTACATTTTTCATGACAATAGAATGAAGGCCTTTATATAATGTATAAGATTGGCGTGTTTCAGCACTGTAATAATGCTAATGATATACAATGTAAAAACAGTAATGATAATATTAAAAATAATAATAACAATTAATAACAATAATACTTCTAATAATAAAAGATTTATATAGTGCAAGTATCCTAATGTTCAACGGGGCTTTAGAATATCCAAGAAAGTCTAAAAAACATCTAAAAATGATAGCCATTAGGCTGAAGTAAATAGCAGAAATATTTTTTTAAAAGAAACGTTTTGAGTCTATTTTTAAAGACAGACGCAGACGAACTATTTCTTATTTCAGATGATAGAGCATTCTATAGTGTAGGTGCTGTCGCGGAGAAAGATCTTGTACGCCATATGTGCTTTCAAGATATAAGACAGAGTTAAAAGAAGATGCTTGGATTAGGAATGAAGAGCCTTGTTTCTATGGCCACCGTTTAAAATATGTTCAAAGATAAAAAAAAAGTCTAGCGTTCATGGTTCGAGAGTCCTCCGCTACAAGAGTGCTTTCCATTCAATCCGCGAAAATTCCGGACTTCTGAGACAAAAATATGATGAACGGGAATTTACCTGTAGGGATTTTTCAAAAGCAGAATGTTCGTTGAATGGAGCGCTTATATTTTGTCTTCCCTTCGATTTATTACATACAAGAGGCACGCGTTCAACAAGCTCGCGTTCAATATTTTAAACGTCGTGAGAAATCGCAAAAGAGCAATGTAAGCCAGGCGCAGTCAATCAATAGAAATCGATGTAGGAAATCAATCGCCGATTACTATTGATTGATATCTGCAATCAATTTCAATCGAACGCACAGAACTGAAGAATTTTAGCGATTACTTTTAAATGATAAAAATCGGTAACAATCGATTCGATTACTGTCTTCAGGAATATCGATAACTGTTTTTCAGGAATAACCGGATACAATGACTCAATAAAGCCATGCAGCAAACAAATTTTCTCAATCATTTACCAGAGTAACTTGTAAAAGGACAAAAACAATCAATCGTCGTAGTCGGCTGCACACAACTTATAGTGTATATGACACAATTTTTTTTTTCGGTTTTTGGTACTTTGATATGTGTAAAAAAACTATTCCGAGCCTGAAAGATTTCTTAATTTTTATTTAGCATATTTTTTTTCACGTTCAAAAATCCCGCTATTTCGACTCGAAAAGTGTCGCAAGGACCCGCGGCCAAAAAGTTGTGACGTCAGCTGATATGACTCGGAACAAAACGTGGCGGAAAGTAAGATGAAAACGGTGAGAAAGGGAGGGCGATATTGTGTGGCTGGAGCGCCGAACAACCAAAGTTGTACTAATACGTTTTAGCTAATGCCCAAAAAACCTAAGGGTTGAACGGGATTCGAGCCCATGACCTCTGCGATAGTTACATGTACAGTTGTTGTTGTCACTATATACGTCTAGAGATTTCGAACTCACGCGCTGTTGAGTGAGACTCGAGGATCCCGTTTAGGCCTTGGTGGATTGTACTAGGATAATTTTGGGCAAAATTGGAGCAAAAGACGAGCACTGCCACGGCATAATTCGCAAATTTTAGCACTTTTTGGAGCATAAATCCAAAAAATTTAGTAAATATGATGTATTTTCTACAGAAATAAATTAAATTTAGGTAGTATGTTCTTGCAATGCGTGTCGTAGAAAGTATTTTACAAACGGTTCAGAGATCTTAGCAGCTAATTTATACAACTGACGGCCGAAACAAACTGCCATAAAACGAAAAGAAATTTATAACAACAGTTTATTTGAAAAACATCATAATTTCGTGTTGTTATTGCGAATTTGCGCGCCTCCATGTACAGAATCTACGTCATTTTGTGAGCCAAATTTCGGAAATCAGGAGCATAATTTAAGTATTCTGGCATAATTGGCATAATTTGGGAAAATTTCGAGCACTGCTAGTAGCATAATATGCCACTTTCAGGAGCACAATCCGCGAAGGACTAATCCCGTTGAGGACATCTGAATGATCGACGAAGCAATTTAGCGAGGTTCGACTGACAAAAATGAATAACAATGCCTGTGAAGAAGAGGAGCGATAATAAAATTACAGGACAGAATGAAAAGAATGATTGGCTCTAACTTGCTCTATATGACAGAGTTGATGTAAAATAATGTGTGTCTTCTACACCAAAGAAGGAGCCGAATGTTTCCTGACTGTAGCGATGACAGTGAAGCTAGTAGAGAATAGATTCCGCAACTGAAAATATTAACTTGAAGCTAGAGAAAACGTTGAAAGACTGGCGCGCTAGGAAAAACCGTTAGCGTTTACAAACTCCTAATTTGCATACATAAATGCACAGACTTAAGTAGAAATTCGCACATCATTCTGCACTGGAGTGCTAAGTAATATCGGTGGCCAGTGCGCGTGCACTAACAACTAAAGTCAAACACGTGGAAAAAACTCTAGATTTATAATTCTCCTAAATTCCATTCAATCTCGAGAAATTGATGGTACATCATGATCGATAGAAAATTCCCTGTGGCTGGTCGAAAGCCCTAAAATAAACTTAAAATAACATTTGCTTTATGTTATTTTCAATAAAGCCACAAGTTCTGACCTGTACAAGGGCAGGTAGACATTTTAAGGAAAGACTCCCATTTACGCGATTTCCAAAGCAGTGACACTTATGATAAAACTTCCGAAGAGTTTGTCGGCGAAATTCGGTGGCAATCGATATATGTTCGGAAACCTTTTAGAAAACAGGCGTGTTAGACACCAACAGCAGGCCACAGGTGGTGTTCAGTGATCCATTCATTAAGAAATCAAGGGATTATTCATAAGATCTCTTTGTTGTTCGCTCGGGAGATTACCTCCATAGTTTCGTTATAAGACAACGATTCGCTGAACGATCGCTGCACGGATCACAACACACTGGTTTCACAAAACGCCTTAGCTTATAACCGTCGTATGAGGAACGCGCAAAAGGTACTGAACTGCTCTTTTAGACGCTCGTCAGCCAATTTTTCCTTTCTTTAAATAGTTCGTAATTTGGGTTTGTTTAAGAGATTTCTCTCGCATTTAGTTCAGTCTTTGTTTATGACACAATCAGTCTGAAGTTAACGTGTTTGTGTTCTTGATTAAGCTTCCCACGCCGCCCGGGGTTAAAGAACTGACAAGGACTGTCTCGCGCCGTAACCGCACGTGCACCGTCCGATAGCAGCGTGGTCCAGCACCAGTTTTGTTTACAACAGCTCATGGCCGGACGTATGGCATTCTAACTTTGCTGTTCCCGAACGTAACAGGATGAAGGAATGCTTTTTCTCGAGGGGTTTTCTATCAATAGTAAGAACTATGACGTTAAAGAGTTAAAACATTCTGGTATTAAGTCAATTGCAAGAGTGATCAACTTGTAATTTTTCTTCATAATTTTTATAACTAGTTAAGCAGCCGGTTGTTGAGAAAAAAAGGCCGGAAAATTCCCAACTACAGTTCAACTTTACGATATCACCTAATTATTAGAATAGATCAGTAAATGAAATTTTCAACTCATATAATTCTACTAGTTTTGATTCTGCAATCTGATTGGCTGGGCTACTGCAAACTATCAACTAACCTTTGGTAATTGGTGAGGGTTGTATAAAATATGGTGACGGTTTCTTTAGAGATGTTGCGGGATAATTTATTTAATTTAATTTATTTTACTACTTAATCCCGAAAAGTCTAAAAGTAGCTGGTCCACGGTAATGCGGCTTTAAAGCACTCCAAAATTGTTAAATAAACTAATGAAAGTGGGTACACAGCTGCAAGGTTCAACTGATAATTTAGTCCAGCATCGTTTTGAAATACAGAAATACAGAACATCGTTATTTGAACAACATTTAGTTAGAATTCTACTGAAAATTCATTCGCTCTTGATTTCTATGAATTGATAGGTAGTTCTGTCTTCGGCCTCATGAATCGGTAACTCATAGAAAACTGAACTTGAGCTCAAAATAGAACCGTTATAGGGTATCGCATCATGGGAAAGTATAAATACTCCTTAATGTTACAGTAAACGTTAGATAAGCTCCAACCCTTAACCTGTTTGGCTACTTAGCCTCGAACGCTGTCTTCAAAATTCAGTTCAATTTAGTAAATTAATTATCTTATTTCTTTCCAGAAACAACTGTTTTTTATTCTGTTGTGCCTCGCTGTGATGTCACTGATATTTCTTTACCGAAATCCCGAGTGGGGCTTGGAATCTATCATAATTCTACGCCACAAATATGATCTGTCTTCCATTGGTGAGTTGGTTTACAATCTAAACAGTTCTTCCCTTTCTTAAGCCGCGAAATCTAGAAGTGATACGCGAGATTTCCCCTCTCGTGGTACCTATAAGGTTTTTTTTCGGGAGACAGGATACAGAATATTTGTGGGAAAATTAGTGGGATATTTGTGGGGAAAATTAACTGGATAAGTCTTATTTAGAACAGACTTTTCGAGATATCGTGTAGCAAAATTGTTAGTTTTTGAAATTAAAGTTTACGGGATACGCTGACCTCGCTCTGCTGCCTCCATTGATTCCTTATTTCTTGGACGAAACTTTAAGCTGTGTTTATTTCTTTAAGCCTTTAATGTGTGCGGATAATTTTTACTTGTACTTCTGACAAACGCTTTTTTGCCTCTCATGTAGCCATTATGACCTCTTCTTCCGTTCTAGATAAAAAGGCACTCCTTCAAGCCTATCCTGAGCACCTGTTAATTCATGGCGCCTACGATATGACGGAGGCAGCGGTATCCCTCAGTAAACACAGAGCTGTTGAACTAGAGGAAAGGCTCCGTACTTTATCCGACGACCAAAGACATTCAAATCCCAGAGATGTAACGTCGGAGCAGGCTCAAACCTCTTCAATTTCCACAGACTCTCATCAATGTTCATATGAAGGCTTACAATCTACAGAAAAATTCCCATCGCCTAACATGAGCTGTGTGTTGCACAAGAAAACAATAGAAGAATGCAACGAGGCCTTCAAATACTTTGGAGAGTACAACTTGACGTCCGAGTCGCTTCGATGCAGAAAGCCTGCAAGTCGACCGATCTGTACATTTCTCACCGAGTCCCGGTTCAGTCCTAGAGACAAAGTGTCAGTGACATGTTGGAGAGACGTTTGTTCCAAATCATCACCGATTCTTATGGGTTGTTCTGATCCTGAATATGGGATTGCAGACGAGGAGAAGAACTGGCTCAAATTCTACAGCGTGGGCGAGCTGGAGCAGAAGTTGCCTGGGATTGTCACACAGAATTCAATCCAAGGTTTTAACTCTTGCTTTCTTAAGTGTAAAATGGGAAGGACAATAGTCAAGCAGGCACTCATTTTCCCGCCAATTTTAAAACGCGTAGTAAAGAAAACTTCACCCTCGGCAAAGAAAATAAACGTGAATATTGTTCTCGAGGATTCTCTTTCAAGATCTCACTTCTACCGGTCCATGCCACGGAGCGCCCAGTCCCTTCGCGATATTTATAGAGATTCTAGCTTCCAGGCTACTGTTCTTGATTTTGAGCTCGTTCAAAGTTATGCGGCGTACACTCTGCTAAATGCCCAGTTCCTCATGGCAGGGAGATCCCTGCAGGGCACTAGCAGCAATGGAAAAACTCCAAAGCGAGTGAACGGTATCAATGTGCTTACTGGGAGATTCAAACAATTTGGTTACCAAACTTTAATGCATGAAGACCTATGCTGGTTCGATGAATGGGGAAGTTTTTTCTCACCTGAGTACAAGAAAAAGGTTAAGCCCTTTACGGAGGCATTTAAACACATCTTTGAAAGTTTTCAACAAGCAACTAGTCCGAATGTGGACAACAAAGGCCTAACTTTGCTCTCCTGCGATATCTTAAAGGAGCTCGGAACTACAAATCCTTTCGGTGGAAACTATAAAAATAATCATTGCTTTGACGGAAGATCGATGAGCGAATATCTTCTGTTTTACGTTAGGAGATTTCTCTCGCTAGTCGATCGAAACCCAGAAGTCGCGCCAGCACTAGCATATACGCATCTCAACACAGGACATGAACCCTCTGGAAAACGCATTCAAAAGGATGACATAATTTTGTCCAAGTTTCTCGAGGAAATGGCAAGAAGTGACAACACGCTGACCATTGTTCTTTCAGATCACGGTGGCAAGACAACAGACTACGCGATCGAAACACTTCCAGGCAGCTTAGAGGTATACAGCCCAATGTTCTTTATGATAATTCCGCATAAAGTTTCAGAGCGGCTTGGTAAGGATAGGATGAATGCGCTGATTTTAAACCAGAAACGCCTTGTCACAGTTTCAGACTTGCATCAAACACTTATGTCTATTGCAGCCCTGGCGGACGACGAACGCGCAAATGGCGAAGCCAGTGGATTGTTTCAACCTATTTCGCCAAATCGCACTTGCGCAGATATAAAAGGTCTTTCCCCAGATGCAAAGTGCCGGTGCCAGGGCTGGACAAAAGCTCTGAGTCCTCAATCGACCGATGTGATTTGGCTAGCGGAGTTTGCTCTCGGGCAAATCAACAACTTGATACAGACGCAATACTTGGGAGGGGTGGGGAAAGCAAAAGCAAAACGCTATAGTGGCTTCGGTAATTGCGCCAGATATGTAGGAAAAGCCATTGAGCGGCCGAGACAGGAACTTGTTGGCAAATACTACATGACTACGTTAGTTTTAGTCGTTGAACCAGCTTATGGCGTGAAATCGAAAGAACGATTTGAAGTTCATCTCAAACACTCAAGCGTTCGCGAACATAGCATCACGTTGATAAAATACACGCGACTTAGCTTCTACAGCAAATACAAATCTTGTACTGATAGGCAAGTGGACGTCCAGCTTTGCGCATGTGCCGTGCACCATTCAAACAAACGCGAGAAGCGCGGGGGATCGGCCGTGGAAAAACTGATTCGCGCGCGCCACTTTGTAGACTACGGATTGAAAAGCACAACCCGATCTCTCGAATCCAAGTGCCTGTTGGTCACGATCCGATATTTAAAAAGGCTGGTTGTTTCCAAGAAGCAAACTCGCTTAATGAGCATCGAAGTCGCAAATGTGTGTAAAGACAATACTTTAAGAGTCAAGCTCGGAGGAATTCATAAGGACACACAGTTTTCACACGCTTTGCCAGTGTCTCTTGTCCTTAAGCCAAGGACTATACAGTTTGTACTTGCCGCTCTCAATGGCTGGAAGTACGGATTATTTAAACCAGTTTTTGTACACGCTCCATTTGTACAGCCCAAGAAAGACCACGTGACAGATACGTGACAAGTACTTTTGACTAAGTCGTCACTTTATTAGCTGCAAGTTCACTGAGCAGAGAGCAAGCCCTTGAAAGTAGACTCTTGAGCCTTTAAAAGTAGTTGAACCATCAGTAAATAATTCGTGCTTCGACTTGATGTAAGAGGGTGATAAAACTCCAAACAGATTCACTCGGCTGTGATGAACGACAATAAATCGTCCAAACAATGGAACAATGTGCTGATGGTCTCAACGTAGTGCGAACGAGACGCCCAAATATTTATATTTACCTGTTTACCCACTTCGCGCGTCCCTAGTGAACGATTTTGGCATACATAACACACACGAAAAACTACTCTGCGCTCATTAATTTCTGTTTTCTGTTGTTTGATCATTGGGTCTTACAGACAACTGACTTTTTGCTCTCCTGAGATGCTGATGAATGGTTTGGGTTCAGTTAGTGAACGATTCAGTAAAAAGATACTCGGAAAAAAATTATGGCATATCATGGAGCCAGTCACAGTATGGAGGCTATGTCAAGCTTTTCTTTGCCAATTTTAATTTAATTGAATTAACCTGAAGTAAGTGCTTGAAGAAAGGGCCCAAAGAGACATATTTCATCAGCCTAGCACTAGCAACTGCCTGGTGTTTTATAATTTTTAAAGCTTAGGGTAGCTAACTACTTTTCCACAGCGTTGTCCCACACAAAGTTGCAATGGGGAAAGTAAGTTTTTACTGTAAACAAAATCATCTGTTAAATTTATTTGATTACTTTTTGATTATCGACGGACTTTTTGCCATTTGGGCTACAAACCTGTACGAATTGCTTATCATGAGCGAGGAACATAAATACCATAAAGAGTGATTTAAAGCAGCTTTTTCGATTGACTTTATATCGAAAGAAACCATGTAATGTTTTAATGTAATGTTGGTCAGATCCCATAGACTTCAATTTTTTATGTTTAATTTTTGTTAGTTATTTTTCGAAGTTTTAATACGAAGAAATGTTTCAATATTTTTTGAAAGTGAATGTTGCCATCATAAGAATAAAGATATGCATTATGACGAACTGTAATGAATGAGTAAAAACATTTTCTTTACAGACAAACTTCCCTTCTGGTTATAACGACTAAACTATTTAACGCCGGCGGCCTACCCAAAACCTGATGAGTGTGTACGCTTCTCGACAAAAAATGCAAAAATTTGACCACAGAAACACTGAAATATCTGAGAATTCCTGTCTCACAGGCAATAGAGAGGTTAAGCATGACGTTAACGGCAGACGGCAAACGGTAAAGACAACTTCTGATTTTCAGTTCTTTTCTTCTTATCCGTAAATAAAGGTCACAAAAATGTAATAACGTCTCCTACTACTCATTGCAAATACAAATAATTTCACTCTACTGTACACACAGCTGAAGAGAGACGAGAAAAGTTTCATTTTTGCCGTTTTTCGTTTGTCGTAAACGTTATGCTGAAAATAATAAATGTTGCGTTACAATCCAAATCCCTCTCAAGTAAGAAGTTTAAATAGGAAGGAATTTTTGAAAACAAAAGAAAACAACCTTGAGAATGTCAGAGAGCTGAACAAAAATGCACAAATTAGAGAGAGATTTCAGAGTTCACAGCTACACACAACTGACCATGAGCTATTATAGCCAGCTAGGAAAAAACAAAATTTCACTGTAGCAGATCGGAACACATGAAATGAATATGGCAAATGTGATTCAGTCTTTCCATGATAGCGTTGCATGTAGTACGTGTGGCCCTGAATATAGATGTACTTGCTGTGATCAGTTGTGGTACTGGTCAATGTGTGATGATAATAAATACTGTCACCAAGTGCACAAAATCTAATTAATGTGAGTATATCTGGTAATGCTAGTGTACTGGCAAAATACGGAATGGGTCAGCTCAACCTGCCATTCAAACCTAAGTGATGAGAAGTTAACAGTCTGCTTTAAGGCTAACAAAATGAATTTTCCTGTGAAACCAGAATGCCTAAACTTTACACCTTTAGAAGAAAGATTAAAATCCCTATGTATCCCATCCATGCAAATAATATTATGTGAACTCCCTAGAGGTGGACAATTATCTATTCATGGCAATGTTGTTAATATACCAGCTGATGTGAAGTCAGTTGAAAACACTTTGCCAAAACCTATAAATGAATCACAAACTATCCCTATAAAATTAAAAAGCAAATTAAGTTAGAAGTACCATTATCAGTTTCACAATGTTAGAACAAAAAAAGTGTTGGAAACAGCAAAACATCTTGTAAAAACAAGTGAACTGTTTCTGTTAACTGTTAATTAATCCACGAGTTTGACCATAGGTCTCCTTTGATTATTATATAGACACTACTTACTGAAAAGTACACCACTCGTAAAATTCATACGAAGCTGCATCCAGGACCTGAGTGGCGTATTTTTCATTTATATCACTTATAGATACTGAGATTTCCTCGCGAAAAAAAGATTACATAAAAATGATACGTAAAATGCATTAGCCAATAGGAAACGCGAACGACGCAAACTCACTAGTGAACAACATCGCATCGCGATTTCGATTGAGCCTCAGTCAGCTTTTTTTTATCAACTGAAAAATATTTATAAAAGTTGTGAAAGTATAAACTGACGTTTTATTTCTTGTGTTACTTCATTAAATATTTGATTTTTAACTAGAGAAACTGATGTAATGTTTATTTTAACACTGTTAGAACAATGCCTTCTCGTATTCCTCGCACTGTTCAATCAGTGCCTCTGATTTATCCATTACACTCACGGTATTCTTGTTAATAATACTATCTAACCGCATACTGACTGCATACAAATTCTTTCCTTTCTTATCAATAATGTTACGCAGAGCTTCGTGCTTCGAGATCCGTTTTTGTAGGCTTTCCCATCTCTTAACTCCTCTTCTGGCCAAACTTGTCAAAACGAGGTAAAATAGTCCACCAATAATGGTTACTGCTCCTCCTCCAATCAAAACTCCAAGCACAATGGGTATAGTTTGTTCGTTGTAGGTCCTCCATCCTATTACTCCGCCGATAATCATTCCAAGAAGAATGCTGGCGATCAGGGCGTTTCTTCCATGCGTCAAGATTTGGTCTTTCATTGTCTTGCTGTAGTTGTACTGCCTTTCAACTATTTGTTGATCTACTTTTACAGAGCTGTAAAGCTTCTTGTGCCTGGAAATTGAATACAGATTCTTTGAACGTGGATTGTTTTTTTTAATTGATATAATTGACACTTGGAAAACAGAAGAATCGAAAGACTCCTAAGGAAAACTGACAACAACGTGGCGACCAACTATGGAGAATCTGACAAAAGTGGAGAATCTGACCATGATGCCTTTCACCCATCTCACTTGTTGTTTTGGTTTGTATGAAAGCGAGATTTCTATTGTTTTCTAATGCATTTCAGGACAGGCAACCGTTTTTGCAAGGTTTTTCATAGAAGGGGTTATGCGTGATGCATATTTAATTCAGCAAAAATATCGCGTGATGTGTGAGAGGAAGTAGATTGGTCATGCGTCACTGAGGCGGGATATCGTTAAAGCATTTGAAATGCATAGGCAGGATGTGGGGCGAGTATAATAGTGTTAGAATTAGTATGATTTAGCTTGATACAAAAGCTGGCAAAACTGTCGTGACTAATTAGAATACTTAACTTGGAATGGCGTTTAGCAAGTTAAAAGCAATTGACTGATCCCGCAATCTAACATCGAATATCGTCATGGCAACAAGCCAACATCCCTCTCAGGCTATTTGAACATGACTGTAAATATTTACGCAAAATACAAGGGTATGCTTTCGGTTTTTTTTTCTTCGTTGTTAAACAGTTTTATTTATGAAATTTGGATGGAAGCAGCATACTATTTGAGCGGGAGAATCTGTTCAATTGCGCAGACAAAATTTTTATCTTCACCGGACAAATTAGCTTCCTTTTTAATAATCACTGGGTCTGCAGGTGGAAAATTCCTCTTTTATGCAATTTTCTAGCACCTGAAGCCTAAAACAAAACAGTACCTGCAGTCTTGAAAATTGGTTTGGTTGTAGACTTTTAAGTGGTTGAAATAATTTTATGTACTTTAAACCTGGGAGAGCCTTAAAAGACGGTCCGTGTGAAATTATCTTTTGGAAGCTATGAGTAGCTACTGAAAGAAAAGCAAAGGAATACCGAGCTTGCAAAGTTAGCATTAATTCACCTTTAATTTTACTTTGGTTACTTTCCTCAGCCGCGTGTTAGCATGAGAATTCAGACCGTGCTTTCCAAGGGAATAAGGTCATTCTTTTGAGGGGCTTGAAGTACTTCCGTGTAAACACCTGAAAAAGCCTAGTTGCTTACAAAAAGACTAGAAGAGAAAAAGGGACAACCGCTTATACTAACAGGGAAAAAGGGATGAAAAATATCAGGGGAACGGACATCCATAACAACAAACATACAATCTGAAAGTCCAGCTCTTAGAAAAACAGGTCACCCCGCATAAAAACAACAGCTGGCACTTCGCAGCTGAGGCAATCGTTCGTTAACCTACCTTGTCAAAAGAGCTTGAAAGTCCCCTTTTAGCTGCGAGGCTTGTTCCTTAATTGTGTCAAATTCGCCTTCCCCCGGTTCATTTTCTCGAAACTGGCTAAAATAGTCTATAGTTTCTTTTATTTTTGTCCGGGTCTGTTCCTCCAGAGCAGGCCATTTTGTATTCATTTCTTCTATGTTCGCTACAATGTCATCATAAAACATGCTTTCTTTATACTCTAGATCTGTGATTGCTTGATATCCACTTGTGAAACACTCCATCAGTTTTTTGCAGATCTCCGCCATGATGCACTGAATATCTGCGGATAGTTAGGATAAATATAAAGATGTCAAATACGCAGTTCTGAGAGTTACCCCTGCGAGATAAAACATTAATTAACGCGCGAAATTTGAGCTGCCGTTCGATTACGTTCACGGCTTTACTCAGAAGGGCCCGGGCGATACTAGATTGATAAGCGACGTTGGCGTAAGGGCCTATAAGAAACCGAAAAACCGCACAAAAAATCGCCCAAAATCTCAATGAATTTCGTGGTAGGATCCAGAATATCTTTTTCGCCCTACTCATAACAGGCCATCCTTCGGCCATTTTGCTTTACTTCTACCAAGAGAAAATGAGATCATGGTCTCTTGCTTCTAACTATTTGGTATTTGTTTGCTTTGGTTAAAAGTTATTTTGAATCACTTCAACGACTTGAATAAATCTTGGGGCTGGACACGATGAAATTAGAAAAAACGGCGGTTTAATTAATTATAATAATGTCAGAAGGGTTATGTGCTGTATTAGCTGTTTTGGCAAACAGTTCCCTTTTACAATTTCTATAAAGGTCCATGAATGGAGGAGACCAAAGAAATCTCTGGCAAAATTATAGAAACAGATGTTACACCAGCTGTTGTACCCAGCTGTTTTGTTGCAAACAGTTCTGTTTTACAATTTTTATAAAGGTCAATAAATAGAGACCACAGAAATCTCAGGCGAAATTATCAAATCGGATAAAAACAATGACACCGATGAATTTGACAAAGAAAGCAACATTTATTCTGGCATATTACACAGGATATTTCAGTTAATTCCTGTACGTTCAGAAGTACATTTTAAATCCACTTACTCCGCTCAAGTCGACTCGGAGGCCCGGGGAGGGGGGGTACTCCCTTATATGGGCTATATAGGTATGTGCGGCCCCAAAAGGTATAGTTTTTCAGCCGTTTTAGTCATAAATCGGGTATCGATTTTAGCCTTTTCGCCGCCATTTTGGTCATAAATAGGGTATCGATTTTTGCACTTTAGTCTTCAATTCGGTTTTTCTTTTAGACGAAGCTACTTCTTCATCATGCCCTCCTTCTCCCATCCGCGATTTGCCTTCCTCTACCCCGTTTAACGCCTGCTACGCATGCTAGATAAAGCCAGCTACAAAAGCCCTTCCCCTAATGATCTAA
>Ga0126337_10001276_pt1 | contig 14989 bp, 18 predicted proteins | sample DipCmetagenome_FD_92527 | JGI IMG/M metagenome (GOLD analysis project Ga0126337, IMG submission 92527) | Coral microbial communities from La Bocana,Puerto Morelos, Mexico - Diploria C A metagenome | ecosystem: Host-associated > Invertebrates > Cnidaria > Coral | place: La Bocana,Puerto Morelos... | reverse complement strand
TAAACGCTAAGGAACAAATCCACTATAAAGTTTTAAGGCCATTCGATTTTTTCAGAATTTCCTTTTGTGACTGACTTAAAAAGTCAGTCTTTAAGACAGTGTCTTTGATCACAGTTCGATCCAGAGACGAGTAGGACTGCATACTACCGACTCTTGCTACTCTCTTTTCCAGTCCCCTTGCTGCCACTGTATGTCTGCTGGTAACCATAACTGGTTGTCGGAGTTGGAGTTTGATCCTGATGCTGCTGATAGTAGCCGTACTGTGGAAATTGCTGGTAGCCCTGTTGCGTTGGTGTCTGCTGTGTCGGGGTATGCTGTGAAGGTGTTTGTTGTGTCGGTGTTTGTTGAAGCTGAGCTCGCTGCTTGTTTTGACGCTGTATGTGCTGGGCTGCGGCAGCGCCCCACTGCGCAGGTGTGAGCTGTGTGCTTGTTGCCTTCTTTTGCGTCTCTTGCTGTTGTTGTTGCCTAGCAACTTCGGCCAGTGCTGAGTAAACCTTGGGGTCGGCGGTGATTCCCCGGGGGAAATGCTGTTGAAGCTGGGGCAAAAGTCGTGCGGGATCAACATCAGAGTTAATGGAAGGGGTACCCCCTGGGGTGTATGGAGTGTTGCTTTCGGACATGGAGTGAGGCATTCTGTGGCGGGGAGTACCTGAAAATCCAAATTTTATTTAATTACCAAGAAAGCGCTTTGCTAAACAAACCAAGAAACAATGGAAAGAACAAACAAACAAGATGTTAACAGAACACTTACCAGGTATGGGGTCCCTAAAATGTTCCTTAAACCATCTAAACAGACCATTTAACGTGGCATGAACTCTTCCTCGATACCGGAATCCGTCTGGGGTCACACTGATGTACTCTACCCGGGGCTTGACACGGGGAAGATACCCCAAGAAGAACTTCCCTGGGAACTCCTTACATGTGCTCAGAAGGTACGGGATTCTCTGTGGGGCTTTCTTTTTCTCTACAAGAAGAAACTCTTCCAGCTTGGTCTTGGCTCCGTCCACCGCTCTGTAGTTTTTGTGGTTCAGAATTTCCCTAGCAAAGGAGGCCATCGGTTGAACATGTCGCGCAATGATTTCATCGAGATCTTCAAATTCCTACAAAGTCAAAACAATAAGGACGCCTTGTATCGTAAAAAAAACATTTCCGCGATTTTATTATATGGTGTAATCTATTATTATAAAATGAAATCAATCTATTTGTTAAATACTTAAGCTCGCGTGACTTTAATGACAATGGCACCATTTACTTATGTTTGTAATTCTGTTTGAGCCGTAATTTCTTCATGTTATTAAATATGGGCTGTCCTGTTTCCATGTTGTTAGGAATGATACAGTAACATTCTCAAGTACGAACGACTGCTGTAAATAAGTAACAATGGTTGGGTTTGGCTTTTCTTCTGCAATTTGGAATACATTTCAAATGATGCTTGATTTTTGTGTTTTTTAGTTCTTTACAAGATCGTTTTGATCTCTAACGTACCTCGCTGTCAATCCAAAGTGATCGTCCAAGGCTGAAGGCGTTTTCCTTTCCTTCTTCACGTACGTCCACGTGTTGGTAAATTCCTTCATCAACCTTCCACGTGACAGTCAGGTGATCTGCGCCCTTAAGAAACAAATCACAAGACTCAGGATTCTTTTACTAAGACACAAAATGATCGCATATTCATTAGCGAGATACTTAGGGGAATTTTTTTTGTTGTTTCACTTTGTTACGTGTAAAATTTTATTTGAGAGTTAAGATTTAAAAAGAAACCTAAAGCACCATTAATTTCTGTGGAACCAAAACGCATAAAGCAAATACAGTTTAATTTCGAATTCTGGAAATCGGGGACGACAACAACAACAACAACGATTCATTTGCTCTAAAACACTCATCACATAGAAAATTACAATAACTTAGGAAAGAAATATGTTTAAAGTCGAGCCAGGGGGATAAATGAACCTTGCGATTTTCGAGTTATTCCCGTCTTTTGTGTTCAAAATAAAATAAGATCAAGGGATTGAAAGAGACAAGTAAATAAGGCACAAACACAGAGAGACAGAGCGAACTATATGAGCAGTGGATATTCAAAGTGTTAGTTACTTTGTGGTATTTTCGAGTTGTTCAAGGAAAAGATATAGCTTCATTTGTTTATAAAATTGGTATACATTAGGATTTTTCAAGTAAGAAGGAATATTATGCCAAAAGATTGAAGCCATATAGGATATAGTTTGTTTCCCGGTGCTTGTTCTGACTCGAGCTTTGTAGAGATTTTGTCTAGTCCGGCGTATCTAATACCATAAGTATGTAAACTACTGGTGTACTGGTAAAAATCGTGAAGATTGGAAGACGGATCTTCTGTCACAGGTGAGTAAATCTTCGTGCATGTTAACGGTTAACATTGTTCACAGTGAGAAGTTCTTAAAGGTTTATTTGAGGGACAGCACTATCAGTTTTGTTCACCGAAAGCTCTTGCAAAAAAATATTTATCTAAAGGCATGGTTTTGCTTGGTCTGTACTTTTTGTTTACAAGTTTTGTAAGTGTTCCCCCAAGCTAAGATTGCATATGATATATAAGGATAAAGTAAATTTGTTGTAATTGAGAAAGTGTTAGGTAGTATCTTAATTTTGAAATTATCCCAAGGCTACGAGACATTCGTAAACAGACATGCGATATGGTATTGAAAGAGACGGATTCGTCAAGCATCACACCCAAGTATTTAATGGGATCTTTTCTTTTCAAAGTATCATTTGAACTTTGCATGTTAATGATAAATTCATGATTTCATTTCCTTGACGATTTTACAATCATTTGTTTTTGACAAATTTATAGATAATTGTTAATATCGCACCAGTCTTTTTTAAGCTCGACATTAATTAATGTTTCTTGACCTTTTGCGCCCTGAGACGAAGCAAATATATTTGTATCGTCTGCGAATATTCTGAACACAAGTGCTTCTGAACTATTAGATAAATCACTGATGTAAATAAAAAAACAGCACGGGCCTGACGAGCTTCCCTGTGGTACTCCACTAGTTACAGTTTGCACTGAAGAGAGACTGTTTCCTAATGAAGTGTGTACTGTTTTCTATTAGTAAGATAACAAGTACAAAGTTGAAGTGGTAAACCCATAATTCCATAAAATGGAAGTTTAGACAACAATATTTTATGATTGACAGTATCGAAAGCTTTGGAGAAGTCTAAAAACACCCCACAAGAATACATATTGTGATCTACAGCTTTTTGTAAATTGTCATCGCTTGAGACGTGGAATGACCCTATCCAAACAAAAACTGGAGTTCGTATAGAATTTTTTCTTCCCTAGATAGCTAACAAGGTGCTTACAGATGAGCTTTTCAAGTATTTGGGTAAGAGCAGACAACGTAGAAATCGGGCTATAATTTGAGGGGTCAATTTCTTCTCCCCCCTTGTCAACAGGCGTTATTATCTTTAAGATGTCTGGAAAGATGCCTTGAAGAAAAGACTAATTGACAACTATCATTAAACGGAAATTGCGAACAGAAACTTGGGACGCTCGAAAAACGGAGGGTTGTAAAGTTCGCGATTGCACTATTATTTCGTCGCTGGCTATAAAAGACTCACAGATAACCTGGGCTTGATTTTTATCCCTGCCTATCACCGTGTTGAGTTAATTGTAGCCACTTTGTTTACCTTACTGCTGGGCCGCACAATACATTCACCCTGGTCCACTTCAGCTAAGAGCCTCTCTGCGTCCTTGAATGAGATGTTCTTGAAAGCAGGATGCACAATCACACGCTTCACATATTCTGAAATACAATTAAGAAAGATAAATATATTTGTCAAAAGGGAGCACTTTGGTGTCGAAAGCGATGCGTATTTGCTTATGTTTGGTATTACCACGCCAAGCCATTGGTTAAACAAAAAATCCCGCCACTTTGTTATTCAATCACTGATGATAACCGTAATTCGCAACACGTTTTCGCACACTACGTGTCAGCTACATGAAGCTGCTTTAAGTTTGTTATTGGTTCACTGGATTGCTTTTGTTCTGGTTTTACGGTTCTCGTTAGAAACTGCTCTATTATCCTTTAATAAGAACGACCTACTCCTTGACCCAGGCGTTTCCAAAAAAAGTAGGCAAAAGGAAGGAAACTGAGAGCTAGAGCGAAAAATAAAGATCAGGTGAAGGGTGTGAGCTTTTTTTCCCGCCCCTCCCCCTAACTCCCCCCACTTTTTGCTCACCGCAGGTGCGCTCCTTCGCTCACCCGCTCACTTACTTGCCTGTTTGATCTACCAGCTTGGAAAAAGAAAGAAAACGACTTCTACGCAGGCTACACAGAGGTGTTCTTTCTTCTCTTCTCCTAATGAAATCCGAGTCAGGAATTTTATCATTTTTTTAACGTTTCCGGTTTCTACGCTCCAGCAAAATAATGAAAAAACTCTACTGGGTGCAAATCCGGCGTTTGGAATCGAAAACGGACTTCTACCCTCGCCGTAGCAAAACAACTAAAGCTGGGTTACAACAAGATTTCAGGGTCCAAGATTTGGCTCAAACTTCTCAACTGCTCTAATGCATTTACCCAGACCAAGGCACTGATCACTACTCACTTGGTCTGTTGGCTTTCCTCTTCGCTGCATCCTCGTCTTTCTTGTCCTTGTCTGCCGCATCTTCATCGTAATACAAATCTTTAGGAAGACTGCAAGACAGTTAAGACAGTAAAATCAGCGTCAGACTGTACACAACTGAATACTCAATATTTCCCTCACAACTGAATAATTTTTGGTCCTTACTGACTTCCTCTCGGTTTTTATGGAAATATTTACTTCATTTGCCAGCAACCAGTGTAACACAATAAAGATGATGATATACAGCTTGACTGTCGCACGTTTTGTCACGTAAGTTGCGTGACTGATCTAGAGAAGATGACAGGAAGTTGCCTAATGAAGCTGCCTTCCTGATCAGCTTCACACATTTCTAAAACAGACATGTACCTGAACTTTCCTTCTTTATCAGCGAGATCCGATGAACGACACGTAAGGTCCAACTGAAACCGTTCCATGTTCACCCGTGTCACTCGACAGTGAAGAGTCATTCCCACCTAAAACGAAATACCACAAAAAATTAAAGAATATTGTTTTGCAAACATACAGATGGGATGTTTCCTGTAGTTACCTTGACTCTCTCATGAGGACTGCTGATATGTTTGTCGCTTATCATCTTGGTCGGTATAAACCCGGACAGGCCATTTTCCATTCTAGTACGAACACCCACCGCCTGACCGGCGCAGCTCCCGTTATCAAGATGTGTCCACACCTACAAGCAAAAGGACGGCGGCGTGAGGCCTAATGATTCACTGACATTAAGCAAAGTTGTTCGCCATTGGATTAGAATACAACATAATTCAGATTGTTAAAATTCACAAGGTCAATAAGGCAGATTCTCCAACTCTTACCTCGCTCAGATCAGGGAAGGTATCCTGTAAACAGAACGGACACTGCCACTGGCCTGTCTCGTCATTTCTGACAGGTTGCGCCTGATCGATCATATCACGTGGGGGTTTTCTGTTAGCAAACCCAGTCACGGTACACATCACCATCCTACCCACGTAAAGAGACTCATTGGTCTCACCCGTCAGCAGTCTGAAGCGTTCCTCTACCGTCAGAGAACGGAACGGAGTGCGGCGTTCCCGGTACTGACCAAACAGCTCGTCTCGGATGTCGTATAACGTTATCCGCTTGTTTCCGTAGTCTTGACGTTCCAACTCTTCGGCAAACGCGTCTAAATCCAGGTCTTTTAGCTTGTCGGGAGCCTCGAGAATCTCTTCCAAAGCTGACGACGGGTTCGATTCCATCGTCGCCTACGAGAATGCAAAAGAACAATAAATGACAAATTAATATTTTCTGTATTGCTACGAATGAGTTTGACCAGTTCTGTCTATATATGAGCGAGTTCAATTGTGCAAAAATTTGCGAAACAAGTTGTATAAAATCTCAACTAGTGAGGCAGCGCCGATAGACCGAAGCACGCAAGCGTCTTCAAGCATTAAACTAAACTATGTGACACTTCTCACACTGACAAGTTTCAAATTTACCTCATCGTACTCGAGCGCGTCGACCGCCATTTTCTTTGCCCACTCGTAGGTCTCCGGATGAACTCGTGAACCGTCGAGCACCTCGATATAGTTCGTCGTCGTGTCACTGATGGCTGCTGTGTCAATCTTAACGAAGCCTGCGCAGTTTAAAAACGCCTGAGGACCCAGGCCACACACGGTCACGAGCTGGGAGCGGTTCTCCAGTCTGGTACACTGCTGGCGTAGACTCTGAAAACAACGAATTTACAATGATAGACAATAATTCCTACTTCTAACATGTGAATTCTCATAGATGAAATTGTTTATTCGGCTCTGTAAAGACGCTTGGTTACATATGACAATAGGAATTCAAATGAACTGCACGATGCACGATGGTGTTTCGACTTGGTTCAACCGTAATATACCGTATAGGCTATTTGACACGGAGTTCCTCTTTATTGAGCAGGTAATTATTTCAGTGAGCTGGAAACAACTTGACATCTCTCAAGGTTATTCCACTGAAATAGAACCTGCACTAAGATTTTTGTCAAACTTTGCCATTGATTGTTTATATTACAGGAATGTAAATTTTGAAATAGAAAAGGGTCGCCATGTTCGTTTAGGAGCAACAGCACCTTGTTTGTACCCAATACATTCTTATAATAGCACCATGATTATAGTCACGATTGCTTGCTTAGTTTACGTTTCCCAGGATTGCTTCTTGTTCTACACTGAGAATTGGGCCATGCTTATTTTACCTAAAGAAATTGATTATGCAATTCAAAACAACAGAAAAAAAACTACCGGTATTGGTCACCGCACTCGTTTTCGAAGAAATGACGATTTACTTCTATGGCGAGGTCCAGCCGTAAAGAAAAAGCCTCCATTTTCTAATGCGCGCGCGCTAATCACGTGTGAAATTATGCGCAGTGGAGACGCGCAGTGCAATACTGGGAAGTACCTTTAATAAGGATGACGCCTTCCTGGGTCCCAGTCCACACACGAACTGCAAGAGCGCGACTGTGTGTGGATGCTCCAAAAGGCGGTTGGGGTCAACTCCTACGTCATTTACAACTGTCACGAATTCCTGATGGAGGCTTTTGACAAGATGCTCTTTCGATACATGGTCCTGAAAGGCGAAGACAGTTTTTTTAACTTACATCTCGGCTTCGGTCTTCCTAGAAACTTGTATCAGTACACACACAACACAAATTACACCCCATATCCGGAACACAGTCTCATGCACTTAAAGAACGTACCTGGAACGGATGCAGTCGTAAACATAGGAGTTCATCTTCCTCAACACACAGCGCAGCGAACTCGGCAAGCGGATCCTGAATCCTGCGGCCAAGAGACACTGCATGACGCAGCAGGGAGGGGTACTCACGAAACTCATTCTGGAATAACAAGAACAAATTTAAATTTATTACTAACAGCACCGTGTAGTACAATAATTAAATAAAGATATGCAAAAATGTTCCATAAAATGTACCTCAGATCGAGGAGAAGACATGAACACACGAGCTACTTCACCATCCAGTGCTTCTACAGAGATGGCTGGGATCTGGTTCTCTTGCTCAAGCTCTGCTATGCACATTTTTATGTCATCCACAACAGCCACTGTCTCGCGACATTCAGCGGAAACAACCACAACCTGAGGACGCTTCTTGAGTATGAATTGCTTCAATGTCTTCATGTCTTTTTCCTGTTAGGAAGAAATTAAAATCAAACAGGAACAAACATGGAAAAGACTTTGAACAAATTAACAAACGAAGAAGTGCCATCCAAGAAGAAGATCAAGCCGTGTCTAACCTTGTCTTCTCGTTCTTTGGCTCTCGTTGTGTTCCTTCTGTTCAGTAGATACTTCAGCCTGAGGTAGTCACTGACTTGCCCTCCTCCGTCAAGCATGGCCAGGAAGGCTGGTATATTTGGACTGGATGAGATAGAACACGCCAACACACGGAGTCCTTCAGAGTGAGTGTTGTCATCATAGTCTTGATCATCTACAGGCTGCTCAGGTTGGTACGGAGCAACATCAATCCATGATCTCAATCGGCGACAGCATGACTGTTGTTGTGATAAATAAAGAAAAGACCCTCCTTCGAAAATAGGAACTTCAACTCAAAAGAACTACTGTTACGCTTTTTTTTCTGACACCGATTCTTGTCTCAGAGACGGCTAGAGACTGACATCCAAGATTCTACCAGCCAAAACAACATTGTTAACAAACCATTCACAATTCAAGTTTTAGTTCAGTTTTCTGTTTGAACGCGCCTCGCAATCAAACACTAGATCTGCAACTGAAGCTCTTCAAACTGTTGGTATTGGAGTGGTTAAGTTAAATTTCACTGGTTCGATGCCAGTCTATGTGATCTGTAACCTCACCTTCACAACAAAATTCTTGGCTTCTTGTAAGAGTTTGAGTTTGAGTTCTTTTTCAAGAAGTGGATACAGCATCTGGTTAAGGGCACGTGACAAAGCATTTGTTCTCTGTGCGTTCCATTCTTGCACAAGGTGGCTAAATTCATCCTACAGAAAGACAATATCAAATTTTCTTGCTTTTTTCAGGGAGATCAAAGCATGATAAACTTCCTTGTTACATGTGTCTTTAATAGAGGAAGATGAGAAGTCATGAGCACTGATGGTCTAGCCCACCACAAGTCTTGCCATTATTCCTTGTTAGTATACACCACATAAGTGAATAGTGCTTTTCACGCACACTGATTGGCTAGCCCGTAGGTGATTTATTCACCTCTGAGCAGCCAAAGAAAAACAAAATGACTTCCCGTCTCTTTGGTCCACTAGTCATTCAGCTTGTGTGGTATATTCTAAAGCAATTATTCACCTCAGTGTCGGTGAAAGTGGTGGATATTTACCGAGCCGCGAAGCCTCGAGGTAGACATCCACCACTATTCACTTCCACTTCCCTGAATAATTGTTAATTATAGTCCAAGTTTATTTTTAAGCTGAAATCATATCACACGTTTCTGTTTCAGTTACGATACTGTAGCACTGTCAGCTGTTAGTTAAGCTACACAGCTACCGAATACTTACTTACCCTGTAATATAACTGCTTGACTTCATCAAAATAAGTAGTAAATGGAAGTCTGGCATCTGCACTCTTGTCCAAGTCGATTCCAAGGCTTATGGTGAGCAATCCATCTTCTTCAGCTTTACACATGCGCAGAAATTGATCTCCTTTAAGGTCATTGACCGGTTTGTGTTTAATGTACTTGAATGTACTACAGGAGTGGGACTCGTCAATTTCCTACAAGAAAACAAATGCAGCTGTCTTTGGTGACAATGTACTCACGGAAGATAAAAGTCAATTATAAAACACATTGATCAATTGTAGATGTGTTTATGACAAATATAAGGTCATCTTTTCCATTATAATGAAACAACATCAAATGATTAACAATATCTTTGCATGGCTCAGAGTCTAACTACACTAATCTGTGCCCTCCCCTGAGCTTCTACAAGCAAACGTCAACACAGCTAGATTGAAAACTCAAATACAATCTACCTACAAAATAGCTGTGCATGGCAGAATTACCTTTTTCCCTCTCTTGGTCGGTTTTATCTTGAGTTTGGCTCTCTCATAGAATGTTTGCCTCACACACTGTCGAACTAATGGGTCTCTTGCAATCTGCATGGCCACCATATGCCTTGCTGCCTCTAGAACTTGATCGACAGTTGAGAAGGTACTGCAATGGAAACAGAATGTTACTTGGTACCTCTGGTCTCTCTTTAGAAGCAAAGCAGCCGAGAAATTGATGGCAATGCATGCTTTTTTTTTACAACAGATTAGCTGCAGTCTGATGTTTAAACAATGCTTTTATTAATACCCAGCTCCCCCCTCCCCCCCCCCCAGCTCTGGCAAGTGCTCTGTTGTGAATTGTCAGCTATAATCTAACCAGTTCTCAAAAAACTAATTTGCTACCAAGAGAAGTGATAACAGTCTCTCTAACTATTCTGACATATGCTGCAGCAGAGCAGCCGCAAACTTCAAACCTTATTGGAAGCATTGTGTGTAACAGAGGTGAAAATGTGACTACAGTATGTCACAGTTGTAATTGCAATTCTAGCCAACTGCAAATAATGCCTTACAAAGAATGGAATTTCTAATGCTTAAAGCTCAGCTGCAGTTGCACATTTTCAAGTCCATGCATAGTATTTGTCACCCATGTAATAGTGTATACATGTATAATAGTGAAATCAATCATGCAGTCTTGTCTGATTTCTTTAACAATGGAAGTGTTTGTTTTAATTATAGACACAGACTTAACTCTGATCTTAGGCATCATGCGAACAGTCAGCAAAAAAGAAGTGTCTACAAGGAGAGGTTCTGTATGAATGAACTCATTGTCATATCTCTTCACACCAGCACGCAAATAGGGCCTCTAATGAACTTCAGCTTTTTTTGGTACAGTATTAATTTTTTTGGTAGAGTAATTATTACTGGGGCATATCAAACTTCACTGACCTGCTAAGGTAATTCTCAGCAGTGTCATCTGGTTCAAGAGGATGCTGCTGAGTCTCGTGTCTCTGGTAATTGTCACGTAAGTTCTCTCCAAACTGATCTGGAGTTAAGCCAAACTTTCTGGCCAAACCACTGACACCTTTAAGTAGGACGAAACATGTTTCAATGCAAAAGCAAGGTAAGGTAGTAAACTTGCCAACAAAGTGCAAACCAAGAAATCAAAAGAGCAAAGGCCTCAACAAGAAGCCTCTTACCAGCTTGTCTACATATTGTGTAAAGATCACGCTTTGCTGGCATTTTCTGTTTTTGTGGGGTGACTTTAGTTTCACCATCAGCCCCTTCCCCTTCTGCTGATTGACTCTTTTTCCTCTTGGCTTCCCACATGGCTGGAATGTCGTTCTTGTAGTACAACATAAAGTGGCTGTACACATCCTTTAGTTGTTCCATGGTCTCAACTTCATCTAGCCTAAGAAACAGAAGTAAGCAACTTTTAGCCATACTGAACATATCAAACCCTCCAAGGTTATAATAACAGTTTTCCTTATTGCTATCGTATTTCTAGCACACATTACTTTTATCTTTAGCAGTCAGAATTTGGCAACATTGAGACAAAGACTCATGTGGTTGGCAACCATATGATAATCGATGTGAACAAAATAATGTAAGTTGTCCTTCACTGCACTGTGGGTTAAGAGTGATATCCATGTTGTGAAGAGATGATACTGTACCTGTCAATGTCTTCTGCTTGCAAAATTCTTGTATCATCATCAAGAGGTTGGTCACCACTCTCTTGGATCTTGTTAAACTGGTAATCCTGCATTTCTTCAAATAGGCGATGGAGATTCTCCTTACGAGTGCGAAGCTGGCACCACTGAGAATGAAAATAAGAATTAAAGTTAGTAATTATGTCTCGCTCACTATCAGCAATGTACATGGGACAAAATGCAAAAAAAGAACCAACAAAGAAATTAATTATTCCTTTTAACAATACCTTTTCATCCCACTCCCAGATCTTCCACAGGTCTTCAATATTCAGTTCAGGCTCAATATACTCCTTTCTATAGTTAGCAATGAATGGAACCTGCAAAAGTCATCACCATCTTATTACTGATACTTAATATTGATATGTGATCAAGTAGAAAGATGTGGTGAATAACAAACGACATCAACTGGAAGATATTGTTGTCAAGTAAGAGCAATTCCCAAAGCTTTGTCCAATCAATATGTTAGGCCACCATTCTAAAAAAAAATATAATTTCAATTTAACTTTAAGTTTAGACCATCACCTGTGAGTGAAATAGCCGAGATAATGCAGTGTTCACAGTTCATTTTGACTTAGAATTTAGCGCGTCACCTTGTTAAGTACAGGTAGGTTAAGAAATACCAAGATGTATGATGTATGCATAGGCTATTTTATATTCGTCATGAAACTATTTGTTTGATTAAACAATGACAGGACCTACAGTAAAGTAACATTTTTCTTGGTAACATTTTGACCCAAACACACCTCAAAGAGTTGGTTCCTCATCAGGTTCAAAGCTTCCCTGATTTTGCCAGCAAAAGCCTCCTTTCTCTCCTCATCATTACTGTACGCTTTGGGTGTTCTGGAGTGAGAGTGGATATCACCATCAAGATGATCCTGCAAGACACAACAATGTGTGTGTAATGATGAACAATGGGTTTTAAGATATCTAATACCATGGAAGCCGAAAGACTAGTCACAACACTCGCAGGAATGTCGCCTTATGGAAATGGGTAAACACAGAGTTTTTTTATTGGAGTTCAAATGGAGTTTCACATTGCCATTATATATTCTAGCATTTTATAGACCTTAAAAATACCAAGTCATGAAATTAGGATTTTGAAGCTCTACCTTTTCCAACATCATATTGTGTTGTTTAAGTGGCAACAACTCTACTATGATTAACTATATGTAGTCACTATTTTAAGAAATATTCAAGTTTTTTTTGATGGTATTGATGATCAAATTGACAACCTACTGTTAACCTATGTCTCTTTTAAAAAAAATGCTTCACAAAACTTAATCACTTTTGCACTTGAAGTTTGTTTCATGACTTCCAAGTTTGGTTTAGCAAATGATGCAAACCTCAACCTTGACAAGTCTTGCTATAATTCTCAAACCTGCTGAGATATTGGCACATCCAGGAATGCATGTTTGTAAATCCACTTGGCTTCCTTATCTAGCTCTCCTCCTACTGTTGACTTAACAGGAAAATCTCGCACCTGACAGGAACAAATACAACTATGTTCAGTGAGTGAAAGAGCAAATGTTACTTACAGCAACTCAAGCCTGAAATGAATAAAGAGTTTTTTTATTGCTGCTTCTCAAAGTCATTAATACCTCATCAAGATAAAATAAACAAAATCAGACTCATGTTGGTATTTGGAAACATCTTAGTTAAGAATTTCTTTTAAATTAATTCTCTATTTTCTTGATTAAGAAAAAACTTGAGACAGTCATATATGCGTCTTATTTTCAGCTCTCATTTCCCAGTTGGAATTATAATAAAACTGCATTTTGTGTTAACTACATCCGTACAGTAAGAATGTACAGTGTCCCCTTTTCAAAACTAATAATCAATTTCTTAACACATACCTGAAACCTTTCAGGAATGTCTGCAGTTCTAATTTCATTGTCTTTGTTGGTCAACATTCCTTTCTCAAGCTCACCTGGTTCAAATACCTGTGAGAAAAGAAAACATCACCTAATTTACATCTAGTATTGCTTAATCATTCTTTCTTGTGACATGAGTAGAGTAAAAAGACTCTGCTCTCCCTTTTCTGGAGGGAATTGTCAAGAAAAGGTACTGCTGCCATGTACTGGTAGAATATACCTGCATGAGGTAGCCTTAAAAGATGAACCTAAAGTTAGTTCTGTATATTGGTACAATAACTGTAAATTACTGGACAGCATCTATGTTGGACTTGCCATACTCCTCAAACACTGTCACTTTAGCAGACACTCACTTCATAAATGGATTTCTTGGTAGACTTCTTTTTTGGTCTTCTCAGCGCACCATCTTCTTCGTCCTCTTCTTCATATTCATCTTCATCCTCTTCTGACAAATACTCCTCTCTTTCATACTTCTCAAACTCGTCAAAATCGAAGTCAAGACCAAAGATATCTTGAGCTTCCATAAGAGCACTGATGGATAAATGTTACATAAACAATGCATCAGCATTAACATTAAAACTACCAGGCTTACAAAGAAGGCCACCTTGACTGCTGATAGGGTTGTAAACTTGTTACCGGTAGCTATAGATGTGTGACATGACCAATACAGCATTATTTCCTGAAAATTTCGATCAGCTTTTTCTTTAAGTTGCAAAGCTTTTTAAATCATTGACAGGTACTAGCAGAAAAATTTAAAGCTTTCGGACCTTGATAGAGTATCACAAATAGCTCAAGATTTATGCAAACCTGAGGCAGTAGATTACTACTAGCCATTCTTGGGCAATAATTGGGCACTTGTCAAGTAATAATAAGAGTAAATAATTTATTTCTGATTGAATTCATTGCCAGCTCAGGCCAGGCAAAAACCCAGGTCTGATTGCCTGAGGGCAAGTAAATTTTGCTGTTGGGCAAGTGAAAATTTAAGTTTAGTGGTCTGGTGGGCAAATTAAATTAGTTGATGATTTCCAATCAAAAACAATTTCAAAAATTTAGTCTGCAAAATGAGAAAAACATTGAGTTGAAAGCATACATGTACTTGATTACAGACAGTACCTAACTAACGAATGAGGTAGTTCATAAGGCATGAACATGGCATGCCTATTGGACAAGTAATATTTTAGTGGGGTAAACTGAAAACAGATTAGCTTGAGAGCTAATCTTTTAAAAGTTTAATAAACTTATGAAAATAGTGTTGTCTGTTTTTGATTTCTGGAAGTGTCTTTGCTTCTAACCTCTTTATTGTAAAAAATTAAAATGTTCTGTTTATTAGTGATTAAGAAGTGGTTGAATTTTAACACAAAAAGGACAATGTATCAATTTATCATATTCTGTAGCACTTGCACATCCCATCCCTTGTCATTTACAGTAAGGACAACATAATTTTAGCGGATGAACTGCAAACCAAATAATCTCAGTGCCGTCTCACCAGGTCCATCAATTGAACAAGGTGCCTAACATGATCCAAGCACAACAAGGAAGATAACAGACACATGTAATGAATATTATCATGTTAGAGTATATTGAATTTCCATCTAGTCATCAAAATGTAGCAAAATGTTTATTTGTACACATTGCATCATCAGAGATCACAATGGCAGGAAAGCATCCAAACATCTACCAGTTGTAAACAAGAAATATCACAAAAGTTAATCATCATCATTTAACCATAACCCTAGGTGGGTATAGGGCCGGACACTCTCCCCCGCCATGCCGCACGGTCACGAGCAGCCGCCGCCGCCTCACTCCACGAACCGAACCCCAAAGCTGCTCTCT
>Ga0126337_10001275_pt1 | contig 14990 bp, 5 predicted proteins | sample DipCmetagenome_FD_92527 | JGI IMG/M metagenome (GOLD analysis project Ga0126337, IMG submission 92527) | Coral microbial communities from La Bocana,Puerto Morelos, Mexico - Diploria C A metagenome | ecosystem: Host-associated > Invertebrates > Cnidaria > Coral | place: La Bocana,Puerto Morelos... | reverse complement strand
GAGTTAGAATCTTTTGCCAACCGCCTTCAGTCAATTTTTGCATGGTCTCAATGGAGATTCTGGTACCGTTAAAGGGTCCTCTAGAGATTTTCAACTCAAAACCACGCCTTTTACATATGGGGTTGCCCTAGCCCAGCCCATGGAGTTCTCCTTCCAAAACTCAAGTGGCTATATAGCCAACCAACAATTTTTTCAAAGGGGTAGAACAAAAATTTTCAAAATGCCTTCGTTACACTTTTCCCACGGTACTCAAATTTGGAATGCACGCTAATTGAGTTAAAATCCCGTAGAATTCATTTCATGAGACATATAACACAATTTTCATTTTGCTCAATGAGTTAAGGTGGAGTGGCTGAAGATGCTTCTAAGCACCGATAGTTTCAACTGGAAATATTTTTTAATCTGTCGTTAGAGGATTTCAAGAAATCTGAGGAATTCTATAATCCTTCTTTATCTCATGCATATACACCACGCCATGTGTGAAAATGGATAACAAGATGTATCTTCGGTATCGAAACTTATATTTTTAGCGTGAAAACTAAATGTCGATTACTAGAGGGTGTTTAAAATTTGAGTCCCGCGATTCTAGCTATTGATTAGGCAGCCCCCCGTATTTAGCAGTTCTTTCAATTTTTCTTTGCTTTAAATAACCTCAGGTATCAGTAAAATCAGGCCTGCAGTAAAATATTTAGGGTTAAGAACACGCAGTTCTATGATTGGAGCTTGATAAAACACAATGCGGATGCACTATTGTTCGTATCATTAAGTTACGTGTGAACAACAACTTTTGCCCCTCTGGCCTTCTATCAAACGCAACTGAAACAATAACGAAATAGTTTAAAGGTTCCTGACTTCCTCCCACTTCCAAAACGGTCGGGATGACTATAAAGGTGGGTTGAGGTGAAGGACCGAAACCTCGAAATAGAACGTACGGTAGATTATCAGTCCCAAGAGGATGTTTACCTTTTTACTTAATACATTCTTGTACGGATTTTAAGTGTCTGATTTGTGCTTTAAAAAATCGCAAAATGCGGTTTTCCTGCGCAGTCCGTATTTATCTTCCGACCGCAAAGCTGAGCAGTCTCAGACGTCAAGAGTCTTTAAGCATAAGTTTCACGAATTCTTTTGCCGGGAATGAAAACGGCTAAAAAGGAATTAATTCTAATTCGCGATAAACGACTACTAGTCTTAAAAAGTGCTTAGCCAAGCTGTATTAGACGATTATTTAGCTTCTCAGTTTTGTATTAACATATTTTCACCCCTCGAGTGTTCGTATTTTCCATATGGAAGCACTCCTCAATAGCTTCCATTTGAATGGTCACACACTAGGGTTTCATCCACAGACTTCAAAGTTAGAACCACCTTGTACAACATAATAAAAAGTACCACATTTAAGTGCTGCCCAATAGCTTTCATTTGAATCCACAGACGTAAAATATGGAACCACCTTGTAAGGCATAATAAACAGTACCACATGAGAGTACTCCTCGATAGCTTTCGGTTTCATGAACCTGTTTCATGAATCATCTTGTACAGCTTTATAAACACTTCCATATGAACTGCAAGTACGCTTTAATAACTTTTATTTGAATGGTCACACTCTGGGTTTTTATACACAGACTTAGAAGTATACTTGCAGAGTATAAAAGGCAATACCAACTAACAGTACTGCAAAATGGATGGTCGCGCACAGAACTGGACTGACTAATAGGCTCAATATCCCTTATAGATCAATTGCCGGACTCAGCCAAAGTATCAGTGTAAATCCACGAACCAAAGGGTTAACAATGAGAACAAAATGAGGAAAAACCATTTAAAGATATAATCGCATGTACCTTCTTACCCACATTAACAGTAAGATAATTTCTCATTGTGCCGGGTGACAAGAATCAGTTGCCAATTTTGGCTATTTGTTTTTGACAATCTGGATCATTTTAAGCTATTGGACATTCCGCATTTTAGTGGCGTTTTTACCATATTCTGTGAAATCTTCCAAACAGAAAGACACATAAACAAGAATTACATAATTCTAAAATTAGTATCGATGAACGTTTCAAGCAATGTTGTTAGCTGGTTAATTTTCTTAAAAAATGAGCCAAACGATTCATGTAAACCAAGTAGTCAGTCAGTTAGAGTTTCTTATTCCATACGGGAGTGGCGTGATAACAGGGAGCATCTTTTTCGGCACATCTGGGAAAGTAGACATTGGCCCTTCTATTTCATGTGTCAAAAGTAATATTTCATTCATCTGTTATCTCAAGTCGTCATTTGGCTCAGATGGTGTGATACATTACAAAGGTCTCGACATGTGTGTTTGTTTCCCAATGGAGACCCAAAGCACTCCCCAGGCAAGGCAACCAACGTGTGCTAATTAGATTTGCAAATGTGCTTTTTTTACACACGTATGTTGATGAGTCTAGCTTAATCTTGGCCTAGTTCTACCAAACTGATTGCAAAGCATCGTAAATTTTTGTCAGGTCAAGGCTTGAGACTTCTCACAATACAGAACGCCCTAAAAAATGCAATACACGATAGTTCATGTTCACACGGCCCGCCAAAGTCTCCTAGTTCAACTGACAATTTTGTCGAACGTTTTTCCACTGGGAAAGGTCTTCGAGTTACCCTATATCTCTGTTTCTAATTAGATAGGAATTTTCCTGCTCTTTAGAGAGATGCTCTTTTGAACTTCATAAATTGACATAACATGTGCAGAATTCAAAAGACATGAATACTCAAACGACTTTAAAGACCTATTAATTTAGTTGCGACGAACACAGCGGGGCTATCTCTGCCCTTTTGTGCCCTTTCTAAATTAGCCAATTATTCAGGCTGGAATTTACCTATTGATTTATTGGTCTTCGTCGGTTGATGTAATCACAAAGTAGGAAGCCTTCATCGAATGACGTTCCGAAACAAGTTAAATTCCGCACAGGAAATGAACTATCTTGATGTCAAGGATCTCGAAGACCTTCTACTTTAATGGCAGACTGCGGCATGGAACAAGAATCACGAGAATAAGACCATTTTGCAAGTTCCCACTTCTAACGCAAAATTCTAGTTAATGGTTGCGTTGTTCTTGGTTGGTGTACCTCTCTTAACAATTTTAGTCTCTTTGGCGCAAACAAATTCTCTGACAGGAATTTAATTAAAGACTTCCTTTCGACAAAAATTAATTGGCTATTCAATACTGGATTCATACCATTACAGTTGGGACTCGAATTGAAAGGAGTGAGCCAATAACTAAATGACCCGATGTGATTTTTAATGAATATATTTTTACAACAATTTAAGGCGTCGTGAGGCTCAAAAAGACACGAAATGATGTTCCTGCGCCAAGGAGGAGGTGTGGAAATGCAATGATCAGCTCACGTCTATACATAAGCATTCGCCCAGTCGTGTAGTAAGGAGAGTGAAAAGGACAAAAACTTTAGCATAATCAAAGGAGTATAATTTAGCAATTTGTTCGATTTAAATTAGAATTTTATATCTGGTTAATTGGGTCCCGTGCCTTTTGAAAAAGGTTGCATTGTCCTTTAACATATGATACAATCGTGTCAAATGGCGCGGATGTTGAATTGCAAGGCATCAATTTTTGACCAATCTATAATCTTAAGACGATACGTTGAAGGATTTAATCAAAACCTCCTCGCAGACGGCACTAATGGAAAAGTAATGCTGAACTGACCAACCGATAAGAGAGACAAACAACGAAAGCCAACTCTTCCTCTCTGAGTCAAAACTTGCGTTGAGTTGTTCTGTTTCAAACTCTGAATTATGTAATGATAAAATTCTAGTGTATACTATTCAAACCAGTGTTGTTGACAAGAATTTGTATGTAATGTTGCTGTTGTTGTGGTTTTTTTATTAAGTAGTATTTTAAGAGAAACAAAATGGATAATAGCATTGTCAAACTTCTAGTGTTTCTCTTCTGCAGTCACTGAGTACAGCTAGAGACTGTATGATACCTACCATACGACCCGCTCGGTTGTTGTGTAGATTCATCAGGGATTTTATATCACTGCCTTTTTCTCGAGAATCCATGAACTGAGCTGCAAACTCTGCGCCGTAATCGATGTTGTCACTGCAGCCACCCCAGGTATATCCTGGTCCCTCTCCAGTCACAGCGGGGTCACACCCACATGATCCTAGTTTACCCATGCTACACGAGGTCGCAACTGCTTGTGTCATTCCCGCAGAAATAATGGCGTGCACAAAGGCGGTCTCTCTAAATCCTGCAAAATGATTAATTGTAAGATCAGGCCAAGGTATTAAGCGTAATTTCGGTTTGCCGCCATCAGGCTTGTAACTAAAAACCGGAAATGATCAGGTGTGTGTGCAGGTGAAGATTTGGGAAAGATTAAAGAGTACTGAGTAGGAAAACTAAAACAATGTGTCCCAAACTATAGGACTTAATCGAAAGTAAAGCAGCTGTTTACAGAGCACTGACTTGCCCCACTTCTTGAACAGATGAGATCTTTTACAACACGTTGCTTAGCGTATTTTGCTCTGGTGCAAATCGAATGCAATAATCGAAGAAGAGCAGGGGGTTTTGTGAGGCAGAAAATATATCCAAACAAGAAGTTGCTTCGTGCTTTAGATATTTTCGTGTCGTCTTTTCGACTTCTTCAGTCGTTCAAAACGAAGCAGATAAATTTCTAATGGAATCGCAAGGGATTAAGCCTCTCCTGATGAGTATCAAGGTCGGTTTCCTGCTTCCATTTTAAGAGGAATTTAAAGACTTCGAGAGGACATTTCATTGCACTTATAAAAAATGAACCATACTATCTGAATTTAAGTCAATCGGATAAGATTGGCGAAAGTTAACATGTACCGCAATAAAGTAAGCTGCTTATGTCTGGTCTAACCTTGTACTGTGTGTTTACGTTTACAAGAGCGCGTAAGGTTCGTAGACCTCGTACTTTTGAGGAAGCCATTATAATAATAAACCGTAATGGGTTTTTCTGACGAGATTATTGTCGCCTCTAACATAGCAGGCGAACCTGTTTGTTTACAATGTTTCTGGCTTTTAATTAAGGCCCGCGCAACTTCTAGGAAATTCTCACGGAAAACACACAGAGAACTAGAACAAACAATTAAATTCTAGTTACAAGACAAAGGTCACATGCAAAGGAATAATGGCGTCCCGTCACTTAACGGTCTCTCTCATTTGCTTTTATTTCGATGATTGCTATCTAGTATAGATGTTAAAGGTTTCAACTTGAATTATCCCTTGCTACTGCTGTTTTGTTGACCTAAAGCTCGACAAAGAAGCTCTGTTTCAATTCTCAGCTCCGAGAAGAGAGAGAGGAAGTCGAGAGAACGAGAGAGAACTGTCATTACTGGCCAAGAGATCTAGCGTGATCGCCAACAACTCACCTCTTGCTAACAGAGGACTTGTCAGTGGGTTGCGATTTTTGGATTCCAACGAGGAACAGTTCCATCTACTGTACGCAAACTGTTGCTTGCAGTCATGCACAGCCATTTGAGCGCCTTGCAATGCACTGGCTACAACATCGGCGTGTGTTTTGCAAAGTTCCAGTTGCTCTCTGTTCAAAGAAGGTGTATTCTTGCAAACAGTGTTTAAGTTCAGTATTGGATCCACCTCCAGTGGAAGACCAGAGGTAAAGATATCGTACCCTGAAAGTCTAACGAACCGGCGTGGCCGGGTTTCATTGATCAGCTCAATCTTATATAAATATATCGGTATCTGAACAACTGGAGTGCCAAATGAGCGAAAGAAAACCTACCTTGTATCACTCGATAGCACTTGCACACAGAGTAAAATGCAAGCCGACGCTATTCTTGTCAGAAGTGATAGATGCATCGTTTCTCGGGCAAGCGGGAAGTTCAAAGGCAATGTCTTAAATTGAATGCTCACTACGGTGTCTTGGAGCTTGCTGTCGAGCTACTTATGTATGTCGTGTTTCAGAAGAGGACTCCTGTGGCTGAAATAATGATCCAAAGGTGCAGCAAATTTGGAAATCCAATTTCAGCTCATTACTAACAGACCGCCAACCTCGTGAATGACATTTCAAAGGCTCGTGCTGGCTGCTACGACGAGTATTGCGCGTGGCACTGGCGCATCGTTACGTCGGAAATACATCAACGATCGTTCATCAGTCAGGTAATATGGCCTCTTTTGGCACGCATTTGGATGAGTGAGTTCGCTTTCCCTTGATGACAGACAGGGAATGGGACACCAAATTAATTGCCCTTGTTCAATGAACTTGCGGGGTGAAGACCGTCTTATCTAACCGTGTATAACTACGCCGATTCAAATTTTCGACTTTTGCCTATCGTAAGAATGTTGTTTTGTCCGAAAACCTGCCACAATGACGAAGATAGAGCGTCACTAATACACAGACATAAACATTACGAGGCACAAGCAAAGTCTGTGGGGAGGACCCGTACAATAAATACGTCATGAGATATTCCAGGTCAATCGTTGTCAACAGAAACAATAAAGAGTTCAGTAGCTAAAAAGAGTCCGGTCAGTTAATTCAATTAGCAGAGTTCTCAATCTCCAGTTGAAACATATTAATGAAATAAATCCCGTTAATCTATTAATATACTCGCTTGCATCAGAGATAATCAGCCTTGCTTATTTTAGTTTTGATTTTTTTTGTTTGCATTTTTTTAAAGTTTATTCATGGAATAAGGCAACGGGATAAGCGTGCGATATGTAGGTCTGGCGTGTTCTATCCATTAAAAATACACGTAGACGAAGTAAATTAGTTAAGTTTTTTATAAGCACTTGCAGAGGTAATAATCGTGTTACTCACTTTTTATGACGCAAGTTAATGTTGTTCTCCGTTACAGGTTTGTTATTGGATTTAAAACAAATAAGCTAATACCAAAACATATTAGTTAGTTTTCACGTGGCTCAGTAAACGACAGACGTCTATTAACTTGAAGTAAAAATCCAGTCTTTCACATTTTTTCGTGTTTAAAGTTTGCTTTCATAATTGATGTTAAAGTTCTTGAACCCGATCTATTGCTATTGTTCTCAAGGGCCCAATCACGGTTTAGTAATGTCATTCAGGAATCTATGCAATGAAATCTTAATGACAATCTATTTTTTTTCCCTCAAACTTGTTGAAAAGTACCAAGTTGTGGGTCACGGGAACTTAAGCGACTAAATCTGATTGAACAACAGTTCTCACGTTAAGGGCTAAGTAGATGTATTAGTGGGAAGTGACTGATATTTTACTATGAAAAAGAGCAAACTATCTATCAAACCTACGAAAAGTAAAGAATTTTTCTACTTGCCAGTAAGCTGTTAGCTCATTATCAGTTCAAGACATGATCTACAATTTTGTCTTCGACCAACGCGGTAAACACTTATAAAGCACTTAAGTAGGATTCCAACGATTGATCGTCTGACTATATATTTTTCCCAGGTTCAAGAGCTCTCCAGTAATGACTACTATCATATAACTTTGGTTTTGGACACTCAAGAGAAAACGTTTGGAGTGAATTTCTTTACAGTCGCATTAAGTCAGGGTAACCACTACCGATTGCACGTATCCAATCTCTATAGTTAATCGTATTAGCCTCATAATCAATCTTTGAAAATTTCTAGATATGGAGGTGGATGAAGTTTTTATACAAGCCAAGTGGCTTGCTTATTCCGGTTTCTGTGGCATGAAACGACTAGGAGTATTTGTACTCCCCCCTGGATGGGATGGTAGTCCATGGCAAGACTGTCCCCAGCATAAAGCGCGTCAGTACCCATTTACACACCTGGGTAGAGAGAAACACTGTGAGAGTAAAGCCACTGCCTAAGAACACAGCGCAATGTCCCCAGCCAGGGTTCGAACCCGGACGGCTCAATCCGGAGACGAGTACATGAAGCCACGAATGAAGCCACCATTCCCTCCAATATGAGGTATTGGAGGGGTACACCTAGGGTACACCTGAAGGCCGTATGTTGACTTGGCCGAGTTATGGTTTTACCCCAAATATCTCGTTCAGGTTCCAAGCAATCAAAACTCTCTCTGTTCATCCCACATATCTACTTTTCGGGCTGTTTTGGAAATATTTTGGTGATTTGGGGTATATTTGGATGTGAATAGTTTTGTTCAAAGGATAAGTGAAATTGATGGAGATAGGAAATTTTGAAAATTTGATGTTGTTTTAAAGTTTGAATTTGATGTTAAAAATTGGTAGACGTACACCAAACAGTTGCCCACCAACCTGGAGTGCCCTTTCGGGAAAGTTCAACTGTCTGGTGCGGGTGTTCCAAAACTTGTTTTTATTCCTTTTAATCCCTTACACCAAACAGTTACCCACAAAGCATTTGCTCACCAACCTGGAGTGCTATTTCGGGGAAGTTCAACTGTCTAGTGGTGTTCCAAAACTTTTTTTCACGTAAACCCCCTGCCGTAAAAAAGGCGGTCTTTTTGCTTAGAATATTTCGATAATTGCATAAATAATCGAGATTTACCATGAAAAATGTAAAAGGCATGATAATAACAATGATAGACTGAACTTGTACATTAAGTCATCGTTTGATGCAAGTTTGCAGCAAAGACACTAAATTTGAAATGTGTTCTTAAGGGTTTATGGGTTAAAACAGTGAGGCAAAATATAAGCTATAGCGTCAGCCTAGATTAAACATGTAGTAAACTGAGCAGAAGCAAGTTGTACCAGAAAATCCATAGTGCTCTTGACACACTCTCATTGTCAATAAGCGGTAATAAGTAATCCCTTCTTGACTCAACGAGCGAGGGTTTTTGTAATAGTAAGTCAGTACATCAGTTCTGTTCGTTGATCACAAGTTTTGTCAAAACATAATCAAAGTAGTCTAAGGATCCACTCGGCTATCGTCACGCGGATCCGGAATAGCTATGTTGTCCACACCTACAATGTTGGACAGAACAGAAATATGAAAAATAAACGCCACTTTGTTAACTATCCAACCTGCACGACACTGCTAGAAGGTTTTTCTTCGTAACTGACGAAAATAAAGAGAGGGATTCATCTTTCAATTTTGCGCTAAATTTAGCAAGGAACAAGCTATTTTGTGAATAAGGCACAAATATTATTTTGACGGACAACACCTGGTAAATGAGTTCCCGGGTTCAGGTGCCCTGATTTTGCGCCATACTAAAAGTCCATTAGTAGGGAGGGGAAATACCACAGAGGAAAAACCGAATTTTGTGATTAATTGGCATCCTGTTTATTCGGAATTGAAAAGTCGAGATTTGAAATCCAGTAGGGAAGTTGTACGATGACGCGTAAATTGGTCTCTACCCCTTCAAGGTTCAAGGAAGTTCAAGGAAGTCTTATTTAAGAAATACGTTATGCAACAGTAATCTGAAAAGAAAAGCTTCACGAAGCGTGCAAATAAATCTATTTCTGATTGCAACAAGCGTAGATTACTTCAGTTTAAATTAAAAGCGGGAGAAATTAGATAATTTCCGAGGACAGGTGACGTGTTAACGTTTTCATATAATTTCGGCAAGTTTAAAAGGGATCCGGTAAACTAATTCAATTAGAATAGTTAAAATTATTTGCAGTCCTGATAATCTTCTCATATTTTTGACTTTTGTATTAATGCATGTATCCTGTATAATTTATACTCTTTAACAAATAAATAAATTAACAATTTTTGTTCCAAATCCAAGTCTTGCCCCAAAGTACGTGTTCTCTGGTCAAGCGAATCCACAGTTGATCAAAACTCTATTTTACAGCACGTTCTGCTTGTGGTTGGGTAAAGTTTGTTTTATTGATGTGTATTACAGCGTGCTAAAAAAAACAAAAATGAGAGGACGGTCTGCTGAAACCCAAAGTACGAGGAACTAGAAGCCTCTTGAAAGGGGTTGCAGTTGTTGGTTTCGGTTGTTTGTTTGTGAGAGATTAAGACCAAGGCCAGTAGACAAACCCAAACACGACCATTGATTGGGGATTGTTCGGAGCTAAAGTATTCTCGATAAAGTAAGATAAACAACTTGAAGTAATTTCATCTCACTGTGTGGGCAGTCTGGCGCTAGAATCGCAAGACTAGCGTGGCAACAACAAAATGATACTTGGTGATCGCCATTCTATAAACAAGTTTTGAGCTTCATAACACTTTTATACGAGGATAAATTTTAGTCCTGCAATACCTCAAAGATGTTAAGTTGCTGATCAAAGATATTCCAGCTTAGGCCATTTTCTGCACATTATGTTCTGTACCAAGTGGCTCTTTTAAGTAACAGGTACCCTGAAATTCTGGACTTGACACAAAGATGGAAATTAGCAGCCTAGCGAGGGTAGAGACCCATATATGAGAACACAAAGCAATGCGAACATAACGCCGGCCTGGTGTAGGACTAGTCTCCGTAAAAAAAAACTATGTAGGAACTCAACTCATCTTGCATGTAAGAGAACATCGAATTGTCCGCGTGACCGAGTTTGTAGTGTGCAAATTTGTTTAGTAAGCCACGAGCGTCCTTAAGCTTGGACAGTGATTGACTATAACAATAAACACCAACTACATGTTGACTAATAAATGAAATATACCTTTCTGACATTGTTCATCGAGCAACTCATTATGTCTCTGATTCACTTGTTGCCAGTTTTCCATTTCAAAGGCATTTTGCCATATAGAACATGGAAATAAAATGAATAACGAAGCCAACTAGAAAACCGTCTGATTTCACCCACATTCTATAACTTAACCCAAAACGTAAACTGCAAAAATAAGAAGGCTCTAATTTTATCAAAAAATGAAAATTGCGAGGAAATAACTAGTATGAAGTGTAATGTGGACTTCGCCTTCTTGGTTTCCATTGTGAATTGTGCACTAGCAGAACCTGGAATGTAATTAATGTGACTTACTGTTTCCACGCTTTAAAGTGTACGCATTTGTGATATAGAGTATCTACCAAGCCCGTTTGAAAACCTTTTTCAATATGCCAGAGCCATCATACACATAACACAAGGTATGCATTGCAGCACGTTGATAACGATTATTGTTATTTTACTTTGTTGTTACTGTTGGCCGTTAGTTTAAATGAATGCCTGCGACTGTATCAGTTAAATTCTATCCGGGTCTTGTTCCCGTCTGTCCTCGTAAGTCAGTCGGCACAACAAAAAAGATTCCATACCTTGGTCTCGTAGGTTCAAATCATACCGAGGTCAAATATTTTCCTTTTATCCCCTATAGTTTCATTTCCTTATTAAGGTTAACGCCCAGTGGGAAATTTGCAACACCGACGCTTATCCATAAGCTTGTTATATTACTTATGTATCAAACTATCTTGATAGTAACCGTTGTTCGTTTTCAGTGACACTGTTATCTGTTGTCTTTGCTCATTTCAGCCCTTTTATCCGAACTGTCGTGGAAGTCCAGAAGGCAAACTTTTAGATGTAAGTTTAAGTTTTGTGGAAACTGCAAGCCGTTAGAGAAAAGTTGATCCAAGGTAAAGGTAGATATTTTTGTATACGAGCCAAGTTACACTTCAGGCCGGAAGTTATCTCGGTTTCTGTAGCATGAAGCAGCCAGGAATATTTCGTCTCCTTCTTGGGTGGGAATTCTAGTCCATCGCAGGGTCAACTCAGCATTAAATTCGCTGGTAACCAACTATTCAGGGTGAGAGTAGTTCTGAAAACAACAGTTCTTTTCAGACCTACCCTCACACGGACAAACAGAAAGACAAACTTCTGGTACTCCTGGACTCAAACCATTTACTGTTATCGCCCCCGCAGGGTTTTGGCCCAGAGGCCAAACCCGACGAGGCACCCTAGGAGTCCCTGGGTGTATACATTCAAGGACGAAGAATATTTGTTGAAAATTAAGAAATGTGTTTGTAATGCGCAAAGCATTCTCGATTTGACGAAACTAGGCGCGCACGGTCGTCGGGTAATATTTTAGCAAGCGCGCACGGTGGTGTCGGGTACTTGCAACCTTCGTCACTTTCGTCTTCTAGCCTGAGCATCTTGCAGCATTTGAAAGTCTTGCATCTACGAGTTCGCGTTTGTTTCGTCGCCTTCGAGCTTCGCCATCTTCTAGTAGCATCTTGCAGCATTTGAAGGTCAATAAAGGCTTCAAACGTTAATTTCTCAGCAGTTGTATACGCAATCTTTGTATTCAATACACATGCAATAAACAGGATATCAAAAGCGAGGGCAGCTATAGTGAACACTATTTCTAGTAGTATGTAGCTTCTTATGAACGGTGTAACTCACTTTATTCAGCTCGTAATACAACGTTACAACAGGATTAGAACGAGTTGCACTGCATCTCTTAAATCTGTTATTGCCAACATATTTTAACTTAAATTCTTACAATGTATAGGTGTCCATAAATTTACGTTGTTTTTTCTTGCACGTTTGGCAGACAGCTCGGCGGTCAGCGGTCTTCTTCGTATCCAAGGCGGTTCACCCTTTTCCTAAATGTCTCCCCCTGGATAAAATTTCGTGCCTCGAGGCTACTTGGGATCTCTGATCGTTTGCCAGGGGCAGGCCCCTCTTCTTTTGATCTGCCAAACCATGGGTATTTAGGCCGTTTTTGAGCAGTCACCAAGGTTGTGCCTACGTGAAACAAACGATAATACTGTCTTAAGCGCGCGGGGGCTCTGCTCTTACGTCAAACATTAAATCATCAAAATCAAACTAAGTGGTTCGTAAGTTGACCTATCGGTTAGCGAAGCATGTCGCCAAAACAAGAAGGAAACAAACTGAACTTTCAATCTCCTTTCATGGTGTTGGAATGATACTGTGTCAAATATTAATGACCAATGGAACAGTCAGTATAAATTCGGGTATTGCATGAACATGCCGAGATAATGTTATGCAACTAATCATTAAGAGTCCTACAAGTGGATATTAGTAGGTATGGCTATTATATAAGAAAATAATAAAATCATTGATCAAAACTTGCGTTCCATATATATACACATACATGACTTTATTTTACCTCGAATGTACGTAAGAAGCTTATATCTTTGAGAAACATTGTAAATATAAAAACAACAAGAACTACTACTGAATTATTGTGTGTTAAAAAAATATAACATTACTAATAAAAAATTTAACTTTCAAAGCCTTTTGTAGTGATCAGCAATCATGCCTAAAGCCCAAGGAGACTGTTTTCACGAAGCGTATACGTGTTTGAAAACAGTTCAGTAGGCTCCGTGTTGACGTTCACAAGAAGTGAGGTTCAAGTTTTGCAAGCAAAATACTTAAGGAGAGTAAAAGAAAAAAGAAATGGAAGCAGGTTTATGAAAGAGTAGACCAGCAACGTAAACATTTATAAAAAGGGAAATTAACATATTCTGTACTCTTAAATTGCAGACCCAGTACCAGCTGATAGCAGAGTGATACGGTTGCTACTATGTCTAAAAAACGGGGACCTAGATATCAACCTTTGAAACAGGCTGGTTTCTAAATTAATGATCGCTTCCCCGGTAACCCGTTGCTTCACGAAACGTTCAGGGATTACTTCGATTATACTGCCAAGGGGCTCATTGCAGTCACGTGGAAACCACTCTTCTGTAAGTCGCAGGTGAATGCAAAAAACCGAGAGGAATCTGAATGCTTAGCTGTACATAACGTTTAAAACTCAAAACAAAAGTTTAATGAGTAACTTTCTAGAGATCAGATAAAAAAAGGGATAGAAATCGTAGCAGAAAGGGAAACAAGATCCAAATTGACAATCCTTACCTGCAATACATAAAAGAATTCCCAGACAAACTGTGATCAACATTTTCGGACCCATTGTGATATCAGCGAATACGGTAATTACTGGTGCTGTGAAATCGGATGGATAGGATTATTTATGGCACGTTGATGTTTGCGTGGTACGGGAAAATGGGCATAAAGCATTTCATAAGCACAAGCCCTGGCAGGAAATAGACGAAACTTCCTAATTAATTTTGAAGTATTTTTCGCTAAGGTGGATGTAGTTTTTTTGCTAAGAACATCTTAATAGCGTTTCGCTTTAGGCAAAAAAAAGGCAACGAGGCTCTAAATCTACTCCAGCAGGAAATTGAACTGGCCTTTCGAGGTTTTAATTGTCGAGGGTTTAAAATCCTAGCACGAGATCGTTAAAAGAAAAAAGAGGGACAAAGTTAATCCTTCTAATAATAAAACGTGAGGAAAAACCAAAATCGATTTCATCGATTTGGATAATATCTTTTATTACGTCAACAAGATCGAGATTAGAGAAGGAACATTTTTTGGGGGTTTCGACAGTGAAAAATCGGTGCTACGCATATTGAAATCACGCTAACTACCGCCTTTGGAGTAAATATAAGAAACAAAAACTAGCAAATTACGAAATGAAAGTTTTGGAATACAAGGTCGTTTTAATGGACTTTAATGGTCATTATATTAATGTTGACACAATCTGTGACATCATTATTTAAGCGATGTATTGTATTCTGCGTGTGAGAGCATGATTCACTATCAAAACACTGTAGGCTATATTATCACTGCACAATACTTTTCAAAAGAACATACGTAGAAATCATGGAGAGTGATTCTTTTTTTAGCATTTCGTACAAGTACCATGGCCCATTAGTGAAAATTTCATGGCCGGTGAATAACTGCACGACATTGATTTAAAAAGACCAAGGTTTGACCTTGCTACAATTAACGCTGCAGGTTGTAAAACTGATATCATCTCGTTTCATCGTAGGTTTTCTTTAGCTTTCTTTTCGTGAAAATATCGATGTTATTGTATGTAGCCGCCACGTGTATGAAACTCAATTTCCTTCCTACGTTATTAAAAATTTAATATCGAAAAGCGAGAACTGACTGATAAAGATGGAAAGCCGAAGGAACCAAGGAACAATCGGAAAAGTCACTAATAATCAAACAATGTTGAATCTTCAAACGAAAAGCAACAAGTTATTTAAATTATGCTTTAAGAACGCAAGACAATTAATGTCAGCCAAGCCAGTATTTTCTTTTTTTGCGGGGGGGGGGGGGGGGGAGGGGGAAGGGAGGAAAAAAATAAAAAAAAAATATAATCCATTTTTTTAAAAGTCTTCTTGTACCTC
>Ga0126337_10001273_pt1 | contig 15000 bp, 9 predicted proteins | sample DipCmetagenome_FD_92527 | JGI IMG/M metagenome (GOLD analysis project Ga0126337, IMG submission 92527) | Coral microbial communities from La Bocana,Puerto Morelos, Mexico - Diploria C A metagenome | ecosystem: Host-associated > Invertebrates > Cnidaria > Coral | place: La Bocana,Puerto Morelos... | reverse complement strand
GAGGTCAATTTATTGAGTTCATATCTTCCCGTGAGGAGTGAAATGATGTGAAGTTTTTATATGAAATAATTCATATTTGAACTGCGGTTGTAGATGAAAGTGAAGAATGATCATCGCAGTTAATTTTCCTCGCTCCCAATGTGTGGCTTCATAGTTCAGTTGGTAGAGCATTGCACCGGTATCGCGGAGGTCACAGGTTCGAATCCCGTTGAAGCCCTGATTTTTTCAGGCTTCTTCCAATTGCTCAAATTGGAAAATTAACTGCGATGATCATTCTTCACTTTCATTTATTTTCCATTGTGACCTTGAAGGGTAATTCATAGATAGCTTTGACCGGGAGATTTTGTTCAACTTTCTGACTCTTTTGAAGGACGTTCCATGGGATTGAATATCTTGAATGCAGAGACAACAGACATTGCACCAGAATCAAATCTGTTGTGAATATTTTCACCAGTTTAGTCACATACTTGACTTGCATTGTTCTTGCTCTTTCAAGAACTCTCTCAGTAATCGAAATGATGACAAGAAATGAAATCTTCCACCCTCTCCAAAATCAGAAGTGAGGTTAGACAAGGCTTTGTTTAATTCAGGAACTTGCAGACTTGCTACTGTGATTTCAATGCTGGGCTGAATTTGGTTAAAGCTTATGCTACCTTTCTGAAAGGTTCTTGATAACAGTGATAGCACAGGTAAAACATCTGTAAAAATGTACAAGGCTGCTATCCAGTCTGGAGCCTTCAACTTTTTTAACAGTCCATTGGCTGTAGCATCATCCACCAGTTCACACAAGCACAAAAGTATAGAGTCAAGATCTTCATGAGCAGCTTTTAAAGCCTTGTTGAAAGACAACCATCGTGTCTTACATGCCTTTTGGAGACGCTTTGTAACCTTCTTCCTTAAGCATCCGTGCTCAAGTGAACTTGCTTCTGCTTTTCTTGAACCTAGGTGTACACAGAGAGACGCAAGTTTGTTTCCACTCTTGCAATTGTTTGGTCAAGGACTGCCTCTCCAATAGTGCAAAAAATCTCATGGAGGGATCCTTTCGATCTATGTCCAAAAGTTCCAACCTCTCTTGCCCCCAAGACCTCTAGGAGTTTAAGAAGTGGCAATACTTTGCTGTGCTTCCCACAGTGCTAATGGCAAAGGTCATTCCTGTTCAATGACTCTCTGGAAGTGCTAATTAATTGTTTCAAGTTGTCTTGAGCCAAAAAAACGACACTTTTAGCAAACCTTGTGGTCAAAGTCCTAAAATCTTAAACACTTACCTTTAAGCGTCTTAGAAATGGTGAAAAAATCTTCATGTATGCCTTGTTTTCTTTTCCCAGCCATATTAAAGAAACGCATGTGGTTTTTTCAGTCGCGTGCAATATGTCACACTGAAATGTTATGTAACAGCAGAGAGGAGTCCTGGTAGCTACATTCGGTACGCAACGCGGAGTAACTTTTATTTTATATTGAGAAGTTGCCTATTTTTCACTGTACCTGCCTACTTCACTACATCGTCATTACTTTTTGTGGAAGAAAAGCCTCCAATTTGGAAATAAGATGCTTTACTTTTCACGTTTCTACCAAAGAAATGAATATGCTGGTCAGACTTGTTCGGTATCTGAACTTTCGGTGTCATTTCGTGAGTGAAGTTAAGCCAGCGATTTTTGTCAGAGTAGCTGGCAATAATCTCTGGCTGCTGGCTAGTAATGACAGCCCTGTGTCTGCATTCTTTCTATGACACCATGTGAAAATGCTGTGTATCTTCTTGAGATTGCTTACTCCCCTTACATTCAAAGAAACTATTTTTAAAGTAGCTGACAAGGTTTTAAACATCGATAAACAATAAACTCCAAATCTAAAAGCTCAAATTCTCAACAAAAGAGTGAAGGTTTAAGGAATTTAAGAACAACCATAATAACTTTGTTCACTCCTACTATTACAGCCCCAAAGGAATATAAACATCTGTCAGTGACCTAGTATCAATACACACTGAAACCTGAATATGTTGTGTACACCCTACATGTACGTCATAGCAAGTAGCCAAAGTGAACTTCTGCTAAGCGCGCAACTAAAAATTTTGTTTTGAATGTTGCAATTAATAATGTATCCCTGAATTACAATACTTGGCTGCCCAATGACGCTGCACTGGATGCTGATAAGTATTGCATGCATTCTTGTTGTTGCTTTTATTATACCATACTTCTGTAACCTCCTGTCCCAAACCTGTATTTGGTGTGGAGGATTTTTGTGCTGCATCATGATAGATTTAATCATGTAGTATTACAGTAGAATTTAATAAAACCATCATGTATCAGCATGGGTGGCATTTTTTTTGCCATTATTTTCCTTTTAATTTTTGTCTGTCACCCAGACATAGAAACAAACTTTTCCAATACACATTTTGTTATATAAATTACAAAAATTAATACTGGTATGACTAATATATAATGAAAACTAAGCCACCTGCAGAGTGAAAACAGAACACTTTAACTTACCAGAAAGGCTTACTATGAAAAACTTTAAAAGGCAAGGGCCCTTTCGAAGTTCCAAGCCCAATCATATGAAATAAACTAAGCAGTTTGAAGGAAAATATGTTATGCAAGTGTCTCATCACAAGACCAGAAAGGCTGGACCTGTTCCTATCACTCTAGGTGCCAATCTTGACTGACATACAGAAATACTTATAATAAGCTGTTTGCATTTTTACGTCAAACGCGCTAACACTAGTTAGTAGTAAAATTTGTGCCAAAAAACAACGAAAATGGTAAATTACTCAGAAAAGCAAATGACAAAACTATCATGCATAAATTACGATTTTATGATTGATCTTGAACTTCATTTCATTCATTTGCGTGCATAAATTATGCAATCTACAGTAACTTTGAAATATGGAAATAATTTTAAACGAGCACAAAACCAACTGAGTAGTTACATGTATGAATGAGAACTCTGTTGAGTTTTGATCTCGGGTAAATTTATTTGTTAGTTACAAATGGTAACTTGACACTTGGTTGCTATTAAAACTGAATCAGTGACTTATACTCAAACAGTCAGAATAAACAAGAAGCCAATTTTTTCTTGTGTCTGGTTGTTTCAAAACACTTTTCACCTTCAATATTACAGATATGTCCAGGATTGAACACTATTCCTTATGATAAGCATCACAAAGTGTCCTCATTGGTAAAAAGACACTAAAACACACAAAATTCTGTCAAATATGAAGCAATATGAAAATGTGAGATACCCCTTCCAAATATGAAGACATTAGTACTAATTGAACAATACTTGCGTTCAATCCTGGACATAAGTGCAATATTATCTTCTCATTTAAATGGGTCTTGAAATTGTTGCTATAATTAAATTGGTTCTTGTTATAAAATGAGTCAGAAAAGGCATCCAGAATCAACACCAATCTACTGTTTACCATTAGCTTCTATTACAAACTCCATGATGTTTAGCTGTCTGGCAGGGAACAGTTCCATATAGCTCTAATAGACAAAACCATTGATCGCCTGTTAAAACCAAACCTGTAATATAAGCTTGATGTCACAGTTCCAAAGGTGCAACAATTTTTATATTTTACTGTACATCATAAGTGAACAAAATTGTTTGATTAACCTTATAAAAAATGTTTAGAGTCCTGATTGCTGCAGGTACCTCCAGACGCTTTCAATCACAAAAAATAAAGAATTACTCTTGCATGCTTTGCGTGCGTATTTTTAGATTTATTCCTAGTGTGATGGATCTTTGTTGAATTTGTTTTCTGGTTTTGATAGGTTTCCTTGCTTTTATTGTCACTTACAGGTTTCTATCTGAATATTCCCTTTAATTTTTTGGATATTACCCAAGGACAAAAGGCACGTTTAGTAAGTCCTGATATTTCATCTGGATCTGCTCATTGTCTTCAGTTTTACTATTACATGGGTGGAACTTTTGTTGGAGAACTGATTGTCTACATAAAGAAAAATGATGAACCCTTATGGCAGCTCATAGGTGACCAAGGATCTGTTTGGAAAGAAGGTGTCATTCCTCTTAAAGTTGCAGAAAAAACCTTCCAGGTATGTTACTTGTAATGTTAACCTCAGTTTGAGTCATTTTATAATAGTTTAAATAATTTGTTCATTACTTACATACGCTGGTATTTAGAGTGCACTATTGAGTGTAATTGCCAAGATTCTAGAGGTTGCTTCTACTCAAATCTTTGGTTGACGACTCACACCAAAATGTAGCAGAGAGACAGCACTTGAAATAGCGGTAACTTGGATCCTCTGATCGTAGCACGGTAGCGGTGTAAGTTCACTAACGATCTCTGACTAAAAGAAGTTGCGTGTTGTCTTTTATTGCCTATGCTATGTGGAAAAATTAGGGCCATGTAACAAGCGTGGGGCCCACAATAAAAGCAACTTCCCAGTGGCAAAATTTCTAGAACTATTACATACGTCTGAAAATCACGATTTTATAAAAGCTTTGATTTTGAAGTCACGTACTTGGCTTGAATAATAACTGATAATTAATCGGTAGGAAGTTGTATAGGAAATTGACAAACGATCAGCGTTTCAAAACTAACATTGGGATGGTTTGGGAGTTGACGTCTGGTAAAGCTCGATAGCCCTAAAGCAATAAGGAGTGAACTTAAATGTTAGTTTAATAATTAATGTAAATGAATCAATTAGCCTTGTGCAAAGGGGAGCTAGGTGGGTAGGTACCTGTGTGCACTATGCAACACAGAACGTATTTCCATGCTTTTTACATTACATGACAAAATTATATAATTATACAGTACCACTTGAAACCATAATAATATTATGTACTTGACATTATAGTGTATTCTACCTTGATATGGTTTTGGGACTAACAATTACTGTAGTTTTGCAAAACATTCTTGCATACTGGTAATTTATTGCAGAAAAGTTGTTAGGCCACAATAGAACACTACAGTTATCAATCAAGTTTTAACATCACATGAATTTGATTGCAGATCATTTTTGAAGGTATTGCTGGGACAGGTTATTATGGCAGTGATGTGTCAATTGATGACGTATCTGTCACAAATGATGCGACATGTGTCTTCAGTCCAGTAACAGCTAGACCAACGTCCCCAGTGACACCTACAAAAAGTAAGTTGGGAATGAAAGTTACCCAATCAAGGAGATTTTGTATTATCATAGGAAACTGCTGTTTGTGAATTGTACTAACATATATGAAAGATTTTGGGGACTTAAAATTCGGAGCAATCCTAGAAAAGGCAAGGACATGCCACCTTTGAATCACTTTGTTGGCTTTTTTGTGGAGTGGCGGAAAGCTGAAAAACAGTTGCTCAACAGAAGAAGTCACGGGGAAATAGTGTTTTTTTTTATAAAACAATGGAGTCATTTACATAGAACAAAAGTACTGTCCTTTAGAAGAACAAAAACAGTGAATTCTCTTTGCAGTCAGCAATCACGGAACATTCCCCGATTGTGCCTGAATATCAACATTTGAAAGGAGAAAGACTCGTGGCTAAATCCAATAAAAACAAAAATTGCCTTCCTAAAAGGCCGCTGAATATGAGTTTAATAGCAGCTAATGCTCATCTCATGGAATCTCTCCTAGGTAACTGGCTGAAGAATAGCCATATTACCATAGCTACACTGATATTTTGTTTTGGAACCCGCATGAGTTACATTCAACTTTTTTGTGATGTACAGTACCACTCAAATGAAAGATACTATCTCTCATCTCGTTTCCCATGAGACACGTCTTGTTTCTATCGGGACAAGTCTTGTTTCTCTCGAGAATCACTGAAATAGTAAGCAGTGGAGTAAAATTAATGATACCGGCAAATTGTGTTGGCTACTTAAGTCCGCCTTGCTGTCTCACCGCCTCACTAGCAAGGCGGAGTAAAGATAGCCACACTATTTGCCAGTATCAATTCATTACACTGCTTACTACTGGCTCCTTGCATGACAGAATACAGAATGTTCTAGGGTCACATACTCTGCAAAATTTCCATTTAAACATTTGTGGGTACATGCTATACCCAAAAGCATGACTGAATAAGACAACCCTATTGATTTATTTTCTCAAAACTGACTCATCAAGAAGATATAAGAAACATTTTAGTGCGAAAAAAGGGGAGAGATATATTGTATTGATGGGATGACAACAAAAAAATCTCCAAGGATGTGGTCCATTAAGGATTATCCTTGTGAAGCTTGCAGCAAAACTTTTACGCAATGCCACACATATCACAAACATAAAAAGTTATAATTGTAAAATGTTAGAAACAGTGAAAAAAACAAACAAAAAGAATGCCCAAAATGCGGCAAAATGTTACACAGCACATAAAATGTCCAACGCAGAAACGCATGCCAGAAACTGAGAAAAACCAATTGAACATTAGTAATATACCTGTGTAAACATGAGATGCAGACCCAATGGAGTTCATAAACAAAGTAAAAAAAAGAACAAAAAACACAGCAACAGTGCCCTTGAAACAGTTGAGTTGGTCTCTAGAGATGTCAGAACGTCTAAGTCCAGGTCCAAACTGCGTTGTTCTTGCAGATGTAGAGTAAGCAGTTTTAAGCTTGGAAAAAATACGAAAAGCTCCCTCATTTGTTTCTCGGACAACAACCCTTCTGGCCTCCCTCTTGGAATTACCGTAAGGGGTTATGGGATTCTACTCAGCCTGCAATGACGTGTGGGATTTGCTAAGAAATTCGTGCAAAGGAAAAAAAATAATTGAAGAATGGAATTAAAAAAGTCCGAGACAGGTAAAATTAATTCCAGACTTCATAGAAGTAAAAAATAAGATTTTGAACATGTAAAAATAATTCCAAGAGTAGATATAACTATTTATAACACACCACAAAAATAAGTCAACAAAATGTTTTATTAATTCTGTATTGGTAAAATTAATTATTGAATTTTGACTAGAACGGGCCCCCATAAAATCATCACTTAAGTTAATTTTTTTTTTTGGATTGTCGTCTCAGTTTTAAGGTGCTCAGGAATGATCTATTCTTTTACATGGGCAAACCTATTGTTTTTTGACGTAAAAAAATATTAGGCGCATGATATTAAGCGTTTATTCCAAAACTGAATACAGCGATGAGGAAGTCGATGTTGTTAAAGAAAATGTTATTGCGCATGGTATAGCAGCAGACGATCAGTATGACTGGTTTGCCCCAAACACAGTCTCTGGTTTGACGCAGGCAGGGCTTTCACATATTAATTAATTTTTAAGCCTTTTTGTACTGCATCCTGGAGTCACAGGTCAATGTAGTCTTGTATTTAGTATTCTTGGCACGGAGTTAGTGAAAGAAATGCAGAGCGAGTTTATAATGTCTTCTGTCTTGATATCTGCATCTGTGTACATAAGCTTGCACTTCGGCCGGTACTTAGCTTTCAACAGCACAATGGGCAAAGGTCAGACCACAAACCCGGGAACTACGTGACCTACTCTTCACGATGAAAGTGTGGGTTCTTTAACGTCCCCTGCTGACCATAACAGTGAAGATGCAGGAGACGGGGCCTATGGTTTATCGTCCTTATCCGAGAAGACTATATCTAACCATTTGCAGATATCATTGCAGAGGCAGCATATTTTCCTCAGTTATTTTAAGACCCTGAGTGTTGGTCTGGTCTGGGGTGAGTTCGACTCCGGATCAAGCGGTCCGAGTTCGAGCCCTGGCCGGAGACATTGTGCTGTGTTCTTGAGCAAGACACTTCACTCTCACAGCACCTCTCTCCACCCAGGTGTATAAATGGCATCCAGGGGGGAGGCGACCTCGATATTCCTATACGGGATAAGCTCCAGCCTGATGGGCCACTTAGGCTCGTATGGAGACTTTACCTTTACCTACCTTTTCTTTCTCTATGTGAGCCATTGTCATAGTCATGCACAGAGATAAAGTCCAAGTGAAGATCCTCATCCAAATTTTTTTACAAACATGACAATCAGTTGCGTTTTTTTGCAATCTTCATTTGTCACCAAGAGTGGCTTTTTGTTTGCCACATCTGCATACACTCTTTCTTCGTTAAAAGAGATTGAAGAAACACAGACTGTGTCTTTTAATTAACTGGGCAGAAAATTACAACGTTGCTTCTTGGGATTATATAAGCAAACGCGCATCTCTATTTTTGCGGTAAAACTTTCATCTTGTGTTCTTTGTGGATCGCGTCCTTGGATCATTCGTAACTATGACCCAAAGTCTGCATATGTTTTGAAAGGCACTTTCATCCTTTTGTGGTAGTTTGTTTAAGACACCTTGGTCTCTCCCTCTTTTGGAAGCCCTGTTCTTGTTGGTCTTTTCAACAACCCTTTGCATTGCGTGCTTTTTAAGTAGATCCCTTCTTGTGTATCCATGCAAACAACATTCACAGAAATTGTTGTTACAATTCGTGTTCTAAATGGGACACGCACAAAAGCATGGTATGAACTTTTAGGCAAAGGCCCTCATAATATAATGTGTCACACGTGATTCTCTTATCTCGAGATTATATCTTGTAACATGTCAGCCCTTCCTTTTTGAAAGAAAAGCAATTGGGAACGTCTAATTCAAACTTGGATCAACAAGAAAAATCATAGCCTATTCTTATGTAGAACTCATTCAAATTGATTCAGCAATTTGTTTAGTATCGATTAGTGTTGACGTCAAATCCTTTCCTAGGTAAATCAAGTAACAATCAGAGAAATCAAAACCTGGTGACCTAATCCAATCAATCTGAAAACGCCAGTCTGCGTTGTTTGATTGTTTGTCTAGTTTACTTACAGACCTCAGTATTTCCCAACATTACTACCGTTCGAGTTCCAATATCAAACGTCTCCCGTTGAGAATATAATTATAATCTATTGGAGCAATTTTTTTAGAACTCACGTCTATAGAATCACTTTGTTGATCAATCTAGCAGATTCATTGATACAAGGTCACCGCTTTAACCTCCAATGTAACGCCGAAATTTGCTAAAAATGTTTCGCTCTTCGTTGCATGTTTCTTATTTTTCCCACGCCACGCAAATGTGACACAATCTTGGTAAAGTAAACACAAGGGTAACCGGTTCTTTTGCCAACATGTCGGTTCACCAATGACCAGCTTGCTAACGTGTGTCAATTCGCCGACGTGTAATGTCAGTTCACGAGCGCTTATATGTCACTTCGCTAACGTCCAAAGTATTTGTTTAAAATAGGTCTGAAATGTATTTGCAAATTACCAGAGGAGGAAATTGTCACCTTTATTGTAAGATGAATTGTTCATTTCGGATTGAAAATGTTTGTTTCACTCTCCCCAATCTCTCTCCCGATATGGCCGATCGTATTTGAAAATGTTTTAAACCATCCACAACCTTCATCTGTAGAGAATGAACAGCCTGTTAAATATTTTTATTTAATAGTTGTGTAGTTTAAACAAGCAAGCAATAAGCTACAAAAAGTTTACTCAGCCGTAGCAGGAGCTTTTCCCTAATGTTGTTGTAGCGAAACCAAGAACAGATCTCTGTCTGACTTGTCAACAAAACTCGACCAAGCTTCAAAGCGCATCCAACCTTTCCAAGAGTAGCTAAGAGTGAAAAAGCAGAGTGTATTCAAGATCAACAGGAACATAGGAAACACTTGGCCGAAATGGACAAACCTTTTAAAGTTTGCCCATTTCGGCCACTACTATGTTTACAATGTCTTAAGCTACCTGTTTAAAAAAAGTTTGGTTTGAAAATGCTAAACCAAAACCATAACGTTTAGGACTATCCGTTTAGCGTTTTGTTCTATCCGTTTTTCAGTTTGAGCCATCCGTTTAACGGTTTGAGCTATCAGTTCAACAGTTTTGGGTATCCGTTTAAGGATTTAAGCTTGACGTTTAGAGAATAGTTGCAACTGTTTAAACGTCTTACTAATCTGTTAAACGCTTTTGGCTTTAAATGCTTGAATTTGCCGTATATCATCCGTTTACTATTCGTTTACCAACCGTTTATTTTTACCCGTTTAACGGTAAAGTGTTGTGCATGTTTTCGCTTTCCCGGTCACGTATGTATGTGTCAAAGAACTCGGCAATCCATCAAATAGTGGTAGATACACACAAAGAAGCAATTCTCACTTTGTTACGCTAATGCACATGCAGGGTAAAGCAAATCCTGCTGCAGATCACAAGTCCATACATGTATATTCACTTTGCCTACCAAGACAACTCTCACCTACTGGTATCATAAAATGGTACCTTCTGTATGCACTCGAGGACTTGATTTAAAGCTTGTGGGCGAATGATTGATGCGCTTACGGCTTTTAAGATAGTAAAGTTGCCTTGTCAACAGACCTTAAGATGAATGCGAGAATCCAAAGATCCACGCTCTTTGGGCATAAGGTCTTGATACAGAAGAAGCCACTCTCGTCTTTAAAGTCACCAATCCTGTACTTAAGATGTCTAAAAGGTTTACTAAATTGTTCTAATCTGTCGCATTCATTTTGGTGAATCTAAACTCTTCAGCTCCCTCCAACATCTATAATGTGTGTGGACAGAAATTAGTTGGTAACGACAATATGAAGAATAAACATGAATAAATCAAGTAAAAATATGAAAATCTATCACACTTTTTGTGTGTAGACAACCAGAAGGTCCTTAAACTCAGTTCCAGAGCCCAGACACAGTTTTGCTCCAAAAAATGGATTTTGGTAACAAAAAACAGCAAGATTGACTAACTAATGTACTTGAAAAAATACTTTAACTACATCAGTGTATTGCAAAGCACAATGTTAATTTTGATATGACAAATATTTTTCAAATAGCACTTCGATTGAGAGGATCAAAGGTGGAATCAGCAGGTCGTGTCGAAGTCCTCCATAACACAGGAAACCAAACGAAGTGGGGAACAATTTGTGAATACCAATTTGACATAAAAGATGCCCATGTAGTGTGCAAGGAACTGGGCTACAAGGGAGCAGCGATGGTTGTGCCATGTTGTGAAGTCTTTGGTAGAGGAATAGGACACATCTGGATGGAAAACGTGAAGTGCCTTGGGAGAGAGCCATCCATCTCAATGTGTCTTCACAGTGGTTGGGGAAGAACCCACTGCAGTCACGATGACGATGTGGGAGTCATCTGTGAAACTGAATATACACGCAAAACTGGTATGGTATCGCAAGAAGTTCATTATGTTTGTTCTAATATGCAGCTGTATTAAACCCATATTTTTTCATGTACCTTTTTAGCCAAATAGTGGCAGTCAGTGTAAAAGACAGACTGCAGACTGTGGTCAGTGGTGAAATGTAGACTACCAGAGTGCAGACTAAATGCAGACCAACTGAACTGTGTACCATTGAGAGCTAACTGTAAACAGGTTAACCAGGGCTTTTTTCAGGCTACTCGGAGTGATATTCATGCTAACTTGAGCATAGATTTTCCCTCCGATTAACCAGAATAACCTTGTTTACAGTGTTGGCACTCGATAATGGAGATAGCAGGATAATAGATTTGACAGTCTGTAGTGTGCAGTCAAAATTCAAGACAGTTCAGTGCAGCAAAACACAGCACTCATTAATTGAGCAAGCAAGCATTGTCGTACAAAACAGATGTGCATACGTGCATGGAAACGACCACATTAGACTGTGACATCTCCCACCTTTTCACAGGTGCTATTGTAACAGCAATAAAACAATAAAAGGAAAAGATGAACTCACAAAATAATCGCTTTATAAGCAAAACTCATGAATCCAAAAGGTGAATGAAATTGTCTGGAGCTCCTGACCATCCGCTCCTGATTCTGTATGTAATTTTTCCTGCTTTGAGTATGAGTTATGTAGTAGGTAATAAATTAAGTAATAAGAATGCGTGACAGTTGAAATGAACAAGTCATTGACTGGACATAAGGCCAAGTAACTGATTCTGTAGGTGAGGAAACCCACCTAAAGCTGTGGTCAAAAACTAGCCTGAATCTACATGCAGTCCTACCAGTTCCACTATCTTAGAGTGGACCTCTTCAAGGGACATGATGCTCAGTTAATTCCAGCAGTGTCCATCCCAGCTCTCCCAGGCAATAGTTGGGCATGATGTTATGCTCATGTCTTTATTCTTCAAGTGGGCCATTTGAAATTTTATTATCGGCCAGGAGTGGCCATTTGCTTACCACTGGACCACCCAAGAACAATTGGCACATTTGCGGATTTGGTCTTGCATGGACATGTTTTGCAGGGGACTATGATCATCCTCAGTTGTTCCATTTAATTTATTCATCTCGTTTTGATCACATACTGTATGGATTGAAGTGACATACCTTGTGACATTACCTTGTCATACCTTTTTGCTTTTGATTTTTCTATAAAATAGTTGAGATGCTCTCAGACTCTGGATGCATTTTTCAAGATTATCACTTGGAGATGTTCGTTCCATGAAGTTGAAATTCGAAGGCGATTGAAACGATATGTATGAGTGCTTAGTAGCACTAAGCATGAAGAGATTCTGGGCATTGCATTGAAGCGGGGGTACTCGCAAATGGCTTGGTATTTTCTCGCATGTGGCGAAAAGATATGCACCAAAGTGACAGGTAGCAGGTGTCTTTGCGGAGGAATGGGGATTACCTGTAGGTTGGTGATCAGTTGTTGGAGTAAAAATTAATCGCTTGAAAGAACTCTTGAAGAAAAAGAATCGCAAATGAACGCAATGACGAAAAAGGCAATGATCAACGACAACGTGCTTTCAATTTGTTATATGTTTATTCAGTGACATCTTAAGGAGTTTTGTAACCCAATTGAGGGAAAAAAAAACAGTGCTCCCATCAATGAGGATCGCTTTGTTATTAACTAGAATCATCTTTTTTTCTTCCTTTGAGTTATAGAGACTTTTTAGGTTCAGGAAAGAAAGCAAGATATCCTTGTACAAGGATGGACTGTCTGAATCCTTAAGAAATATCTTATCATAGTTGGAATGTGAAAGATGAATTATTCAACATGAAACACAGAAAATATCTGAGTCCCCGACAGGAATCGAACCCTTGACCTCCCGAACACATGGGTGTAATAATAAATTAAGAGCCCCATACTATTGTGGAATTGCAGAGTTGCATTGAGGCTTGCAAGCAAATCCGGTGCAAGAAGCTCAAAGAACTGAACATGAAACTTAACTGTGAAGCCGTCTTCCCCAAGGGACTTCATATTACTGAACATTTTGAGAATCTGGCAACATTACTCAACAGTTAATTCACCTTCCAGGGTACTTTTGTAGACAATTTCGTCAAAGCAACATTTTTGACTCAAAATTGTTGAACAGTTCTTCGGAACCGGAAAATTGAGAGATATACAGATCTCCTTAAAAGTTCTGGATTTGTTTTAATATTTTGCCATCGTTGATGAGCGTTTTTTTTTTTTTTTAGAAATCTTTAGTTCCGTCCATCTCAGGTTTGATTGAAAATTGATTGCTAATAAAAATCTGAAAAATCTGAAATCTGAAATATTGCACGCTCATCTTTTTGATCATACCAGTGGTGCAACTCTTTTTTTTTTATTTTTCGAGTTCTGACTGTTTAGACACTATAAATCCATCTGGGAGCCAGTATGGCTTAAAAAGCTCAAGCTCTGCCAACTGTTTTTCTAAATTCTCATAATATAATTTTGTGGCCCTAGCTTTATTTTTTGCAAAGGGAATAATGTAACCTCTCAATTCCGTCGTGATTCCATCTCAAGTGATCATCTTCAAACTCCCTATACATTTGTACTTTACTTAAATCATCGGGTAACTGTTTTCAATTAGCAATATGATCGCTTGATTTATGGCCATTTTAACAACCAATCTGACCGCTCTCTGGTCAGGAGCTATTGAAATTGTGAGGTCAGCCACAGAGACAAAGTGACTACACGATTTAACAATGAGAAAGTAATCAATTCTTTACTTTATTTTAAATACCTGAGATTCATAAGTGTAAAACTTCCCATTTGGATTCTTTGCTCTTAAAATGTCAACAAGCCCAATTTCCCTAGACAAAGTCAACATCTGTTCGTGATAGGCGGTAGGCTTCCACGGAATATAACCACTTTTGTCAATAGTTCCCAAAGCGACATTCCAATCCCCACCGAGAATATGTTCGCTAACATTGGAATTTGAGCATAAAACTTCCTTCAATGTTGAAATAAACTGTAGCTGGAGATCAAGATTGTTCAGGGCTTATATTACAAAGTGAGACTTTCGTGGTATTAAAGGTTATGTAAACCAAAATTATTTGACCATTAACATCAGAATACTGAGATTCAATCAAAAGATTAAATGTTGGCAGGTTCAAAAGGATGGAAACACCTTTTCGGCAATTAGTACCATGGGAAAATAACATCTCAGTTACCCCCCATTCACTTTTCCAGATCAGTTCATCTTCAGTTCATCTTTTGGTTAGGAATAGGTCTCCTGAAGGAAATTAGCCTGCGTAGCTGGCGGGAGTGGGTGCGCGCGCGAAACGTTTTGCGGCAAAGCCGCTAACTCCCTCGCAGGCGTATTTTCGCGAGCGTATTTTCGTTGCCCGGGCGGGAATATCACAAAAGCATACATAACAACAAACTAATGAATGCTTCAATGGCGATGGAGGCGGATACGCCAAAAAAATCTTTAAAACGCGGGCCAAAATTCAAGGAAAGAACCGCCAGCGACGTATGTAGACTTTGTCGTAATAATCTGAAATAAAAAATTTGGCGATTTCTCCAAATATTCATATATTATGGCGGTAAATGTTTTTAAGCCGTGGACTTCCGGAGGACGTCAAAATGTTCCATTCGCTGAACTCTGTAAACGCATCGGTTTGGACATTGAGAATTCAACAACATCACCTGAACGTGTCTGCAATGTCTGTGCGAGAAAAGTGCAAAATGCTGTGGAGATGACTAACACAGACGTCTTCACAGATCGCAAATTTGTGCTCGCCAAAGCAAAGATCGTATAGATCAAATTTTTCCGAAACCGGTCGGTAGTATAGCCAAAACGTCTTTCCCTGAAAGTAATTCCACAACGGCCTTCTCTTGTTCTTCTTTCAGAATAATCTCCTTCTTTTCTCTCTGTATATTTAGCAAAT
>Ga0126337_10001272_pt1 | contig 15000 bp, 7 predicted proteins | sample DipCmetagenome_FD_92527 | JGI IMG/M metagenome (GOLD analysis project Ga0126337, IMG submission 92527) | Coral microbial communities from La Bocana,Puerto Morelos, Mexico - Diploria C A metagenome | ecosystem: Host-associated > Invertebrates > Cnidaria > Coral | place: La Bocana,Puerto Morelos... | reverse complement strand
TTGATGTTGTATGTTAATCTGCTTGTAGTGGTGGTTCATCTGAAATACATGGATGGCGCTGGGATGAGATTCTTGATAAAACAGAGGTGTGTTTATACCATTTCAGTCTGTAATTTGCCAATAAATTACTATGAAATCCTGATTTTTTTAAATCTTTGAATTTTGATCCTCTCAACTTAATAATATTGAGGCAATCTTTTGCTTTGCAGACAAAAATTTTAGGAAAAAATTTACTCTCAATTTTTGTTTTAATATTATAAGGAAAATGGTATTCAGCTACACAAAGTCACACTTTTACTTCAGAATTCAAAGTACATGTATCAAATGAAATGGAGAAAAATAGTTTTGATCCTCGAGTAAAGGGAAATACATGTGGAGGAAAACAAGCCATGTATTTGGTTGCAAAGTTAGGTTGATGATTAGAAATAAATAGTTCATTGATCATGCTACAGCTCTGTACTGTACATGTATATCAACCTTGCAAGCTTGACATTCCTTGGAATCATGACAAGGTATAATTAACACTAATTTTTGTTTTTTTTTTAATTTTTTATACATGTACTTAAGTCTCCATCACCTGCCTGGACGTTACAACCCCCTGTAACAAGGTAAGATAGCTCCCTTTATTATAAGACGTATTTTTGAAACTTTGATATAAAGAATTTTTGTAATTGAATGTTCCAATGCTCTTACATGTACATGTAATGTCATTTTCATTTTGATATATAAATAATAATTACTTAATATTTATTTATGCTGGTTAACTTATCATTGTGATATTAATATACTGAAGGTGTTTATTGTCCTTGGTACTTTGCTTGGATATCAGTGGCATATATATTTCTTGCCTCCATTGAAGCCAATTACGTTCAGATGAGAAGAGGTCATTTAAATCTCTTGTCTAGAACAAACACCATTTGTCATGTTTTACTGCCCCGCAGTTATTTTTTCGTCACTATGATATTTTGTCTTCATGGTAAAGCTCATTGTTTTGATGGAGACTCTTGTCTTTCCTCTTTTCAGGACTTCTCTGGATGTCCCAGAGACCAATGCTTTAGCATTTTCAGATCAGGTATAACAATTTTTTTTATTGTACTTACTGTAATGTAAGGGCTGGTTAATATGTGGTGATTTGCGCGAGTGCTATTGAAGGCTGAAATACCAGTACATTGTTACATGAAATTCTACTTTGCTAGGTGGTTGTTCATTGTTTACAAGTCACATGTCATGTGTCGATATTAGTGGGCCAACAAATTAATAAATTACAGCAAGGCCAAACAGTCAATAATAACCCTGTATGGTTTACACTAAAATGTCATTCAGTCTGTCATAGAGTATGTTACATTTATGTGCACTGCAGTTACAAGTTTTGAAAAAAAAATCCTGTCTCCTGATAGGTCTACTGATTTCTATTTATGTAATTTATTATTTTGAAAGCCAAGGAGAATTTGTTAAATTATAATAACTATAATTAAAAGACTCCACTGCATCACTTTTCCTGTTAGGAAGACACACTTTTTTCAGGATGTGGAGACAATAATATCTACATGTGGGACCTGGAGTCAGGAACATGTCAGGTAATCTCGTCCTCCTCAAGCATCATCTTTCATGAAGTACATTCTAGATAGAAATTACATGTACATAAAATATTGATTTAATTAATGTAATTATTTCTGTCATTGATTCTGCTATTACATGTGTTCTGGCACTGCCAATCATTAATCATGTCCTCTCCAAAGTTGGATAAATTGAAAGGCAAGCACCCAGAACATCAACATAAAGTGTGTGTCAGTCCTATGAATTTGGTGTACATTCTCAGGAATTACCATGTGTTTTATTCACGACTTTAAAATTATTATTTCTTCATTTTTTGTGTATGTTTTTCTAGAATACCCTCATGGGACACACAGATTATGTCCATTGCCTGAGCCTCAGAACAAAAAGCAATCAGTGCATCAGTGGATCAGAAGATGGCACTGTGAGATTATGGGGTATAAAAACTGAGCAGTCAATAAAATCTCATTCCAAAATGGCTGCCATTTTAGTATCCTTTTGTTTGCTTGCAAATTAGCCCTTGTTGCCTCGTTCATAGGAAATATTCTTTTGAATTTCAGTTTAAGAATTAGGCAACAAGGGGTAATTTGAAGGAAAACAAAAGAACAATAAATTATAATGGTGGCCATTTTGCCAGGAGTGGTGTATTGTAACAAGAAGTAACAATATATGAATGCGATAGGTGCAACTACACTGTACTGTCTTCTCTTAAACATTTTTTCAGATTACAGAATAAAAGGATCAATGACTGACATGATAGTACCAGGCAAAAACGAGGTACAAAAATCCATTGATTATACTTATACTTAAATTATTAGATTACTTTCAATGGAAAAGGGTAGTTTACTTTGGTTGTAATTTTAACAATAATCAATTGTAAACCTCTTTAGGCGCTTTGTCATAATAACTTCAACTACGTGTACACAAGATACATTGTAGGTTTTTTTTTTCAAATTTTTCTTTACCAGGACATACACAGGCCGCAGTTAGGCTCGTGGATAGGATGTATTGCTGTTGATGAAAGTCAGGATTGGATGGTGAGTAAATGAAGTCGTACCTGAAGTTATCTATAAATTAGAGCAATCAATTAATCAAAGTATTCAGCCTCTGAGCAGGCTCTGGTTGAAAGGAAGAGCCAGAAAGGATCTAGCCACTCTTGGAAGGGTGGAGAAAGAACTAGCTGTGATTGAAGTGGCCAAGGGGGGTAGAGGCTGAGTGGGTCTCCTCTTTTTTCCTTCTTTCTTTTCCAATCTCTCTTTTTCTCCCAGTTTTCTCTTCGCCCCATCCGCAGTGGCCTCATGGTTAGTGCACTCGACTCCAGATCCAGCGGTCCGGGTTCAAGACCTAGCCAGGGACATTGCGTTGTGTTCATGGGCAAGACACTTCATTCTCACAGTGCCTTTCTCCACCCAGGTGTATAAATGGGTACCGGCAAATTTAATGCTGGGGGTAACCCTGCGATGGACTAGCATCCCATCCAGGGGGGTGTAGAAATATTCCTAGTCGCTTCATGCTACAGAAACCGGGATAAGCTCTGGCCTGGTGAGCCACTTGGCTCATATGCAGACTCGACCTTACCTTATCACTCTAGGAAGGGTGGAGAAGGAACTAGCTGTTTTTGAAGTGGCCAAGGGGGGTAGAGAGCGAGGCTGGGTGGGTCTCCTCTTTTTTCCTTCTTTCTTTTCCAATCTCTCGTTTTCTCCCAGCTTTCTCATCATCCCATCCTTAACTGGAGAGCAGGTTCACAGGGTATTGATTGTGAAGGGGACATGACCAAGTGGTTTAGTGCACTGGATTTGAAATCTGGAGGACCCTCAGTGGTTCAAATCCTCCACCCTATTGTTATCTGGTCTTTTTCATGATAGTTCAGTTGAGAGTTCAACTCCTTGACCACCTTATGTAAATAGCCAACTGGTCAACCTCCCACGAGTTGGGATTCTTAATAAGTTTATGCTGTATTTGAAATATTTGTTTATTTTTTTACTGTGTTCCCAGTCAGCACAACCGTGCTTAATACATTTGACACTTAAATTAAGTTGTTTAATATTTTATTTTATTACTTTCTTGTATTCAAACAGGTCTGTGGTGGTGGCCCTTCTCTTTCTGTGTGGCATTTGAGATCCATGGCATGTACAAGTGTTTTACAAACAGCGTCAACTCAACAAGCTGCCCTCTTTCATGATGACATTGTAAGTTAGAGCCAAGGTTACTAAATTAAAATAAGTCAGTGGTTAAGTGGCTACTTGTTTTGGCAGATTGACTTCAAATTTGAAGGTTGTTTTAGTTGTGTTTGGGAGGTGTAACGATGGCATAAATTTGATTTGGATTTGAATTTTCAAGTCAATTGAAACATTATAAGTAACATAGAAATACCGGTAGTTCCTGTGTCAGACCCTGACAATGGCCACTGTGGCAGTAATATGTTTTTACTATATTTTGTTTTCAAGATTCTATCTGCTGGATCAGAGCCAAACCTCTTTCACTGGCAACTCAATGGTGATCCTAAAGCACAAGTGCCCTGCACTCCAAACTCGATTTTTACAATCCAAGTAAACAGTAAATCTCCAAAAAATAAGGTAATATGATCAATGAGTGACAGTGTTCTCAGTGCAAACTACCAGTATACTCTGGAAATAATGGTTTTACACTAAAAAGGGCTTTTTACGAAACGTTTGTGATTTTTTACAAGATAACAGTTTTACTTATTTATACTTTTGTCAGGTTTTATTTTTACTTTTTTGTGAATGTTTATATGAGTGTCACACATCAACCTTTGTTGGATTAATATTTGTTCTGTATTTGTTCACCCTATACTCTGGGAATACATCCAGTCACCTTTGGAGCATCAGACTTGATGGGTTCACTGGCAATGTTAGTTACAGGCTCTCATGCATTACATCAACAATATTCACATATAAGCTTATTCTGACCTTCTAGGTTTGACCCTGAAAGTTCAGAAAGAAAACTACATCTAGTGCTATCATGAACATTCAGGGCTGAAAAACATCACAAATTATCAACAGTTTCAGTTCATTTAGATCCTTTCAGCTGGCATTAACTATATTGTGCTGTTTGAAGTGTACGGCAGCTGACTTTTAATTAAATTTTTTTATTTAGTTTTTTTTTTTTTTAGCTGACGTTTAAAAACCCTTTAAAAAGTGAGGTTTCTTTAAATTATACCATGCTTACTTAGTGTTCTTATACGTTTTATTTTTTCCAGGTTCTTGCAGTTGGTGGAAGTTCTGCAAATATTGATGTCTTTACAAACTTTGGTTACAAAGCACTTTCTTTAAAATTTTCTCAATAAAGGCAACTTTGTTAGTGATTTCTCTCTTAGAGTTACAGTATGGATAACAAGAACGATTAGCACCATGGCAACTACAATAATTACTCTCAGCTCTTATTTGACTAGTACAGCAATACATGCTTTTTTAGGCCAAACAAAAATGAAAGGGCCAGTACATGAGCACAGGGGGAACTGTTGCATTGGCGTCAAAGCCGACATTTAAAATACAAAATTCTCTATTTTCTGGCCAACCTTAACTTCCATGGATTTTCATACGGTAATAAAAAATCAAAATGGTCACAGGAATTTTGGCCAAAAAACTGACAAGATCATTTTTATGGCAATAAGATACATGTACTGTTGTGTACAATGTATGTAACATTATAAGAAACTGCCAGTTGTTATTTTTACTGGTTAGTGGGCTACAGGGCATTAATTGGGAATCTCCTCGGTTCATAGATGTTTCATACATTTGTTTTAGAAAGCTGTTGTGGGAGGTTAGTGAAGGTACAAAGTTGAATGAATAGGTTGGCCGTTGCACTCTTCAGCATCCCTATTGTCCTTACATTACCCTACCCCTTCACTCATATTATTTGGCAGATTCTCTCAAAAAGGCCCTTTGGGTTTCTCCAGGGGAGATCAGGAAGAACAACTTGTTTGATTTTACTTGTATCTTGTGAAAACTGAGCCAGTTGCCAGATCAAAAACACGATTTTCAGGTTAAAACCTGGACTGTGTTGCTTGAAAGGTGGATTACACTATCCGCCAGATAAATCACTATCCAATTTACACTTTACATTTTCAACTTAGTTGATATAACCAAATTACCTTGTTACCCCCGCCGATGCAGCACCACAGTTTCTTTAGAAACTTTCACCCTTGATAATTGAAGTAAGCCATTTTAAATGTTCAATGTCTGGTACATGTACTGCTAGTCTCCTTTGCAGCTTCCTTCTCAGACTTTGATGGGACTCATAATAAAACAGAACTAGGGACAAGAACAACTAGGTATACTGTGAACAATTGACAACTCTGAGCCACTGGGCTTGTATGCAGACTTTACATTTATCTTTTATAGTCTTTACACAATAAAACTTTAATACACAGCGATGAAAAAACTTGTTTACATAATTTGATAGTGACTGTACAAAAAAACCCTTCTCATATATTAAGTTGTTACATAAAACACTAGGATCTCTGAATAATATAACTGCTCTATGAAATATTTACAGCTATTGGAAAACTTCAGTATGCCTCAAAAACTGCAACCCCATTTATAATTTTCACTAAATATAATGACATTACTAACAACCATCCATAAGATCTTTCAGTTCCAAAAATTGGAATAAAAATATTTGGTGTCTATAGTGCAGGGACTGGATCTTTTCAGTGCAAATTCTGTCATGTTACTAATGTGACTAGAATTCCTGGCATGACCATTCTATAACGCCACTAATAGCCATAGAGCTTGCATTTAAATACATCTTTGTCAGCACATTCTCTGGTTCTGTCAAAGTATATGAAATAGCCGTCTTTACGCTGAAGTTTCTTTACATAGCCATTGTGAGGCCAGCGGTCCTAAAAAAAGCAAACAGATGATCTATTAGTAAAAACATGAAAAAGCTTGTTATGGCCTGAAAACCTCAGTTAAAACAAGTTGAGCAGCATTGTATTACTTCAACTTGTCCAGTTTTAAAAGTCTGGTTCGCCCAACACAGTTTGGTCTAAAAGAAGTTATGTTTCTTCTCTATTTATTGTTTTTCTGTGGATGTTTTTAATGGTTTACTCAATATGTTGTGACAGTTCCTTTACATTTACTGATTACTTTTACTATTGACCTTAATTTAAACTATATCACGGTTTTTACATCTTGAAAAATTGGCTAAAGTTTTCAAGTTTGTGACCCGTGTCCATCTTCTACATCCTTCACCAACCTAGTTCCTTTACGGTTTATTGTTATCCCTTTGGTGTTTTTTTTTTATCTTGGTAAACTAATTTTTTCAGGTTTCCATCAAATTAAGGTAATTTTGTCTGTGTGAAAAGTTGACCCTTATAATGATTCTCCACAATCTCAGGCCAGCGACAGCCACAAGTCTTCAAGTTCGACATTGGCACCATTTTCTGTAACACATAATTACGATTTCTTGAAAAGACAAAAAAAAGACAACCCCTCGTACGTTTGTCTGACACGCACGAGCTGGCCGATTTCATGGGAAACAATAACAACAAAGGTGCGCAAAGGACACTTTAATGACGGTGGCCCGTTGAGACAATGCACCCACCCCACTCAAATGACAAGCGATCTTTGTGATGGGAATTTCTTGGCTTTCGTTTGTTTTGACAATGTCCATTGTGTGAAGTTGTTATGTCATTAATACACAATTCGAAGCTTGTGATTTGGTATCACTTACTGGTTCTTTCTGCTTCACATCGCGATATTCATGTACATCTCTGTAACCAGCGATTTGAAATCTGTAAGCTGAAGACAGAAAACAAAGGAACTGTTTAGTTGTATCACAAATGAAACATTGTCATGGAATACGCTTTGGAACAACTTCACTGCATCTGGCAGAGAGCTAGCTATTGACTGTACCTTCTTCGACTTCTTCGCTCCAGCGCTTTGGTCTTGATACTGATTTCGGTCTTGAAGGCTGAGCAATCGGAGATACGATAGACGCCATTGTGTTTAAATCTAAAGAAAAAAGAAATGTTAGTCTTCTAGCTTCCTCTAATTCGATAGTTACACCGCTCGTTTTGCCTAGAATGATCCTACTGGACACCACAAAAGGCGAAAACTACTATTTGTGGTCACTTCTTACTATTACACTGGTTAAATACCCTGCAATTCAATGCGAAAAGTCGAGGAAATGTCAAGCCCACAATAGTTCTCAGCAATAAAAACGCGTGCGAAATATGCGTGTTCAACGCGAAGATGCAGTCAGAGTATATTGTAAATTTGGAGGAAAAGCTTTCCTTCTACCGAAATTAACCGCTTTAACAAGGACAAAAACGCGACAGAACCTACCTTACTGATCTCTGTTCTCAAACTGATGACTAATCGACAAAAATTTCAGTGATAAACTGTTGGAAATGTTTTGCTAGCGCTATGCAACAGCCGTCTTGCTGTCACCTGATTGGTTAGTCTTTGGTTACCATAACAACAAGAAAAACAATTAGAATAACTATGAGCCCACACGATGGTCAGCTGGTTTTCTTTGTAGCGGTAAACAAAAATGGCGGACGGAACAGATTGAAACGCAATTATTAGCTAAGAAGATGGATTTTTTGTTAATGGCGTTGTTCTATACTCTCTTTTTTGTGGGTCTATCCTACATCGTTTTCGCCGGAAGGTCTGAGTATCATCGGTGTGGCTGGGTTGGTCTGCTCCGAAGGAACTTATTTTCGGTAAGCTCATAAAGTCAGGAAGTGGCATGAGATGTCGTATTCAGTTATGCTTATGTTAAAGAATTACTTCTCATTGATAGGAGAAATGTCTTATCAATGATCTTTTGACCCAAAGCTAAAATATTGTATAAAATGTGTACTTTTACAAATGTAGGTTGCCCATTTTGTGAAGTATAGTTTTCAAAGATGTTTTCCTGCAGCTGTTTCTCGAACAATAAGCAACATCACAGCGTACATTCTGTTTACAAGGTATGTATGTATGTAGAAGTAAGAAATAAGGGTCGTGGGTTGATGTTTCTACCTTGAAAAATTTCTACTTTGAAAATTTCCTTATAATACTCACTTTGGAGGGTGGTTGGTTGCCTCTTTGATATGCCTTAATGTCACTGCACGATGCAGTTAGTGAGCTCATATGCGCCAAGACATCATTTGGCTGTGTGACCGCGTGATGTACCCACATTTCACTCTTGCTCACCATAGAGTCTCCAGTAGCCCAGTGGTTAGAGCATCCCACTAGATCACGGAGGATCGTGGGTTCAAATCCCATCTGGAACTCGGATTTTCTTTCCGTGTTGATGTTTCTTTTTGCGATAAAAATTGTGATAGAACATTGCGTAAAAACATTAAAATTTTGTTGACGACATTTCAACGTTAGGCTAACGTCATTATCGAGTAAATGATAAAACAGTGTTTCAACACTGAAAATACAATAGATGATGGAATGTTCTTAGAATGCGGAAAAGTACCAAGGAATATTCGATTGTCTTGTCTATGAGATGCTTTTCATCAAGAAGAGAAATCCTAGTCTTAACACGTAGACTGATTCCATTCACACAAAACTCTTTGTTTAAAAAAGAACATTCCATCATCTATTGTATTTTCAATATTTGAACAGTTTTTTATCATTTAATTTCTGACTTGATTGTGACGTTAGCCTAACATCGAAACATCGTCAACAAAATTTCAATATGTTTTTACGCAATGTTTTATCGCAATTTTTTATTGTTAAATGTTTCAAAAAACTGTTGATGTTTCTACCTTGCAAAATTTCTACTTTGAAAATATATATGATTAATTTTTTAATGAAGCAACCAACATTTATTTCCTTCGCTTATAACTGAACAGCAGTTTACAAGGTCTGAGTCATACTCCTACATATGTACATTTAAATAATATTCCTTAGGGGATTCCCATACCAAAATACTTTTTTTCTTTTAGGAATCCATGCATCCAATTATTTTATGGCTTTGTTATTACTGGAGGGACTGCTATATACACCGTCAGGGTCATCCCTTTCTTCAATAAAATCAATGCATTTAGCATTGCTACATATATCCTTATAGCTGTCAATGTGACACTCTTTTGGATTTGTTCCAAGAGTGAGCCTGGTATCATTACTACCTTAGATCACGCTGAGTACATGAATGACTATGAGCCTGATGGTGTATATTACACACAACCAGAATGTTATACCTGCAAGTTTATTAAGCCAGCAAGGTCAAAACACTGTTGTAAGTAAACATATAGAATTTGATTTGAGGTTCCATTTGATTCCAAGCATGCCACTCTCAAGTGCTCTACTGTTCAAACAGCATTGCTTTGTAATGCCCATATTTGGTATTAAACCGTGGTTGTCAAATACACATGGTCTGGTTTTGACTTGTTTGAACATGGTGTTGGAAATGGGATCACAAGCTAAAGTCTTAACCTCAATTAATTAAATTATATATTAAATCAACTTTGAAATCACTGGTTATCCTTGCAATCTGATTGGCTCTCAGTGGTGCAATTTATTCACAAATTGCACCATTGTTTGCTCTAAATCGCATCTTTTTCTCAGCAAATGAGAATAAGACAGTAAAACAAAACAACCAATCACATGACGCAATCTTATCACGCTGACATGTTTTCAAAATGAGATGTAAACGCATTTCTGGTTTTGCTTTTTGACAAACCAGCTACTGGCTCAATATATAATGGTACTGACCAAAATCTTGTAGTTTGTATTTAGGCTATTAAATTGTGCGATTTCAAAATGGATGTAATAAAGGGGCAATTGAACTTCGGGTCGTGCAATTTTGGTCTGAAATCATACTTGTGATTTCAAATCAAACTCGCGCTGAGCACTCGTTTGATTTTGATATCACGCGTATGATTTCAGACCAAATTGCACTCCACTCAGTTCAACTACCATTATTAATTAATTAACTTAATTCACAACATGAGTGCTTCTCCTTGTCGGCGATGAACTTATACTGTTATCTTTTGGTGTATTTCGTACAAAAAATGTCCTTTTAGTTCTAACACCATGTTCAAACAAGTCAAAACCAGACCATGTGCATTTGACATCCACGGTTTAATAACAGATATGGGCATTACAGAGCAATGCAGACAATCACGTAATCTGAGTAACAATGGCCATCATAACATCTACAATAATATTATTTTGCCACTAGAACAACCATATTTTAATGGATTATGCAGTTCCAGGTATAGTCAATCAATAAAAATTGATATCGGTAATCACTAAATTCAATCAATATAATTTGTTGATTGCTACTGATTGATATCTGCAATTGATAACAATCAAACTTGCAGAAAATTTTTTTTATCAATTGCTATTGAATGACAAGAATTGCTAACTGTCAATACTTACTGTCTTCAGGAATATTGATTGTTATTGATTGATAAAGATAACCGTTTAACAATGTATTTCTCTATCCCCACGCTATCAAACACATCCTAATAATTTGGACAGAAAACCACAACTGGCCTGAGGGCAAGCCCAAAAATCCGACAGTTTTCTTTGCGCTCAGAGCACTTAGCAAGACTGAATACATGTTTCCATATATGATTAAATGATTCCGACTGTAGAAATAAAATGCGATTTACCTTTTTTTATTTGTTTCATTTTGTAAATCTTTTTTTTTTGTCATCAGCACTCTGTGATGTTTGTGTGAGTCGATTTGACCATCACTGCTCATGGGTTAACAACTGTATTGGGAAGAAAAACTACAAGTTCTTTTGCTGTTTTATTGCAAGTTCAGCAGTGCTGTGTGTCTATGTAACATTTGTGGTTGCTGTTGTATTTGCCTATATCGTGATGTCAGATGGTGTCATCAGCATGCAGTATGTGGGCCATGATGGAAAGGATTATCCAGTGGGAATCAGATTTCTTTCCCAGGTAATTATTGAACAATAACATTAACTTACAAGAGTTCCAAGTTATTTGAATACAGTCAAACCTCTCCACAATGGCCATCCTGGAGACAGAATATAGTGGCATATGTAGAAAAGTGGCTTTTATAGGGAGGTAGACGGGGGGGGGAGGGGGGCGGTGTAACTTAACGCTTGTTTTTTTGGAGTTGCAACATCTTTTTTAAACAATGCTTATTTCAGCATATAAATAGGTAAAACAATCAAAATAGTTCAATAAAACATAAGATAAACAGACACAGTGACCACTGGTGTGCATTACAGATCAAGTTCAGTGACCTTTTACAATAAAAAATTGAGGTTTTGTATACACCGTTTATCAGTCATTTTTATTAAGTGGCTCTTGTTTAGGGGTTTATTTTGGCAGTAGTAACATATTTTAGTGGCTGTTACCGTACTGGAGAGGTGACTGTTGTAGAGAGGTTACAACTATTAAGAGTGAATGCAAGGACTATCCATTGATAGCTCAGTTGGTAGAGCACTGCACCGGTTATCGCAGAGATCATGGGTTCAAATCCGGTTCAGGTCTGAATTTTCTCTGGCTTTTACTTTACAATTGCGTAAGTTGTGTGTATAACTACGATGATCAATCATGATTTCATATTATCTTTATACGTTGAACGATCACTAGAACACGTACGATATCTAGAAAATAAAGAGGCAAGTATCACCGACTACCATATATATATATATAGACATACAATCACGTGTATACCCTATCAGGAGAGTTCGTAAGTAATATAAAAAGAAAATATCGAAATAAATATACAAAACAGTTAAAATAAATAAATACGTACAAGCAGTGCTAAAAGAGAGAAAATATCGGTCATTGTAAAATGAGGACTACGGACTGCAACCTGCGGACAGCACGTGGGTAAAATGCAGTCTGCAGACAACACGTCGAAGGAATTTATAAGCGATTCAAAAAGTTGCAATGTTGTTACCCGAATTTTACATGTTGCGTTAAAAATCGTTTTATTCCGCTGCCTATCATTGTCGCCAGAAAGTTGCGTCAAAATTAAAGTTGTCTCGTGTAACATTCCGAGCAACACGCCCTGGTTTTTGATTGATCCATAAGAGTATTTACCTAACAACGTGTTTTTCAACAAGCTCTTTTGTTTATTTTTTCTTTGCAGTATCTTCTGGTTCGTCACCCCTTGTTATCTATACTCTTCTTAACTGTGGTGTTCTTTGGCGTGGCTATGTCCGGATTCTCTTTATTTCACCTGTACCTTGTACTCACGAATCAGACCACAAATGAATTTAACAAGCGTTGTTTTGGAAAAACTCAGCACAAGACAACTCGTCAGGCGAGAACAAGCGCGCCTAGGAGTGAAACAATTACGAGTAGAACTTCAAAGCGAAGGACTAAAGACAATAAAAATACTTCTTTAACAACTTGTACCAGAGCCACTGGAGAGAAATTACAATCATCGCGAACAAGTACGCCATATAATAAAGGGATTTGGAGAAATGTCGCTGAAGTATTGCGCGGATGACAAACCCAGGATGAAAAAGATGGTTAAACTTACAGAGCGGGACTGGGAGATCTTGCTTATCAAATGTTTTAAACTTCCAAGTGTAGCTTTTGGCTTCAAGGAGCACACAATTAGAGATTAACACGGATATACCTCATAGGAAAATAACTTATATTCCTTTAACTAATGCGAATGAGACAGTAAAGAAACAGGAATTTCGAGTTATTTTTTAATATTTTGCAAAATAATTTCGATGAAGATTATCGTTCTACTAAATATCTCTCTTTTCTATATTTATGATACTTTTGTGAGATTTGTAAATAGTGCAAAATAATAGTGAAGTTGAAGAAGAATGTTGCAATGCCCAACTCAAGATTTTCTGACCTGAAATGGCCTGAATAAAAAATATTAAACCAAGTCATATTACATTGTTTAGGAGGAATAAGAAATGTGTTTTCATATATGCGTTTGCAAACAGAGGTAACTTATTGACTGTGTTTATCCAGGCGCCTCGCTGTCATTCATCAGGTTCCTCTCACAGAGAGTTAGGTTTCGAAAAGAAGTTGAAAGTAGAACCTTTCCTACGGCAGTCAAACGCTCTGAACTGAGCTACCAAAGCTCTATATTGGCAGGTTGTTCTTATTTCGTGTGTAAGGAAACACCAGAGATGATGTTGCAAACTTTTATTTTTTTTTTCAGTATTTATGTATCTTTTTGCTTTCTGAAAAGGAAAACAACTAGAAAAGCCAGTTTAGTAAAATGGAGATATTGAAGTAAAGATGGAGGAGAAATGTACAAATCTAAAGAGCTGAATGATATGAAAAAGTCTGCAACTGACTACTGATCGAGTCAATCCCAAGATAAATAATCGCGAAATTTACATAGTTTTTTTTACATTCAATTGTGAGTGATCGGCTATTGAAAGATTCGTACCCCTTTAGTTGTCGTCCGAAAACAAAACTGGTACAGGTATTTTTACTGCAAGTCTTGATTAGTGCACTGGATTGTCTGTGTCCTTTATAATTGGTCAGTCACTTCGCAGTTATTTTATGACGCTTAATTAATAGGCAACGTTTCGGGAAAGCTCTTTTTGGAACGAAACAAGAGGGAGCGAAGGAAATCGATTCTACTCAATTAATGTCTTACGCTCTATCATTCTTGAGGAAAATGCGCTAATTCAATGATAAGGAAAACGAGATTTGGTGAACACTTAGTTCTTCTTAGAAAATATCTTAGAGCGCGGTTATCAATTGAGTGAGGGAAAACCAAAACCAAATCAAATACGTACCAATTACACTACTCAGCCAATCTTAGACTAAACCGTATTAAAACCAAAACCAAAGTAACTGCCTGATTACTTTCGACACTCAATTGAAGATTGTTGAAAATGAAGAATTAATTGTTACAAAAGAATGCCAGAAATTGACAAACCATTTAAGTTATTCGTTAACACACGAATAACTGATAATGACAAGACAGACAAAGGAAATCTCGAGTCGGCTTATCACTGCTACTGAATCATTTGAACATAATTTGGACATAATTTGAACGTCAAGGAAGGTATGATGTAGACAAATATTAGCTTAGAGGGATCCACAAAATTACTGCATTCGCAGCAGTAAAGAATTGGTTCACTCTTAGCGTGCGTATAATTAACAAATAGATTCCATGTTGCCGTGCGATCACAGATGACGTCATGATCAAAATGTGGTAGAAAAACAAAAAGTGGCACCCAAGGCGATAGCCGAATGTGTCACTGATGTTCTTACCACATTTTGACGTCCTCTGTGATCTATTATTGAACAGACGAACGGCAACATGGAATTTGTTTTATATAAAAAAGAAACTACTACATATAAAGCTTTTTTATTTCAAAATCTTCCAACACAACTCGAAACCCAGCCTTTTCCCACTTTGCCAAGCCAAATGAATAAAGGCTGAAAGTTTCTAAAGAAACTGTGGTGCTGCGTCGGTGGGGATAACAAGGTAATTTGGTTATATCAACTAAGTTGAAAATGTAAATTGGCCACCGTAACGAGTTAAAAAGCTGACGTTTCGAGC
>Ga0126337_10001271_pt1 | contig 15000 bp, 17 predicted proteins | sample DipCmetagenome_FD_92527 | JGI IMG/M metagenome (GOLD analysis project Ga0126337, IMG submission 92527) | Coral microbial communities from La Bocana,Puerto Morelos, Mexico - Diploria C A metagenome | ecosystem: Host-associated > Invertebrates > Cnidaria > Coral | place: La Bocana,Puerto Morelos... | reverse complement strand
TGACGAGCATCTTCAATACATGTCTAGCCCTCAAACAAGTAAGTAGATCCGAATTCAAGATTTCAATTCAAACACACTTATGTCCCCAAGGTCTTCCAGCGAAATCTGCAAAGCAAAACGGCGGTTCTTGAAAGCTAATTTCCCTTGCCAGCAGTTTCTCGGCCTGGTTTGCTTTTGAGATGTTAGTGCCAGCAGAACTTTTTTTGGTGATGAGGTTAGCTGATGATGTGCTGACGAAGGATGTCAGCCATCTCCGCAACAAAATCTGCGCATATTGCTGTGGATTTCCGTGTACCCCGTATTCGTTTTTACATACGGCACGTCTTTGCTGCAAGACGCCAACTGCCAGCAACTTTTCCAGATTGTGAGAAACTGCAAGCGGATGCTTCCAGCCGTTTCTGGATTGCACATTAATTTCCTGCAAGTTCTTTTTTCGGACATGCCATGACAACAATGCAGCTTGAAACATGTAAAAGGTTTCATAGGTATTGAAACTAAAACCTGCATCTGAGATCATATTGTTGGAGAATGTGATCGGATTCTTGAGAGTCTATGAGAAGGTTTGGAAATTTCTTCAAAGGAATCTTCCACAGCATCTTGGTAGAAAAAACGCATGTTGTGTATCTAAGTGTTCAATCAAGTCAGTTACTGACATGGGTGTCCTGGCTGACATGGGTGTCCTGGCTGAAGGTATGAGTTTGCAAAAGCGCGTCTGAGCCCGTATCTTGGACTGCACTTTTGTCATGATGTGCAGTTGGCTGCCCATGCAAAATAGTGATTAAAAACATTTTTTTTCAAATCCAAGGCATGCATTTGGTGCACCACTATCCAGGGAGCGTCTCTACATGATCTTTGTGCGAAAGGATGTGCTTTGCAACGATGCTAAAACTGCAGACTTTCAACAATTCATCTTCGACCGGCTGACTGTGATGACAGAAACTCCTGGAACCCGCTGGTTTTTTGTCTTGAGGAGAAATGCATGTTAGCTTTAAAATTTATGATGCTATATGGTGCATTATGGTACTGTTCATGTCTAATTCTGCCACCGCTAGAATCCCAAGCCTATGATAGCAGCCAAGGCCTGATTTATTGATGCCCAATACTCACTGGGCAGTGATGCGTGACATGGATGCTCGCGATGCAGCACGCAGAAACAATGCTGATAAGTGACTTGTCTTACTACTAAGCTGATAAGTGACTTGTTCAAATTCAAATTTAATATATAATAGCATATAGTAGCATGTTCCCAACTTAGGCCTATCAATCCAAATGCCAAATGGATCAAACGGCACAGAAAATGGGCTGAGGAGAAGGAGGTGGGCAAATCCCATCGCCAAAACAGTTTTTTATTTTCATGGTAAGAGTTCAAGCTGAATACTGCCAAACCTGATGCAGGTGGATATCAGAGAGTCACTTGGGCTCTTCTCGAGGATGTATCCACAGGCCTCTCGGATGGTGACAACCACCAGGGAAATGCAGGCTGGTTTGGGTGGAACTACTCGTAGATGCAATATAGATGATGCATGCCTATTTCAACCCACTGCCATGTTTATCATTTTTGTGCCAGGCCCTTGATTTGATCTGTGCGGTGAAGGGGGGCGTGGTGGCTGCGAACACGAGCCAGAACTTGGGCGTTCTTCCATGCACCTTCAATGTTGAAAAACCTTTGATGTGTCTCACGTTTGGTACTGAGGATGATTTTCCTTTCTGTCACGCAAAAAACCTTTACAACTTTACACCTTTTCCTCTTTGATGTTCCTATTTTTCTGATTGCTGAGGCCAGCCGGAAAGTTCCTTACCACAACCCATTCAAGGTATCTTCTTGGGAGAGAATGCATGTTACTTCAAGGAATGCCAGTGCACCGATTAGATCTCACGGTGTGCTCCGAACGGGCGCCTTAGCTGCAAGTTTTTGGTCTTGTCATTCTTCAAGACCTTAGCTGCACATGGCACTCCATTTGAGGTGATGCACTCATTGGCGGGCAACTCGATGCATGTCCGATGTGTTATGGCATGCATATGTGCGGCTATGCAGGCAACAGATCCTGCTCTACTTGAGGCTGTGCTGGATTGACAGTGCGTTGGTGTGAAGGTGTTGTGAGGAAAAGTGATGCCGCATTGCAGCTAACTTCAATGTGCACTTCTTTTTCATGTGCGATGAACTGCTACCAAGTTGGAAATCATGCAATGCTAGTACTGATGAAACTGACTGGAATGAACTGTTTTGACAATATTTAGGTTTTCAGGCATTAGTCGAGCCATGCCCCTTGCCCGTTGGGATGAAGATGCTAGTTGTGAAAGCAGTGATGGGGCGGAGCTTCAAAAGAAGTTCTCATGGCGATATGATCCAACAGAAAGTTCTGAGAAACTTGTCTGTCATAAATTTCAACCATCGCCTACCAACACTTTTGAAATTATGTCCTCCAAATCCATCAAACTTGGCATACCCACCCACAAACCCTCCAACTGAGGAGTGGCTCTGAGGACTCTGAGGCAAGCACTGACTCTGCTTCAAGTGGTTCGTCTTGGAGCGATGATGAGACTGCCTCAGCGGCATATGTGGATCTATCACTTCAGCGTCTACAGTCGCTGCATGCAGTGCAGAGAGGATCACATGTGAAACCAAACACGAAGTTTGCAAAAGGTGGTCTTTCAAAAACACGTTGCAAGAACATATTGCAGAATCCTCCATGTTCCTGCAAATGTTCAATGCCGCTTCGGATTCTGATCATGATTTGCGAAGCTTTCTGGCACCTTTGTAAGGGGGGCCAAGATTCGTTATTGTGGAGCATTCAAAAGGAAGCTGGTCCAGGGAAGAAAAGATGGGCCCTTCAGGGTCACCCGCTCTGCAAGGATGCTTGGGTAGCTTTCCTAGGAATTGGAAAACAAAGGTTGAATCGGTGCAAACATACCTTCCATGGCAGAGATCTTCGGACAATATCTGGCCCTGGTGGAAGCTCACCCAAATTATTAATAATATGCAACATGATAACATGACTTAGCACTTTCCATCCGATTTCGATCTTATCAATTTGCTCTGGACTCAGCGCCATCCCCTTGACCCACTTGGCATTCCTGCATGCTCCAAGGACCACATAGCCACAGTGCTTTGAAGACGGCTTCTGTCAAGTCCTTCTTTGTGCACATTTATTGGAGCGCTGGAGAGACTATGGCTGTAATGCTACTTGCCTAAATGTAAGAAAGGTTTTTCACCTACATGGATCCATTCAAAGTAATTGCCGTGTATATTGCTGCACCCTGAGGGAAACACCAAAATCTATGTTGGAAATGTCGGATGCGACTCTTCGTGCAGATCTTCTCAATAGGCTTATAGATCAAAAGCTTATGGGACCTGGTTTGCAAGTTGGAATGCACCATGAGCCGGAGGGTCTACCCGAAAGAAAACTGCCCCATGGATCTTTTGCCACTTTATTTCTTATGTATCAAGCATATTGTAAAGCATCTGGGGAAGAAGCTGCTGGCCGTTCTGTCTTCTACACAGAGGGTAAACGCTGGAGGGTTTGCCTTCGTTTTCACAAAGCTTCCGCACATTCAACATGCTGGGTTTGTTCGCGGTTGAAGTCACAAATTGCTGCTGCATCTGATTCTCGCTTTGCAAAATTGGGATGTAGTTGAACTTAACAACGTTTGAATGTGTCTACTTGACTTGGATTTTGTATAGGAGCTTGAGTGGTCGCGAATCTAAGGACTTCAGAACCCATGCACAGCTTTGTGACAGCTTATTGGGTCACTATACCCAACAATGGAGGGATAGGGAGGTCTATTGGTTGGCTCGCACACGGTCCAGGACACAGCGTGACCTTCTATGTATGATAGTAGATTCTTTTGACCACCAAAAGATGATGCTGCCACGCTTTCCCAAACGAAGAACGCCCAAGTCAACAACTTACGAGACAATCAAGCGTTTCTTGATTTAGAGTATTTTGGGGGGGACTTTGCAAATTCTTTTTTTTAGCCTGCGTTGGGATCTTAATGGCTTAATACTGCACGCCCAGGAACTTCAATGACCTTGACCTGCTGCATAGCACATGGATGGGGCATCTACTTCTTTTTAGCGGACGAAGGAATGGTAGGTGGTTCCAACTGGACGCTTGAGGTAGCTACCTGACTGCAAGTAAAAACACAGTGACGGAACAACAACACAATGAGAAATTGACTGGCTGTTAGGTTATGAGATCGCTGGACTGTGTTTGGGCGCATTCTCGCAGATCTGGTAAGACTTGCCCATATGAGCTACTTGCTTCAATAATGAGCCCTGACTTGAATCCTTTTGAATCCTTGACCTTCTAATTCGTTTTTTCTTCAGCCCTTGAAGCATTCAACTCCCTTTGGCATTAAGACTGTGGCTTCAAGCAGACAATGCTTGCAAAGAAGTGAGAAATTCATCCACAGGGAAGTTAGCCTGCTTGCTCACGCAAGCAGGCTACTTCTCCTGTGTGATGCAGAACCACTTAACTGTGGGGCACACGCACGAGGACGTAGGCAAATGGTTGCAACCTACTTTCACACTGTGCATTCAATTGCAGTCTTTCCTTGTTTTTTCTTTTCCCTGCAGACGCTGCGCTGGCAGTGGTGACAAGTGCGCTTAATGCCTCACCTGATCTGCAGTCCCCTCGTGATATTTGCAGGACTCACACCCTGGCCGTAAACTGTACTAATTACATTAACAACTTTCAACATTTGCTGCTGCATTCAGGACAGTCCATGATCGAGTGGCTCCACTTTTTGCTTCCTATGGCATGGAATGCGTTGTAGAGCTTGTGGACAGCGAAACTTTGCTGCATGCATGATGGGCTTGCTTGAATCTTGTTTGTTGCATTGTTGGTGAATCTCTCACTAAAATTACCTTTCCTTCTTCAATCTACTGAGATTCGGGATTGGAATGGTTTGATGCCGAACTCCGCAACTTTGTACAATGCATACAGAGACCGCAAGCCAAAAGATCCTGGAGAGCCGATGAAAGTTCCACAATCATTTACTTTCTTGAGGCGTGAAGGCCAGGTCGTTTGTGCGATTTTGTTCTTTAAATTGCTTCAGTGATGTGCTTCCTTTCTGCGCAGACCTACCTGGGCATGGTGTTGGCTTGGTCACGGAGGAAAGGGTACCAAAGCGGCTCCGGGTACTTGGCAATTCCAAAGATGTTTTTTGCCTTGTGAAACTTTCAATGAGTGATACAACTCTATGTCAAGATCCTCTTTTAGTTTATCCTGCGGGCCTTGAAGCTTCGACTACGCACTTTTGGGGACGTGTGAGTAGAACCACCAATGTTCTTCAAGCACACTTGGAGGATGATCGAAAAGATGAGCTCAAGGCTCTTTCCAAAGCCATCATGCGTGATTTTCCAACCTTGGGGAGATCGGTTACTTATTACAATAGCTTGCTGGATGACAACCGTCCGAGACAGGCTCTTCCTTGTCTTAAGTTTGTGGAGGTTGGCCCACATGCTGGTGCTCGTGTTGGCGCTGTTGAACTAGGGGAGAGGCCACCTCCACCCAAACCGCATCATTTAAAGGTGATGTTTCATAGGGGCTGAGATCCAAACCTGGGGCGATCTGGGGGCGAAAGAAAGCTGTTGATGCAAGGGTGGCACACCTACTAGCCCATATGCATGTATGATCATGTATGCATGTTGGATGATGGTTGAATATCATAATCGCTCACACCTAAGCGCCATTAGGTTTTGTGCTCACAGTTTTAGGGGTTCGCCACTTCGCTGCGCAGTGGGTGTGTGGGTCTTTTGAGTGGCCATGGAGTTTGACGCAGAGTCACCTTTGGGCCAACTATCTACGTACTTTGACACGGTCATATTCTTACTACTTTCAACTCTGATGTTTTCCATGTGTTTATCACACTTAACTTTGATCCCTGCACATGCCCCAGCTGCAAGCTGTCCTGTCAGGTGCTTGAAGCATATAATCTGGGCGATTATGTCAACAAGATCTTTCAAGACCGTGACCTGTTCCAGCGGGTGTGCAGCTTGGTCGTTTCATTGTTTTGGCACTTGGACTGGTCATTGGGTCCACCTTCCTTTCACCAAAACCGCAATAAGGTGATTGATCACTTGATTGTGGGTAGATTCGATCCAAAGTCTCTACAACGACCCACCCTGAGTCTTGTGCCGCAAACTTCACTATCAGAATTTTGGCTCCCTCTCAACTACTTCGACATTTCCCCTGGAGGTAAGAATGGCTGTCACTGGACTGAATAAAAATAAGCACTTGCTTGTTTCTGCCGATTCATGATTCTGATGATGTAGACTTGCATGCGACATTTTTTTTACAAATCCAGTGCACTAAGTCTATCCCCAGAACTCGCAGTTCAAGCTGCATTGGCGGGAGTTCCTTACTGGGTACAGGGCCACGGAGACTGTTGAATGCAAGTTTCCATGGTCTGATAGCACACGAGCACTCTTACCAAACAGCGTTGGGTTCATAGATGGACAAACAAAGATCCTCATCATGGTGTCCATTTGTGCAATGATTACGGAACTGGAAACTTGAATGTTCAAAACTTTGGGCTGCAGGGTTTTGTTTTTTTTTCCGTTTGTCTCTGCGGATTCCCACCCATGCCTCTTCCAACTGATTCTTTGCTCGCTGTGTGACGCCTAGGAATGGGTCGACCAGTTGCAAGACAAGGATGTGCAGCGTATGCTTGAGTCGTTCCGGTGGGTGAGGTGTGGATACACCTATTTCCAGAACCCAGCACACCATTTTCTTCACAGTTTGAGACTCTTAGCAGCTAAGATTCATAGCTGTGTTGGTGTTTTGATCGCAAATGGATTATATGATTCTTTCTCTATTGAGTCATGGCGTTGTTTTCTAAATCGTCAACCTTCACACCTAACTAAGAAGTGGGCCATGTAACAGCTGAGAAGACAAGCCCATCTGCGATCCAATTCTACGCGGACTTGAAGATGGCAATTGAAATTGAACGTCGGATGATGAAGGTGAGCAAACCCCTGAAAGATACTTTGCAAAAGGTGTGCGCAGAATATAACCGGATGGTCAGTCTGAAGACACACAGGATTGATTCTAATCGGAGGGCCATGGCCTACAATATGTTACATGGCTGATACAGTATGTGTATTTTATTTCTGAGTTACATGGCATCATTCCCATCATTTGTTGATGGAATACATGCTGTGCCTAATGCCAAGGCTGAGGGCGCCTCAAGAATTCCACCATCTGATTCACAAGCACTATGACTCTTACCGCCACTCTTTATCAGGAGAGGATTGGTCCCACATGATACTGCAACATTCCCTTCACATCCCCTCCTGCAGGAGTCACGCTGGACATCTTGGCCCAGGATTTCTGGGTCCCGGGCATTTACAGCCGGGCTGAAACTCCTCAATTCAATGGCAAAGATCTTTTCAGGGAGATCTTGACTACTACGGATTCCACCTGTGTTTTGTGGGCCAGTCGTGCTACACAGGACCCGGAACAGTCTTTCATATGCTTTCCATCTGATCCCTTTATTGAGTTGATTTGTTTTAACAAAAAACTGCGACTTGTATGGCGCCTATCATTTCTGTTTGGATTTGTTTTCCCATCCCCAGGACTTCATGAGGAAAGCTGGGAAAGATTCAAGTCGAAAAGCCAAGGTGTGCCATCTTTACCCCTTTCAAAAAATAGATACACCTCATATCCCTTGCTCTCTTCAGGTGGGTGCTCAGTTGGATGAAGCTGGGCATCATGCTTTGCATGACATTTGCTGCCTGTGGTGCTATCTGCTGCCGCATCTTCGCTCTGAGTTTCCAGACATCACTGTCAAAAAGTATGAGGACCTCTTCGCCAAAGGGACACCTGACCATGAAAAAATGTTTGGTTTCATTTGGCTGGCGCCAAATCTGTCTTGGGGTTTGTGATTTAGTTTTCCAAAACCCCGTCACACTTTCTGATTTGCATTTGGCTTGTGCCGAATCTTGCTATCTGCACTTGGCTGGCGCCAAATCTTGTTGGGGGATTGTGATTGGTCTTAAAAAAAACCCGTCGCAATGTTTGATTTGAGTTTGGCTGACGCCAAGTCCTTTTTTTGGCAGGGGCCCAAAAATAAGGGGAAAATCAATCAGATTCGTGAGTTGGACATCTGACCCCAAATTTGATTGGTTTCAAAAAAACCCCGTCATCTTTTTGGGATCCTGGGGGGTCATCAATCATGTTCAACCTTTGGATTTAAATCATTCATTATGATTTGCTCTTCATGGGGTATTCATGAATTGTGATGGCTTTTTCTTAAACCCCGTCAAGTTCAGGTCTTACATTCGGGGGTTTGGATGTTGATTGATTTTCTGGTAGTTTTGCCATTTCTGCAATTTTATCTTAGGATGCTGGATACGGATCTTGGAAATGTGATGCGAGCAGCTGAGCCATTTGAATGGCATCGCATCCCATTTGTGCTTGAGGCAAGTGCTCCTGGACATACATACTGGTAGGCGCTGAAACAAATTAAATATTGTAAGTATACCTGACGTGTTTGCCCCCGCACAAGAATGAATTTGTATGTTGGGGCCCACAATTCAAACTCCCGGAAATCGAGCTGATCAAATCCCATCGTGATGTAACTCATCAAAAGTGCTTCATTAAAAATATCAGCTATATCAGCTTCAGATTCTTTTCGCATTCCAGATTCAAATAGAATTCCTTCCCTTGACTAAATGGTTTTCACCCACTTTTTGAACACGTTTGCAGGTGAAGGGGCAAGCTGTCCAGGAATTTGTGGCTGAGTCCCAGGATCGAACCCGCAATGCGTTAGCTAAGTCCAACCAAGCTGCGCTACGTGCTTGGAATGAGCAGCTGGTAAATGATCAAGGGCTGTTCCAGCAATATTTGATTGCGCGACTTGACTGCCCTTATTTTTCATTCAGTCCAACCTTTTTTCATTGAGTTACCCCTTCCTCCTTGTCAATGTTATCACCCAAAAACCAAACCACCACAAACCCGTCGGAAGAAACATATATATCCTTTCCATCAGGGGGATATACTCTCAGGCTCACCCAAAATAGATTCTTCTGGGGTTCCATGCTGGTGTTTGAAGATGATATCTTGCTTGGTGCTTGTGCCTGTGAAGGCAAGAGAAAGTCTCCGCCAAAACCCGGGGCAAGCTGGTTCGCCAGCTTGAGGAGCTTTGGGATGGATGGTGATGAGTGGTGAAACTGTTTTGGAGCCTTTACGGTGGCATAGTAAACATCATTGTTGAGTTGTTTACTAAATACTTAGAGTCAACTCCGAAAACGCCTGAGTCAGCTCCACTGATTTCTTGTTTATCTATTTGATCAGATTAGAACCATCAGTGAATCATCTCTTCTTTCTGTTGTCCCCCTGCTTTTGAGACAACACCCCTGCGTTTTCCAGGAACAACACCAACGGGCATGGCAATGCGTCAACGAGTACTTGACCAACACCCTCAAATTCTTCGCAGGGAAATCTAATGATGCAGTGAGTACTATCATGCCCGATCTGCATGGATGGATAGATGAATGCTTGAATGATATATGTGAAGTACGAGATGCTGGTGATCACGGGATCATTATCTGGATCAACCTGCCATCCTGCGGGATTTTGAGTGCCCCCAGGCTGGATTGGATACTGAGCTATGTTTCCAATACTCTGCAGAAATTCAAGCACAATGGAATGGCGATCATCATCCATGCAAATCGAGCTGCTCAAGTTGGAGGGAGCGGGATTTCCACATTTACATGCTCGTCCAACCAAGTACTTTACATAATTGAAATCTACATAAATGACAGCCATATTAAAATCTACATAAATGACAGCCATACCAGTCCAGCCGAATTGAAATCTACATAATTGGGCTTTGCATTTTTGTGGAAAATAAGATGTACATTCTTTCTTGCTTACTTACAGCTGCAAAAAGCTCTATCAACTAACAGTTTTGTAGAATAGATAAAGAATGGTTTCATCTCCAGTCCAAACCTGAGCCATTGCGAATTGCCCAGGAGCCCGACTGATGAGAAGAAGATCACCAAGCAGGAATCCAAGTCGGAGGTGAAGGAACCTTGCAAAAAAGAGGAGGACGATGATGATGAGGAGGATGGTGACCCAAATGAATCAAAAACTGAAGATGCAGAGGTGCGAGATGTTCGCTACAAACTGGAGAACCCCAACTGCAATTTAATCTATATAGGAAGCTGTATATATCTGAATCTGAATCGCTTAGGGTGGCAGTGTGATATTTGGACTTAGTAAACGCTTGATTGGACCCATGGTGTGTCTCCTGAATAGCACCCCACATGCATTTAAGGAAAGAACTATCTCTCAAGGAGCGGAATCTCTTTGTTCGGCCACTGACATGGGTTTTTGATCCCGAATCTTGGCTAAAACTTTCTGCTTCATCCAGTTTGCTTATGGTGTGGAATATCAACATGATCATGACACCAGTCAGGATTTAGACATTTAATAATTATATAGTCTAGCTTTGGGTTCATATCCAAACAGCTGATCTTCAGGAAACTGTCTACGGCAAGCGGGATGGCGTTATTGGAGGGGTGGCCGTTGTCAGCAAGGCTGACAAAGGCAATGTTTTCAGGCGGAGTGCAGCATTCAAAACAGGAGTCGTCCATTCAGTGGGTATGCTCCCACGATCCCAAATGGTCAAACTTGATGTGCCTGGTCAGTGTCGGGCAATTCAAGTTTTTTCTATAGTTTGGAAATTGAAACTCTAAGTTAATATAATTATCAATGGTCCAGATTTGCCATCTTTTTGCCATCTAAATCGCTAAAGGTAATGGCCAAATCTTTCTGTGTCACTCCACCTATAGGTGCCTACCTCCAAGCCGCACATGGGCCGTGCGCTGACCGACGTGCAAGAATTAAAGCAGGACTGGTTTGGGGATGGTGGGTCAAATCATCTTACATTCATGGTGCCGAATAATTTTTGTGATGTATTCAAACATAATTTGGAAAGTTGGCCACCAACTGATATGTGTGTCTTGCAGGTTGCTGGAGGTACCGACATCATTCGCAAGACCATTGCCGCGTTCTCCCCACAGAACATGGACACCAAAGTGGTGATTGATGCAATTTCTTTTGACGGATGGCCAGCCCTAGCGTGTCTTGAGGACTGTCAATATTCAAGCTTACATACTTTCTGATTCAGTTCGTCAATTTGAGAGATACCTCATCAAGTTAAGTCTTTTTGTTTCTTTGTTAGACCAATACTTCACCCCTTTGCGCCCCAACAGGAGAACACGTTGGGTGGCCGATTTCTGTGCGCCTCTGTGGTGCTGGATGTTCAAGTTGAGCCGATCTCCAAGCACCTGGCGCATGCTGTCTATGACAAATCACGTTCTGGAGCGCTTGAGCTTCAAGGGTTCCCCAATTTCGATCCTTTGGTTCAATCCCTACGTGCTGGTGTACCGATGACAGACCCACCACAGTACCAGGTATGTGCTCCTGTCCCTTGACCAGTTATTCTTTTTTTGAAGTGCTAAAAAACCATCATTGTATATCATTGTTGTTGAACAGCTTCAGTAGGACATACTTGCGTGCGCAATTCTCAGGCTGAAGGTGGCAAACTGGCAGTGCTACAAGTGTTTGCCCAAAAGTTTCTTGATGATGAGCAAACCCGTGATGTTGCTACAGAATGCATAGAAGAGCACAACCGGCGTTTCAACCCTAATGGAGACTTCCTCAAAGCTGATTCAGAGACCCTCAGCCCAAAAAAGTAACAGAACAAAATCTGAACCAAGTCTCTTTGAAGCTTCTAAATTCAAAAATCAAAAACCTGAATGCACAGTTGTACTTTGCATCATGTTGGTGAGGACTGGTGTGTCTGCTGCAGATCAGGAAGCGGTCGAGCCTTCAAGCAAGAAAATCAAAGTCGAAGATGCAGATATTTGCAAAGAGGCTGACATCTCCAACCTGCAGCAACCGTAGCTTAATTGAAGGGTCATCACATACTCAAGGGTCTGGGGCTAGAGATCAGTCTATTAATCCGCTGGTAGGTGATTAGCGAATCAAATATGCATACCTCTTCTGAACCTTGGGCACCATATCCATGAAACTCAACTTTGATGTGTAGTCACCATGTGGCTAGTGAGGTTGAAGTTCAATCTCAACAACAGTGCTGAACTGCTGACCTGTGGTGATGGAAGTGCTGTCTATCTAGTCAGCAAGGGGAAATGCTCTTATGTGGCACATCGTGAGCTGCCACTTGCTTGCATCTGAATTGCCAACATCCTTGCCTCTGCATTGACCAGGCTGTTGAATAGTTGCTGAAGAGTGCTGAGGTTTTCCTTCGGCAGTGGCGAGTGGAGGGAAGCCTCTGCTTCTCGGCTTCAGGGGTTTGATAGATGATCAAAACTATATCAAAACCTCTTGTTTGAGAAGCTTTTCAGGGGTTACAGTTACATTGTAACCAAATCTGGTCCTGGTAACATGGTACGTACAAGTAGCATGGGGTGTAAGGAAAACCGACACGCCACTAAGGAGGCTACTGAGCTGATGAGGGAATGCCCTGATGGACGTTGGTTCAACTTTGTGATGGCTTTTGATTCTGTGCTTATCCTGGAGAAGAAAGGGATCCCTGAGCATTTACTCCAGCTCAACGTCCTGGACCGACCTTCATTTCTGAGGAAAGTTCTAGCAGAATTGGAAGATATGGGTGAGGCCATTAACATTAGGTTCAAAACAAAGTTGCATTCACCCAACAACTGGTACACTGAAAATGTGTTATTTCTTTCAACCTGATTTCCCGGGGGTGGGCTGCTGCAGGTGGCCGTCAAGATCTCTCACCACAGCATCGGAGCAAATGCACCGGCTCCAACAGTTGACAAACCCCTTGTGTTTGTGCTCGATGAACCCAAGGAAGAAAATGAAGGAAAGAAACGTGGGAAAAAAAACAAAAACACTTTCCAGCCATCGATCAAAAACTTTGGTTCGAGGGTCAACATCAACAAGTTCAAGTCGGGTTCAAAGATGATTTTGGCGTGGCGCTGCAGGTTTGGGTCTTTTGAAAAACCTTCTGAACCACAAAATCGTCAAGTAAGTTCAATTTCAAGATGCTATGTTCCAAAAGTCCGATTTTTTTCAATATTATGATTGAACTCACCATGCATCTTGCAAAATCACGACGAGAGTTCAAATCTTTCACGAATGTTAGCATAATGTTAGCCTTGACCCCTGAGGTTGGAAGCTGTGGACAATGGTAAGAAGCTTGTCCCCATCCGGCCAACCGCATGCCTGACTGGTGGGTTGGATCTCGATGACACCACCAATGTTCGCCTGCTGTGAGCTGTGGCATCGCCGTCTCTTAGGGACGTTATATGTGGGTCTGGTGTGATTATTTTTTTGACCTCATCCAATTCAAGTAAGTAGAATCATGTTGAACAGATTTATGTTAGCAATTATGTTGTGACTGGCCCACGCATGTGCTGCAGTTCCGTATGGATGGTTTTTGCTTCTGAAAACACATTCTCCATGAATGGGTTTGCCTCTGGGTATTTTCCAATGACAAAACGATGTACTCAATGTGTGTTTATTTCCCATCGTAAACATTTTCTGAATATGAATCAATTATAACTGCTGTTTTGAATTTCCTCAGGGGGCATCTCAATGTGTCACATTGATCCATATGAGGTTTGAAACGCGACAAAGATTGTCCAGAGTGTAAAACGCGGGATTCATGCATCATGGTGCCCATGTCCCAGTTGGTCCCAGTTGCAGTCAACATGAATCCGTTTTCTTGGCACAAATCTGTTTTGATTGGAAACATCTGTTGTATTTTTGAGTGGGTTCAAGGACAATTCGACAATTCTGTTGGGGAATAGGGCCCCCTGTATCTCGTCTGTTGGCATGGCGGATAGCGACTCTGATGATTTGCGGCCGGTCACACCAAAAGCAAGTTTTACACCCCCGGATACTTGGATTGAGCTAAAGGTATAAAGGATGTCCATTCTCTTTATGCGCCACGTGTTTGTCATTGTTTTTCTTTCCTATCCATTGGGATTGCCCATTTTTCCATTAAGTAGTTCCAGCCCTTTGCCGTACCAACATGTGGCGAGGCCTTTAATTTGGAGTCCCTGCTGCAAACTCACCCGGTTGCCAAGCGTGCCTCGGCACCGGCTTCGTCTTCTGGCCGTGGACCTGCACCGGTGCCAATGCCCAAGCCAATTTGCGCACCGGACCGCAGCTTGGTTTCAGATTCAATCAGTTCATCATTTGAGTGGAAAGAACAACATGACATGACAGTATGATGATTAAAATCATTGACTCATCGATCTCATCGGAAATTGACCACAGGTTTTCAATAAGGAGCAATAGGATGATATTTGCCGGGTATATATCATAATATGGAAAATACAGTATGTGCAATGTGCATTACGAGTATTTTATTATCATACTAATTTCTCTGTATGGGGATTGCCATTTCATCTTAGGCCCTTTCAGTGCTAGTGCTTCTGGTGGTGACTATCTACCCCCGAGAGTTTCTACCTCAGAAGAGTCATCGCCTGAAAACCCAGATGCCAAAAAAACCAAGCAGGAAATTCCCAAGAAACGTCCAGCTACAAAAGCTAAAGCTACAGCTGCTAAGCATAAACCTTCTAAGAAAAAGAAGGGTGGTTGTGATGAAGATGGGGAAGAAGACTCACCCAATGAGCATCATGTGCCACTTGGCAGTGGCCCGCCTGATGGTGATGATGATGATGCTGACGGTGGTTCGGAGTTGGATGGCCTCGATCAGTTGCTGAAAAGGGATGATGATGAAACAGGTGAGAAACCAAAGAAACGTCCTTCGAGAAATACTCCGAAGTCAATGAAAAAACCCTCGACTAAGAAGAAGGCCGGGTTGTGCCTTCATAGAATTTGTGATGTGTTTTGCAAAAAAAAACATGTTTTTTGAACTGCTAGTTTGAACCTGGTTAATGACAACAAGTCTTGACTACTGTATATTGCCCGCTGTTTCAGGAGGATGAGTTGCCCTTTGAGTATGACATCAATGGACTTGCTACTACACCTG
>Ga0126337_10001269_pt1 | contig 15008 bp, 5 predicted proteins | sample DipCmetagenome_FD_92527 | JGI IMG/M metagenome (GOLD analysis project Ga0126337, IMG submission 92527) | Coral microbial communities from La Bocana,Puerto Morelos, Mexico - Diploria C A metagenome | ecosystem: Host-associated > Invertebrates > Cnidaria > Coral | place: La Bocana,Puerto Morelos... | reverse complement strand
GTTATTCAGCTTGTGTGGTATATACTAAAACAATTATTCACCTCAGTGTCGGTGAAAGTGGTGGATATTTACCTCGCCGCTTCGCGGCTTGGTAAATATCCACCACTATTCACCTCCACTTCGATGAATAATTGTTAATTATTACCAATAAAAACAACAAAAAAATAATAGCCTCAAGTGAACAATAATTGAGCACGCTAAATATTACACTTTTATTAGGCAGTGTATGGGATGCAAGACAACCTTTATTAATAATTACCTAAAGTAGTAATTACCTTTTGACTTCTACTTAATAATTCTCTTATATTGATATTTGGGCTTTGTGGTGGAGAGGGGGGTGAGGTGTTCATTTAGATGCAGTACCCAGAGTTCTACTGTAGCTCATTTTACCCCACATGTAGCCTGAGTCCTTTGTATAGGATGAGAATGCATACAAAAGCCACTTGGAATATCTACATGAGCAAACAAAGCCACTTGGAATATCTTCATGAGCAAACTTCACGCCACAGGATGGCCTAATATTTTTCTATACCCTCCTGGGGTTTCCAAAACCGAGAGTAATCTAAAAGTTTTCTTGGAAAATATAAGGCCTGGGTGGCAGATTAACTCTGTTACCCTGTGCTCTCTCTTGCTTACATTAGTTAATAACTGTTTGGTGTCTAAGATCTCAAGATCTCAAAACGAATTTTAACTTCACAGCACTTTAAGTCTTTACAGTAGTGAGACTACAGGCCAGCTCAAGGTAACTCAAATGTATTGCATAACGGTTTCAGACTACCCAATACAAAGCCCACACACAAGGAAAATGGTCACGTTTGATGAGAAGAATTTTTAACTGTTTTGAGTACGCAAAATGTCAGTACACAATTACCTAGAGGTAGGCGAAGTTTGGCGTTGGTCGTTGGCCAGATAAAAACATCCAGACAGACACATTTCATTTTCACATACCAATTAATGAACACATATTAATCTAGCAGGGATCACAGTTATACTACAATTTTCGTATTGGTGATCAAGGCTTAACTTCGTAGGGATCTTATTTCCATTTTCTACTGGGTGTCTGAAATGTTTAGAAGCTTCCAGACAGGACGTAGCCAGACTTACAAACAAACACAGGAAACATCGATCTTCTCGCTTGAGCTACTTTCACTACCAATAAAAGGGGTGGACTTTAAACAGGACTCGCTTTATCTGAATTAGCCAGTCGAAACCCACAAAAGACAAGAACTTTACCTTTTGATCGTCGGGGAACTTCCTCCAACTGTTTCACAGCGAGAATGAAAAACCCGTAGAAACGTAACTTGTGTGCAGCTGGTGTAGTCGGTTAAAATAATTCGATTCACGCGTACGTCGCGACAAAACAACTCGCCATCACAACGTATAAAAAATTAGGAACTATACAAATACTGCGATCGTAACTGTTCTATGACGAAAGAACACCATGTTATGCTTTTAAATATTCTAGTTTATACCTGGGAAATACCAGTTAGAAAATAATGTCCAATGTGCAACAGTCCGTCTGCTCTCGCTTTCGGAATGATCACGGAATGCATTTTAGTAAAAGACGGGGTAGTAGGGTAAGGTCTGAAGTAAAGTAAAAGGCAGGGGTAGGGTAGGGATCATTTATGCACGGAACAAAAAACACTGAAATAACACAATCGATTTTCTGTATTATAATTGTTGATACATACTTGAAAGATTTTAATTGATGACCATTAGATATGAAACATGATTAAAACTCGAAAAGACGAGTACTTAGCCCACCCCTGAAAGAACAACAAATCTCCGCGATTTTGAAAAGATGAGTAGATCTGGGGATGAGGGTTGGCCCTAGGTCCCCTCGATCAATCCAACATGGCGGCTGCCTCGTATCTGATCAGATGTGTTCGTTTTTGGTAGCGTTATTCTTAAAATGGTGGAAAATTCTCTCAAAACTAACTTCGCACTGGAACAGACGACTCTTCAGTTCAAGACTGAGGGCATTGTAGCTCAGTCTTTTGGGCTTGGAAAATCACTTCAGGCGGGCGACAAGACGGGCAAACTATCGCATGCATTAGAACGATTGGGAAGTTACAATGACCAAGGAAACGTCACTTTCTCGAAATGTTCGTTACTTGATCAGCAAATACTTTAGACAACTTGACGCTGAAGCAAGGTTCAATGGTTTCCAAAAAGAAGAAATCTCTTTTACTGATGAAACAGGACATTTGATTTGGGAAAAAATTACGAAAGTGCTTGGAGGAGGTAACTTAAAATAACGTACCCATGGCGGACTTTCCCCCTCAATTTACTTCAATATGCTACCAGGATTCTTACAGTCCTGCCATTACTGCCACCCTGCTATTCACCTTTCATCCTTCATCCTTGACCATTGGGGGATTCCATTTTAATCTGCACCCCTCACCCTGGAGGGGGAAGTGTGTCAACAACTACCCAGTGTTTGGGTTCAATTGTTTCAATTCGGGTTCAATGGGTTCAATTACTGTCGGGGACTCAGTTTTTTTCTCTGTCCCACGGTTGTGTCATTGATCAATTCACCTTTCCCATTTTGTTACTGAGCTTAGAATTCACCATCTTTATTCACTTATCACAACTCACCATGAATTTGACAGTGCTGATCCTAGCAGTATCTCAGACGCCTGTCACATATGAACCCAGTTAAATGACCTTGCTCTCCTTGAGGTGTTGTAGCTCAGTGGATAGAGTGCCTGCCTGGTGTGTGGGAGGTCATTGGTTGGATTCCTGTAGGGGACTCAGATTTTTTCATTGTCCCACGCTCTTGTCATGTTGACTAATTCACCTTTCACTTTTATCTTCCTTTCTTGGTGGGTTAAAGAGTTAACTTTACTGAAGGGGTAAAATTCAAAACTTCTCAATACAGAGGGGGGAAGCTCATATCGAATGGAATGGCCCATTTTCTTTCATGTTCTTTTTGGTTGATCTGGTCTTCCGCTCTCTTCTGGCCTCCAATCTGATGCTGTATTAAATGCATTACTCCTCTCTATCTTTTCCCCATATGTGCGTCCAATCCAGTTCCATCGGTGTCTGATGTTATCACTTGTCTTTTTCACTCCTGTGAGGTAATTTCATAAATTTAGTATTTGGTTGTCATTTGCCCAGTATTGGTGAACAATTCATACTTTCTGAAGAACATAAGCCTTGATTGTGACATTTACAACTTATATAGATTATGGCAATCTTCAGGACATTGTGTTCACCATAATAGCTGCTCTTATTACATGCTTGATTGCCTCATTACTCTTTTAGATATAACAAGTAACTTTTCAAGTTGCGACTATCATGATGCTGTGAGAAGGTTGCATCCATTATGTCATGCTATTCATGAGGAGTGTATAAGTCTTTCACAACCTGAATTTGAAGAGAGATACAAAGCTAGCTTACAGTGGACTGGATATGACACCAGATTTTTAGACTGCTTTTCACTTCTGAAGTCCTCAAACATGGCTGATCATAACTTGTGCTTTTTGCTTCTAACCTCCTCTCTGGAACATTCTTTGGGTGATGTATATCTCTCGTACTCTTCTGCATCACAGTGCCCATCTTTGTTGAAAGACTTATTAGCGACACAAGAGCTGAAGGAAGTGTTTGGCGACGCCATTGTAAGCCTTCTGCACATTTTGATTGGCCCTCCCTCCAGCCTGAATCTTAGAAATGTTTTGTGGCATGGATTTGCTGCTCCTGCAGAAGTTCCTGTCCAGTAAGTATAATGCTGATGGTCATCACACAAGTTGTAGCTTTGAACTAACTTAAGAAGAATTTTCACATGTCCCTAACACATTCACATGCATCTGAAGGTTTTTGAAGATGTCTCAAACATTTCTTGGTCCCAGGCCCAATATGTGTCTTGCCAGAGAAAACCAGAGAAATGGGAAAGGTGCAGAAGTCTTCAGATGATTCAAGTTTACGTATTTTTGAAATTTGCTTATAAGCTCACCGCAATTTTCATCAAGTTTTCAACCTCCAGGCTTGAACCTTGTGCCTAAGGCATAAGATCAAGGTATCTGGTAAAAAGGTACCATATTTTGCTCGTACTTTTCAATCATGTCAAACACTATTTCATTTAGCTGTTATAACCCTTTTAGGTTTGTATGCGATACTATAAGAATGTACTGTATGCAACATTGTCAGCTTGCTGATAAAATACATTGTATTGTTGTTATATCCTCAGGTATGCCTCACTACTGTTACTTATTACTGCGTCTATGAGTAGCAAATTACGAGATGCACCATTCAATTCCAGGGACATCAAAAGACGACCTTTGGTGAACTTGTCAACTTGTGCAGATGACCACCTTTACAGGATATTTTCTCTTTTAGAGACATCTAATACAGAAGAAATACTCAAATTATTTCATTCAAGTTTTTTCATTATGCCAAGCATGCTTCCCTTGTGGATTCTAGCACTGGAATATTTTGAACAACAAAGGTAGATTTGTCTCTAGTTTTCATCTGACTTGTATATGTTACAGGTCAATATTAAATTTAGGTTAAAATTAAATTCCCTTGTCTCTTAAGCCTACTTATTCATTGATTATGAATAATTAGGGTTGGAAGACAAAGGAAATTGAGAATCAAACTACATGTAGGTTAAAATAATTTTAACCTGAATTTAATTTTGACCTGTAACATATACAGTACATGCAAAGAAAAATGTGTCCAATAGAAGATGCTTCGGTGGAAATGTTGATGGAACATTCTGTAATTTTCTCTTGCTACAGATTTGACTTGTGTATTGCACTGTTGCTTCCTCAACTAGAGCATGGCCTGAGGAGAGTGTTTGCTTTTGTGAACAACTGTCCACATAGAGTACTAACGGCAGAGTCTTCCGTACTATACACAACATTTGATGAGGTAAAAATATTCACTCATAGAATACCGGTACTAGTAAAAAAGTAAACTTAAGGACCGAACCAGCATAACAGAGCTGTGGCTGTTCCCCTGGATGGGATGGTAGTCCATTGCAAGTTACTCTCGCGGTACTCCAGCATTTGGCAGGCTGCGCTAACATCTTGGTGGTACCCATTTTTTTTTCTTATGGCTAGCTCCCTAAGCAGACAAGATGAACCAAATCCTGTGCTGTGATTGGCTACCCAAGTGGGCGAGGTGGCACTATCTTACCTGCTTGGGACTACCCACTGCATCCTACAAGAAAATTTCTTGGGCAATAAAGGATTTATTTCATGGCTATCAAGGTTGTCAAGATGCCTTCCTCCACCTACAGCTGTAGGTGTACAAATTGGTACCACTGAATTAGATGCCAGTGGTAACCCTGTAATAGACAAGCATGCCATCCAGGGTGGAGTAGAAGTATTCCTACTTGATTCATGCCACAGAAACTAGGATAAGCTCTGGCTTGATGGGCCCTTGCTTCGTTTGCATACTTTTTTGCTCCCTGCTTCAAAGCTTTGTGACAACTGTGGTCAGAGGGGAAGGATGAAAGTCACCAGTTTTACCCTCTAATACAACAAAATGCAGTGAAACCTCATTAATCTGGTCACAAAACAGGGTTGAACTAATAGGGTGGTCACATTTAAGCTGGCTTTGTTAAACTGTTAAGGAAAACAAGTAACTGATCATTGGTGGTCAGTTCAAGGAAGTTGTGTTCAAAGGGGGGATGGGTTAGTTGGGCAGGGTTCTTAAAACTTAACAATGTTATATTAGTAACAGCAGAAAATACATTGGTATGTGGGTAATAAATAAATGAAATTCTTGTTTGATATTGTAACTTGTTATTGTGTAACAACTGCTCTTTCTTGATTTTGCTGTTTTTAAATAAATTTGTTTTTGAGTAAATGGTTGGCAGAGGAGTCATTTGCTAATTTTCTTTTCTTTAGATTCTTTCACCTGTGTTACAAGATGGTTCTGAAAATCTTCTCAGACAGGAAATAGGAGATGCCAATTTTGAAATGTTACTTATTATTCTTGTACATTCTGAAGGACCACGGATTCGAGACCACATCAGCCATGGTGAAGTGGATCTGCATGAAATATCACAGCAATCAGCCAATCACATTTTGTGTATTTGTGTTGCATTTGCAGGATTATATATTTACCCTGCTTATAAAAGTCATAGTGACAATAGCTTTCCTCTTGTTGAAAGGATCTGTGAAACGGCAAAGACATACAAGTCAGTCTTTCATCCTATTTCTCTTTTGTCAAAGACAGTGCAGGAACTTTGTCTATCATTCTTGAAATGGCAGGATTTACCAAAACCATTTGGTGAAGAATTTAACAGTTTTGAGAGTGACAGCAGTGCTAAGTTCCCAGATGTTGAGGAAGCCCTTCGAATGCTAATGGAATCAATTTCATTACCTGATGACAGTTTATCCAAAGTGCTGCAATGGCAGGTTGATTTCGGTCAAATTGAAACTTTTGTTCAAGGTTGTGTACAAATCTTGGACTCTGCCCAGTGTTCAACTCTGTTCAGGCCTAAAGGAGAAATGGAGGTAGCTTTGTTGCTTAGGAACACTGTACAACATGGCTTGGTGATTTCTGAGCAGGCAAGGAGAACATTATATCCAAGTTCTTTTATCATAATGTCATTTTACCTAATCTCGTTGTGTTGATACCTCAGGGTTCTAAGAAACTTGTGTTACATCAAGACTTCATTACTTACTAGATGAACTTTCTTATTCTCCCCGCATGTTTGTTTGACAACGTCAAGATATTGTGAGGAAAAAACTGTTATTAACCACTCTACGTTTAAACAATTTATAGTAGTCGGACGTTTCGATGCCCCTAACATCATTTTCAAAGTAAAAAAATGAAAATATCGAGGTAACAAGAATATAAATGTGTGAAAATACATTTGACATTTTTTGTGTGTGTTATATGAACAACTTCGCGCAGATGAGATTCTGCTTTTCCGCAAACCTTTAGTGATACATAATTAGGGGTTTTCAAGATTCTGGATAATTAGGTAGTCTACAAAATTATCGGGATACACGACATCTGGAGGAAAAATTAATGGTTTATGGAATATTGAGATCAGATGCAACTGGGGTTAGCAGGATACAGGATATTTAAGGCAAAAATGTAAGGGACGCGGGATAGACAGACCCAGACTGGGTCAGACTCGGACTCCTTTACTCATACGAACCCTACTTTTTTGTGTTTCCAACTAGATATGTGATGCAGCTACAGTGAGATACCAGCAATGGAAAGACAGGCAGCTAAGACAGCGACAGAGGGCCAACTATAAACGACTGTGGTGCCACGTACCTTCCTTCTGTGCTACTCTACAGCTTATGGCGCTTGTCGTCATCACAGAGTTGCTCAGACTTCCAAGCAGTGGAGATCAAGGACAAAGAAGCAACTTCATCAAGTACTGAAACTCTTCTGTCATTTTCTGAATAATTTTCTAAACAATTTAGTGGAACTCCAATTTCAAGGCCGTTGTTATAGAAGAGTTCTGAACTTCATTCCATTTACTTTTTGGAATCACAACTATATTGGTAAATCACGTGACTAGGCCAGATATATATCCCATTTTCCGCCTGTCTTTTAGCTCTTCAATAATCTCTAATGTAAAGCGCCATGTACAAAAAGTGGATTTGGCGCCATGCAGATATTTAACAATTATTCACCGAAGTGGAGGTGAATAGTGGTGGATATTTACCGAGCCGCAAAGCGTCAAGGTAAATATCCACCACTTTCACCGACACTGAGGTGAATAATTGTTTTAGTATATACCACACAAGCCGAATAACTAGCGGACCAAAGAGTAACTTTACTTGTTTAAGAGTAATTTGAAACGGGAAGCCATTTGTTTTTCGTCGGCTGCTTAGAGGTGAATAGTACTTGGCTAATCACCTCCGAGCTAGCTAATCAGCGTGCGCAAAAAACACTATTCACTTGTGTGGTATATACTAATTTCATTTATCTTTTGTTTATCTTAAAAACTCGAACACTCTTTACATTTTTTACCAATAAATAGGGTACCAACGATTTAAGACCATTCTGAAACAAGATGACTTGCACGGATTTGCTGCAATGCGGGTTAGCAAAAAAGCTGACGTTAGTAAGACTATTTTCAAACATTTCCTTCTTTAGAAAGTTAAATTACTTCCGAGTCTCGGCGTTTTTTTTTTTTCATTCTGATGCGCGGTTTCAACTAATTGCCATATCGGTTCTTAATGAATCTCTTTTTTTGTCAATTTTCACTACAGATTTCTAAAGCGATGTCTCCAATGTAGTGAGAACATGGACTCTTTATCCAGCGCGTCGAAAAACAAGTGGGATGAATGTAATAATGTTGGAAAATCATTTGTAGAGTGTGTTGAACAGTATTATGCTAAACATCGATATGAAATGGTTTCGTGATGGCTACGGAAAAACTGAAACATCCAGAAAGTTCAATTTTATATACATTATATTAAAACCAAATGAAAATAAAAATGTTATGAATTTAACGTTAAATGATTAGTAGGGATATTTCTGGACACTATTAACCCGGTCTTATCGAGTCTAATTTCGAATCTCGAAATCGAGTCTAATTTCGAATCTCTTCGTAAAAGAGTGGATATTCCAAGAAACTTTCCAAGGACACAGTTATAAGGTCTCGGGTACCTTATTTGAATATGTCGATAGAAAAATGCGCTATATACATTCATTACCATTACCATTACCCGAGACAACCCTCTCCCCTAGGCAACTTTATCGGTCGTTTATACGTTAAAACGTACTCCTTGTGGGACGAGTGAAAAGTTGACACTGCACGATTATTTATAACCCTTATTGAATAATCAAATGCAGAAATATCCCTGTTTCATTGAGTTTCCCTTGGGCTTTCGATCACAGTGGACTTTGCAGTGTTAATCTTCTTTGATACGAATTTCAGCTTTAAATCCTAAATGTAGGCATTAAGTTATAAATCGTCACCCCGAGGGTTGTCCAGGTTAGGCGAGCCAAACCGTTTGTTTAAAGAAAAGTTGTCTCGCTTGCCAGGGTTACTCTACCTGCCGAGGAGAGACAACTCGCCCACCGAGACCGATTCTTGATCATTATGTAAATGGTTGGTTGAATTGTGCAAAGAAATAAGCCAAAAGTTACCTCGGCCAGGGTAACTCGAGGGGAGGGCTGTCTCGGTTTCCCGAGACCATATAAATGGGGCCTAAGGCCTAAGATGATTGATATATATCAACAACCTCGCCAAGATTAAGATCTGTGCGGTTATTCATTCACGCGTTATTTCGGAAAAGTGTTTCACTCAAATTTTTAAAGCTTTATATGGACCAACATCGCTCCCGTAAAGTAACAAACATCTGTCATTGAGTTCTGCCATCAAGATGAAATGTCATTACTCTAGAGCTCCGAAACATTGAAGTTAATACTTCTTCTAGAGCGAGAACTGTTCAGTGAGCCGAAACTTAAGCAATAACTTATCTTTGGTCCTGCTCGAGAGCATTATCGGGCCGCCTTTTTAATGTCACGCAACACACAAACATGGAAATTCAAACGTACCGGTACTCTATTACATCACGAGGAAAAAGACTTGTAGGAAAGCATCGCCATAAAAACAAGAGAAAACTTAGAAAACCCGCTCCTGTATGAGCCAGGCGCGTGGCTAGCCGGGCATGGCGGCGAAGAGGCAGCTGGTGTGGGGTATTCTATGTCCAGGAATTTTTTCAGGGTTGCCGGAAAATCTGTGAAATAGCCGTCAATTGGAATGTTCAAGAATGTTTCGTACTCGTTGAAGGGATCTTGAGTGTAATTCCAAGCCAAATATCTGTCCTCGTTCCTGAAGGTGTACGCATGAACCTTCAGGTTGTATTTGTGCGCGTTTGTGACGAAATCTGTTGTACTTTGGAGATAATCATCGCGAACTGGTATGATCACGTCTTTCCACTGTCCAACGCCATAACAGATGGAGGACAAGTCTTGCAGCTTGGCCTCGGGGACGGGATCTTCATACAGCATGACTAAAGGAAGCTCGGTTTTTGTTGCCAGTGACCTGATGCTAGCCTCGCTGAACGACTGGATAAAGCAAGGCGAATCTTTCTCGCGATATCCATTCTTGTGTAAAACCTCAACGAGGAGATCTTCAAAGGTGGTGTTGGCATCGCGAAGAATGTCTAGGGAATTCACCCACTCTGGGCTCTTGATTTCGGGGTATATCCCTACAGGTCTACCAGCGGATTTCGCCACCTCGATGTACTCTTCAAGGGTTGGAATCGTAAACATGTCGTTGTAATTGGGATCTCTGAAAGAGTACCTCTGCCTAACGCCAATGGTTCTGATCTCCACCAGGGTGAGGTCTACAGTGAAGATATCAGTTATAACACCATGGCCTGATATGTTATACGTCTTCTGTTTTAAGCGAAGGTTTGCGTTCTCCCAGACATTGCTGGTTTCATTCAGCCAGCTCTCGTGTCGGCAGATGAGTTTCAGATCCTTTGTGATGCAGACATCACATTCAATGTAATCTGCGCCTTCTTTGATACCCAACCTATTGGAACCGGTCAAAGTGTGACGTTAGACTCAAAATAACACAGAACTTTGGGAGAATCACATGAACATGACGTCAAAATTTGTTGCCATGACAATGTCAAAAAGACCTAAATCGTGGTCTACTTGGGATTACCATTTTTTTTTATACTTTTCAAGTTTTGATAGCCTTCTACCGGTTGGATTTCGAGTAATCGTAATTTTGCATATACCTAATTTTTCTCAAAAATATATTTTTTGAAACCTTTAAAAAACGACTGCTTTAACAATTTGGTCAAATTTATATTTAAAGGGAAAATATTACCGCATTTAAGATCACAAAGCCGGAAACTATGTCAAAATTGACCAAATTTGATTTACATGGAAGCTTCTCCAGGAAAAAAAAACTGAATAGATATAGAATTTCTTTTTGACGCCTCTCGCTTGTCGTCGCACTTATCTCGTTCCTTTTTGAGAGAAAAACAATGTTCCATACTTACTTTTCACTTACAGCGAAGAAAAGAATTCAATCACGCTTTATAAAGTTCTTTAGCACTTGGAAGCTGGTGGGGAGGGGGGGAGGGTGAGAACAGTTCCTATGTAACAGGTACAGCAATGAGGTGATTCGTTGAGTGGAAGCAGTGTGACGAAAGTTTTGTATTTTGTTTTCGTTTTCTTTGTTTTAAGCGAATAAATACACAGCACCGGGTCTATTCTTAAAATTTCGCAAATTTCAGCCTCGATTATCCTATGAGTGCACATTCCTCTGTCTTGATTCATTGTTTTACATACAACCGGTTTGAAGACAACAGTGATATTGGGATTTGTGACCAAATCTGACCAAATCTCTTTCGCGTACATGACGTTAACTGATCCTTCGTAAATAAAATGGTTTGTTTACATTAACAAGTTATTCGGGTCAATGGAAACAATCTGATTGAATAACAATACTCATGCCTTCAGCACTAAATATAATAGCCAAAACAGCCAAACTGAACACGCAAATATCGATTCGCTTTCCAAGGACAAAAAGCAAAAGCACTGATGGGAAACACGTGTACTTATTAACCCAACAAACAGAAAATACTCCAGAATACCGATTTTTCCCTATTATTGCACAGGACAAGGACAGGAAGCCTGAGGATTGCTAAGGCTTTACTAGAATGTAAACCCCGGGGCAAACAAACACAGTTGTTTCACTTTGTGTCGTCGATATCAACGAATGTATCTCGTTTCGTTTCAGTTACGGTTACTCAAGCCATTTATATGATATTTACGACAACGTTTCCAACTTCCTTATTCCCAACTCGCACACATGCGATCAGGTCCTACCTGTAAGCTTCTAGCGTGTGTTCCGGCAGTCGACCTGAGGAGCCTCGATGCGCAATGTTTAAAGGCCTCACATCTGGTGTCTGAGCGACACAAACGGCGAGCCAGGCAAGTATTACGATATTCGCATATTTTTCCATGACTTCACCAGAATTCCGATCACTCTTGGAGTTCAGAACAATACCCAACGCCTAGCTACACCGGCGACGGCGTGAGTTATGCAACAACCGATCTGTGAGCGACTGAACACTAAGAACAACACTGCGTCAATGATTTACTAAATATTTGTCTGCAAACGCCTGATTGGCTCAAAACGAACACCTGAGGAAATGTGCTAATGTAACACAAATAACGTTTTCAGTTTTCAGTTGAAACAATATAAGTTTAAACTTTGTTTTCAGACCCATATCATCGTACTGAGCACTTCTATTAGTTCTTTCAAGATCAATTAGATCAATTATTTACAATTTGACACTCATACTATCTGTTACACAATCCCAGCTGAAGGCCACGTGCCGCAATCGGGTGAAAGTCTTCGCTCAGACGGAGAGAAACAATTGTTTTGAATTCTTGGATACTGACTCCCACGTCGCTGAAGTTGATGTTGATGTTGTTTTAAAATTAGAATTTAAAGTTAAAAATTGGTAGACGTGCACCAAACAGTTGGCCACCAATCTGGGGTGTCCTTTTGGAGGCGTTCAACTGTCTGTTGATGTTCCAAAAATTTTTAATCCGTCCTTAAACGAGGGACAAAAGGACAAAAGTTAGCTTAACACTCGTAATTTCCACAAGCTTTTTTTTCTTGGCATGAAATAAGCTCCACATGATTAAAAACATGTGGATCTCTTTCACTAATCACTCCTGATCTTGTGGCGTCAATACTGATTTGTTTACTTCCTGAAGTCCTCAATTTTGTTGACTCTGTTTACAGACAGTCAATACTGTGTCAATGGTCGTGACAACCAACTCACCCTCCCCTTCCACCAAACAGAAAATAATCCTAGCATTTATCGAACAGCATTTCTCTGAGGCATGCAGGCAGACAGACAGACAGACGCTTTCTAAAAACACACATAATAAACATAAGAAATATTTTAACAACAAAAGAACCGCTCCAGACTTCCCGCAAATTTACTACTCTGTAAATCACGCTCATCATTACTATTCATGTTTCATCTTCACCTTCGCACGCGTTAACTGCCAAGTGAAGGAAAAGTAAACTTGCGTTGATTCATCGTTAATAATCTTTAAGAAACTAGTCCACCCGGAGACATTGTCGTTTTGAACGTCGACAGGGAGGCCTCTGTCTTACCGAGAACAACTGGTTAAGGTATCTATTGGCAAAGGAGATGAAGAGTTTCAAACACGCCGTCCACAATGTCGAGGTAACTCATCATAGTTTCCTTGCATTTAGTCTTCTCTGTGCATGTTATTTGAAGAATTTTATTTTTCTTATTTTCAATATTCGCACCGCGTGATAGAATTCAAACGGTTGGCTTCACTACGTCGAAAGCGAAGTTTGTATTTTCACGTTGTTTACCTGGAATATAACATGGCCTTTGAAAAAGTCTTCAAGACATCAGTGATGTGAGATGTATATAATCTTGTCTTTTTTCTGACAACCCTGATTTAATAGTATTGTTATTTTCGGGTGACTCTTTTTTGCGCTTGTAACATTGTCATATACGAGAAATTTTTAAAATAATTTTTTTTTTAAAAAAAAAGATGTCTTTAAAAGTGATTATTTTCCGTTTCTGAGATCGGGTTTGGAATGTCACGCAAAACAATTGCTTTCGCCTCACTATGACCGCTGATGCAAGATTATTGAAGTAAAAGGTCATCTACTGTTTTCAACAAGTAAAAAATTTACTAGTCAGGCAGAGATTTAATTTTTCCCTATCGATGAGTGTGCTCGTTCAGAGGAGTTGTTAATAATTCAGTAGAGACCATGATCATTCTCCTGTAATTCACTTGTGCGTTATTGATGTGCTTCCTACGCTCATTTTTTTCAAAGACTTTTCGGGGGAGGGGGAGGCGTGGGAATGTATGTTTCCAGGATTTTGACGAACCATCCATTTATCTCTTTTTTGCAGTCATCGTCTCGATGTCTCAAGCAAGATTATATCGTGCATCAACAAGTACAGCATTGTTGAGGTAACAAAGATATTGTTCACATTAGTTCATATCAGGGCAGAATACCGCTTTCAGAAACGGCACGTGACAGCAAGGATGAACTTTCAGTAATTTGATAACGCTTTGTTTTACTTTTTCAGTTGGCATGGAGGTTGACTCTCCTGATTTTCTTTTTCACATCTTCTTAAGGAAAAATTTACAAATGAGGGAATGTTGTATGGCTAACGAAAGCCGAGTAAAGTAACAAGGTGTTTTCAAATCCCTTCCAACCAACAAAAAAATCAATACAAAATTTAATGAAAATATTCCTAGGATATGGTTTAACCGAGGCGCATATCAGATGACGGAACCAACTGAGGAGGTGCTACCTTACCCAAAGAAAAATTTGAAAATCAAAATTCTCCTAGAATTTTTTAGGCATTTGAAACCAAAAGTTACTTAAGTCGTCGAATGACATCTCCCCCTGGCCTGGACTCGTCTATGCTCACACATGTTTGTCAGTTTTATCTCAGAGTACCATTTCTGGGCGGCGGTAATGTATTAAATACATTTTAACATCAACACTTTTGATTTCTTTGCATACATTTGAAGGGAATTTCCCATTGGACGCTCCAGCATGAAGAACTGAGAACAACGATGATGGCAGAAGATTGGAGGACAGCCATATTGAGGTAAGTGTTAATGATTTATTAGGGAGCTTAAGCAACGACGACGACGCCGTCGAGGACGACGCCTAGTAAAAAATGAATTTATATTTTACAAGCAAAATTCGCGATTGTTTAGATCTGCTTGGTACGCCAATGGCTCTATAAACGTGTTTAAGCCAGATATGCAAAGAGGGCGTTCAATTCCAAATAGAAATACGAAAAATTAGCCGTCGTCGTCCACGTTCCGTAAACAGGGAGCTTAAGCAAAGACGACGACGCCGCCGAGGACGACGCCTAGTAAAAAATGAATTTATATTTTACAAGCAAAATTCGCGATTGTTTAGATCTGCTCGGTACGCTAATGGCTCTATAAACGTGTTTAAGCCAAAGATGCAAAGAGGGCGTTCAATTCCAAATAGAAATACGAAAAATTAGCCGTCGTCGTCCACGTTC
>Ga0126337_10001268_pt1 | contig 15015 bp, 5 predicted proteins | sample DipCmetagenome_FD_92527 | JGI IMG/M metagenome (GOLD analysis project Ga0126337, IMG submission 92527) | Coral microbial communities from La Bocana,Puerto Morelos, Mexico - Diploria C A metagenome | ecosystem: Host-associated > Invertebrates > Cnidaria > Coral | place: La Bocana,Puerto Morelos... | reverse complement strand
GACATGATTACCCGTGACCTTGACATGATTATTGAAAAATCTGCAGTTATGACGTCACAGGCGCGGATTTCGAAAATTAACTGTACGCTTTCGGCCAATCAGAAAAGAGATAGTGAGTTCAATGTATAATAATAATAATAATTTAGTAGTTTAGTTGCCTACATTTTGTTACAGTGTATTTTCTAAAATACGACACATGAAACAAGCAGGAGAGTAAGTTACAGCTCCACAATCAAGTTGATCTTATGTTTAACTTAATGGACAGCTGACTTGTTAGCATGGGAATTAAATGTCTCTAATTTTTTGGAAAGTTAAATTCAATGAATGATGTGGATTTACAAATCAAAACAGATTGCGCCGTGGTGAGGTAGAACCAAAGCCTACTCCAGTTGCACTTTCATCAGAAAACCTCAAGCAGAGTTCAACGGGAGAGTCCGAGGGATTTTCTGATTATGACAACAGTGCTAGCTATGAAGACACTGATGGGGATACTGATGGAGAGAGACTGGTGAATAACAAACAAGTTCAACTGCAAGTTCCTAGATCTAATGATGATGTACGTAATGTGTTTTCTGGGTAGTATGTGAGATGGAAATTTTTCAATGGCAAATACCATTTTTTTTTTCTTGAAATTGACTTCTCACATAAACCATGATGAAGCTGAAATATTTGAAATATTTTTATGGTTAGTGCGTTTGACTTCTGATCAAGTGGCCTGAGTTTGAGTCCTGGCCAGCTATACACACTGTACTCTAACAAAGCCTCTCCACCCAGGTGTATAAATGAGTACCGGCAAATTAAATGCTGGGGGTAACGGTGCAGTGGACTAGCATTTCATCCAGGGGGGAGTAGAAAGACTCCTAGTTGATTCATGCTACAGAAACCGGGATAAGCTCTGGCCTGATGGGCTACTTGGCTCATATGCAGACCGTACCTACCTAAAAGTTACTACATGGGTTTAGATGGGCATTCATTGGTGCATGGACGACGTCTCTGCAGTTACCACATATGCTGATGACATAAAAGTTTGACCCAATATGGTCTAAGCTGTCATAAGTGACCACCTCCTGTAAGCGACAGGCTAGGTGTGACATTTGGAGTGGTTGCGTAAGGGAGGTTTGACTGTAATGGGGGTGGCCCGATTTGAGGTAGAGAGACTTATCTACAACAGGGGCGTAGCCAGGCAAAGTGAGGGTACTCACAAGATTGTCAATCGTTTTTGCCACCTATTTTGTAGGTTGTTTGTTTAAAAAAGGCTTACAAAAGGGGGGTCACGAGCACCCCAGGACCCACCTAGCTATGCCCCTTACAAGACAAGGGGAGGAGGGAATATTCTATTGTTGAATTTGAAAGCCAAATGTGATAGTCAAGACAGATATTACCCAGTAATACTGATGTGTAAAAAAGCCTGTAAGGTGAAAACCATGTCATAAGAATTTCTTTTTTTGTAGAAAGATGTTGATAAGGGAAGGTATTACATTCAAGGTTACCATGTGCCATTTAGTGAAGATGACCTGCATGACTTCAGGTAATTTCTTTTGATTCTTTATTATTTTTCTTCCTTAGAAAGCAAAATCCTGGTGTTTCAATGATTACTCCAATTTAATTATTAACTAAGTCTGTGCACCAGAAATAGAGAAAGGGGGGAGAAAAGGCGAGTTTTGTTTTGCAAAAGGTTATTAGCCTTCATAGCAAGCAGTAGTTACCATATCCAGAAACGCTTTCCATATTTGTGCCATGAAAAAAATGGGGTAAATGCAAAGAAATAAGAGGACAGTGACAGGAGAGAAAAACAAGGAAGGTTTCCTCTTCTCCCCAACTCTCTTCCTCATTGTGTTTTTTCCTCTTTTGTAGTTTTTTTCTGCACTTTGTGTTCACACCAAACTTCCCTTCTCTCTCCCCTTTGAACATTTTCTGAAGAAGGCTGATTTACAGTTTATTGGCTTGGCAGTTACTCATCATTCCGAACTGTGTTTTTGTGTGCATTTGGTTTTTTAACAGGCCTCAGGCTAACAGCAACAATGTATCCACAAGGCCAGTGGCAAGGTGAGATCAGAGGAGGTGGTGGTATTTGTTAAGTTGTATTTAGCAGTGGTTTTGCTGTCTTCCTGCTAAAATCATGCCATGTCATAGTGACAGCGCTGTTCAGATAAGTAACATTGAAAGCATGTTGGATAGGAAATGAAAGATAGCCAAAGGGGGTGGCTTAGCACTGAGTTGGCTGCAACCCTTTCGTATCCAACAAGAATGGGTGGAATAATTGTTTCATTTAAATTTCCCCAAAAATATAAAAATAGAAAACTAAAATAAAATAAAAACAATAAAACAATTTTGGGTATGCTTATCACATTTGTAGAGCATGGCATGATACTCATATACCTTGATGGCTAAGTCAATGAAAGCTCTTGAACTACATTATCCAACGATCCAGGTTTTAATACTAGAACATGTTGTCAATTTCCCAAATTATATGAAGTAGTCAACAAACAGAACAGTAGCTGAAATATTGATGATAATGGTGGGCTTAAGAGTAGAATGTAGTTCATTTAGACTAGTTTTCCTGGTGAGTAAAGTTTCAAATTGTCTGATGTATTGCAATGAAGTTATAGAATATGCTGATAACGTTTTTTAAGCTGGGATTATAACATGCTTTTAAAATGAATATTAAATAATAAAATAGAGTCATGGAATCTGATCTGATTCTTGTTCTGCTTTAGATCTTTATGCGCATTTTTAAACAGTGATAAATGTGGCGCTGTTTATCTTGGAATTCGAAAAGATGGAGTAGTAGCTGGCTTGAAAATTGACAGGAAACAGGTGATTTCATTAAATGTTTTAATATCTATTTCACTGAATGCATATCAAGAAAAATCTTGAGGCTTGTTGGTGATCTGTCTTGATTGACCCTAAACTGCAAAACAGTTGTATTTTTTGCAAATGCGAGTGCTTTTGGTGCTTCGCGCCTTTCAAATAGGGAAAAAAACTTTGGTTTTGTGGTCTAGCTGGAGCTTGAGTAAGCAGTGATACTCCAGTTTTTTTTTCTCTAGAGAATCCTTGTTTGGACTCTACAGCATTTACACAATAAGCTTACGATACATGTGCAACATTTGTGCAGAGATTGGATTGCATCATTGTAAAGAAGGCAGCAGTTTTTACAGAATGCTTCGCTGTGAATACATTTATCTTGTGTATTGAATAGTTATGGTTAGGGTCAAATGAACTACTGAGCCTGCTGACATGAGTACATATCCTCAATTTTTGGCCCTTTGACATGCTAAAGCCCTATGCGCTCCAGATGGAAGCACTTTCCCATCAAACTTTTCCATACATATCTTGTCCTTGTAATAGAAATAGATCATTTACAAGGATAGCTTTTTACAGCTCCACTCCGAAAGAACATTACAGATCAAAATGATCAAGTTTTTTTTTTATCTATTTATTACATATTCAGCGTGATATATTACGTCTTGGTGTGGATGAGTGCATGGATCGTTTCAAGCCACCAGTGAAGCATCACTGCTATCAGGTGGACTTTGTACCTGTGATGAAAGGAAGTGATAGGTAAGAGGAAAAACTTCCATAGGTCTGCAGTGCGTGCTTGTGACGTTTTCATGTCCTGATGTTGTAGGCTAAAGAATATAACTTTTTAGTTAGTGTTTTGTTTTCCCATTCTGACTGCGTTTCCGATATTCTCTAGAGAATCACTCGTTTATCCATCTAAAAATTATTCATTCATATACACATGAGTTTTTGAAAATTCCTAAGAGTATCATCACATGGTCTGAAATGGGGCAACAAACTTGAAGGCTGATCACAAGTGAAAATTTTGTTTAGGCTGTAAATTCATGCAGTCTCATATTTTTCCTTAATGTTTTTATTACAATGTGTGATAAAATCAGCTGAAGGATCACAACTCCTTTGTCACCCATCTAGAAAATTGTTTGAATTACAATGTTTTAATATTTATTTAGAGAAGATGCCATATAAGCCTTAATTAGTTTTCATGTGGGTCTTCTATCCTGGCCAAATTGGAATTTGGAGATGCTGCTTTTTGTGGAGGGAGGAAAACTAGAGAACCTGGAGAAAAACCCTTGGAGTATGACAAGAACCAACAACAAGCTCAACTCACATATGGCTCTCGGCTGGAATAGAATCCGAGACACATTGGTGAGAGGTGAGCACTCTCACCGCTGCGCCATCCCTGCTCCCCATAGGAAACAATCCTCGTGGATTTTTATTTGCGACTGTCAGTGACAATTTTTTCATGTGTTTTTTGTTTAGTCCCAGCTCTAGGAAACAAGTGGAAGACCGATTTGTTGTAGAGATTAAGATTGTGAGTTGTCCAGGCCAGATATACACGACTAACTGTGGAAAGTATGAAACGTTTTGTTTAATACAATAAAGTAATAACACGTGATTGAGATCTAAATAATTTTTAGTTGATTAAACAATGTGTTTGTTTTGGATTTCTCTTTATTAGAGGGGGGTACCCCCGTAAATTTTAGATGGGTGTGTACCACGAAGGGTCTTGAACCCTGAGCCTATTTATAGATTAGGCAAACGCAGATTGATAGCCTATTTAAGGCACAAACCCGAAAATGACGCCCTGTTCAAGGGAAAAACCAAAGCTAAGAATAGAGCGAACGGGTCAACTTTATTTCATTTCTATAACACGTAAGTTAAGCTGCAAGTATAGAATGTGTTTTTCGTATAGCTGGGCATTTACTCAGTGGCATTTTAGCTGATAAAATTTAACTTACCTAAGGATTCCGATTGGAGCACAATGCCAACAGGGGCGAAAATGATGTCCTATTAAAGATCGAGAACCTCGAAAACCATACTCTATTCCGCGGCATATATTGAGTTCTGTCTTGGGTTGGTTGGTGAGCAACGCGTTTCAGCCAATCACGAGCCTTAAACCAAAAACAATCATAACTTGTGTTTTCCTGCACATCGCACGGGTCACGTTGTTGTTTTGGTTCGAGTACTGACTGATTGGTTTGTTGCGGCGCTACTTTTGTTTCACTTAGCCATTGGAATGAATTGTATAGTAAAAAACCGTTTTGTTTAAGTACGGTTGCATGCCGATTAACATCTCTAGTATCCAGGGTGGCATTTTTCCAAGGTGGTGGTGCATCCTCATCGAGTGTTAAAAAAATATTGAAGAAAATTACTTGGTATTTTCGAGTAAACAAGTCTTGTCTTTAAAGAAGCCAAAACAATTATGAATTATAAAGTTAGATTACTCATTTACAAGTTGTCCTAAGATTGTGGCGATTTGTAATTTCCAGTTTATGAGAATTTTTAAATGACACTGTCTAATCCTATTTCCTTTGTTTTTGTTTGTTTCGTCTTTTCAAGGTGCTATTTTCGTCAAAAGAGCAGAAATGAAGAGGTATTTTACACTTAATTGTACATTTACTTTAAATCGTTTCCACAGTACAGCAAATAGAAATGTTTTCTTCATATCTGTTGACAACAAAAGCTATTTCTCTTTGGGTTTTTGCACACTTCATGTATGTCCTCGTTTCATTCTACAGCTGACTCCAATAAGACTAAAAGTGATGCCGTAAATATTTGAACGAAAAATGACTCACAGCAATTCAGTGGAGACAAAATCAGGAATGTGACTGACACTGAGATTCAGTAGTGTCCAGGCTACGCGGGAGATATTTGAAAACGCAGTTTTATTTCCGTGGTTTGGCCTACCTTCCACACTAATCCGTCACGAAAACGAGGCTTTTCAAAAACGCTCTTTAAACCGGAGGAACTGGAACGGAAAACATTTTGAAAACGAAGCTTTTCGAAAACGTTGGCGTCGCGAAATCGCTTTGATTTCCTGACCGAATTTTTCAAATCCAAAATGATCTGTGATTGGCGGGTTTGTAAATTTCTCTGGGGTGAAGTGGACGAAAAATATTTGAAGTATTTTCAGACTGAAACCTGCGTTTTTAAATTATTCGACGTTGTATGGACGGAACATATAGTTTTTTCCCCGTACTATGTTTGACATTTGTGGGAATTTATCTTTCGTTTTGTTTTTACAATCCTGTTACAGTTTACAACACAAGAAGTCAGAGAGAAGACAATTAAAGAGCAAGAGAATCTGTATAACAGTGAAATGCTCAGGTATGATCAACATAGGATATCTCCTCACAATGTCAATGCAATGTTAAGTGTAAAGCTAACGAGAATAAAGAGAATCGTCAATTACAAGACATTGTCTTGATGCACCGCGGAATTCTCAGAACGAATGTTCAAAAAATGTATGGAAGTCAGTAAAGAGACTTGACTTCTGAGTTCAATCACAGTAGTTTGAGTTATTTTGCCACGCACAAAATTACCTTCAAATTGAAGAAAACCTGGTAATAGCAGGTAACTAAGATAAAAAAACACCAAGAAGATAATTTTAAACCATAAAGGAACAAGGATGGTTAAGGGTGGAGAAGATTGACACGGATTACAAACGACGAACTTGAAAAATTTAGGCTAACTTTTCAAGACGTCGAAACCGTGACGCAGCGCCTTTAAGAGTAACAGGGCCCAGAAGATCGTTAAATAAATCTTATTTGTGATGGAATTCTGTCTTAATTTTTAGAGTAATGGTTCGGAGACTTTAGAAAACCTCTTAAATTCTGTGACGAGAACTATCTTGAAACAGACTACTGGATTCTTGTGCGATGTTCTGACGACAAGAATGCCTAAAATTAAATAGAGGGCACCTAATTGGCTACGATAAAAAAGTAGTTTTGTTGATCGATTGATTGATCAAGCCTTCCATCGACCGATCGATTAAACGTTCCATTTACTTAGGTTATACTTCAGACTCACCAAAATACGTTTTTGTCGAGTGCAACCTAATTTGCGTGCTTTATTTTTGAATATCTTACCAGATTGAGAATGGAATTAGAGGACATGAAGAAGCAACTTAATGAAAAGTCATCACAGTCTGATGATAAAAAGCCGCACAGCTCTAACTTGGCAGACATTAGTCCAACAACATCGGAAAAGATTGAGAAGACCCCCATTCCGGACGAACATGGAACAAAAATTCCCGGAACTGCAATGCATTTCGCAAAGTCGCTGGACGAGTCACAACAGGAAGATCTGCAGGCAGCAAATTGCGCGATATCTTAAAACAGTCAAAGATATTTTGTTATATTCCTTGAATAGTTCTTTATTTATGGCCCGTTGGGTTACAAATGAATCTAAGAAGCTTGCATTGTCAATACAACATTTCTCGACCAGCGTACGTACTTTTCGCATCAAAGGAGTATGTTTTTAAAGTATTACTGAACTTTCGCCGCTTTTAACGTAAGCTGTTTTAAAATAAACTAGAATTCCAAGAAGATTGTGTCTCATCACAGTTGTTTATTATTTTAGGTGTTTGTTTAATTTTTAATTAATCTTGCGTTTTGTTGACAGAGAAGAATATGTGATCGACCACAATAAAATAAATCAACGGATTGTGAATTAGTGGGTGATTTTTAAGTTTAACGTATTTCAGAAACCTTGGGAAAATACTCCCGGGAATTAGCTTTTTGGATGGTTCAATTGTTCGGGTCGGGTATTGCTCTTTGGGGTCTATGTAGCCTGCAAAACTCTGTACTTTCGTCCGATCGTGGAATGAGCAAAGCGCCAATTGATTTCACGAAAGACGGCCGTGCTTAGGCTTAGCAGTTTTAATGTATTCTCTTCAGTCTTAAGAAAAAAACCGTCCAATTTTTCGTCTCCAGTACCTTTGTTTCTTTGCGGTCAAAAGATCGATGAACGGAGTAGCACCGGGGATGAATATCAGAATGGCGAACACCGTGCTTATGGGCTTATTTACATGAAGTGACGCGTTTTCCTTGATTGGATTGTCTGCGGGTACAGACGTAACTTTCCTAACGCAGGAAAGAAGTGGAAACTACCCTGAAAAACAGCTTTATTTATCTTAACTATCGTAAGACTCAAACCTTCGATGACACGACTCGTTCTAGCATTGAGCTGATCGCTTAATTGAACCACCCTCAAACTGAACCAATATTCCACACCTTAAGGGCGCAGAATGTAAAATTTCTTTCTTTTTTTTCTTGTAAAGTAAGCATACTCGCAAATCTCATGAAATTAAGATGTTCTGAAGACAATTTCTTTAGCCTTAAAGAATGTTTTTTTAGACAGTAGCAAACGAATTTTAGCAACAACTATTTTAAAGAATACACAGGTTTTTTTATGTCTTCGGTAGTTGCCGCTTTAATTTGTCGCATTTTGATGCGTAGCGTGTTAAACAACGAGAAAAGCTAGAAATTCACAATCTGGAAGAAACAAAGGAAGATGACGAACTTGACAAGTAGTCAAAACTCAATTTAACACTGTTGTACTGTTGGCTTAAACTCTTTTCAACAGTTTTGAAAGACTGCTGTCAAACCAGGGTAATATCAGTCATCGCCAGCAGATGTTGGGGCAGTCTTCGACGGAACTAAAATGAACATATTGTCATCAATGACTCTGCCTGCTTCGATCCGGTGACGACAAATTTTCCATTCTCAACATGATATGCAAAAATAAAAGCCTGGCCCGCGATCAGAGGTTTTAAGGAAAAAAAAAACAGACAAAAACAGACTTAACTGCTATGAACTATCAACTTTTTAATAACAGCGTCCTAAAAAGAGTTATCCTCAAGCAGGCACAGAATGTTAAATTATTTATCTCACTTTATTAGCATTTTCTACAGCTGTTCGTAATTGTTCGCTTTGGATAGAATAAAAAGGAACTAAAAGAGATCGATGTTAGGGGAGCAAAGAATGGGCTTTTTTCGTCTTAAAATAAGATTTTGTCCATCATGTAAAGGAATGAAATCTTTGTAATGTTCTTAGCCGAGAAGAACGTTTCTCCCGTTCTTTTTTTCTGACGAACACGTCCCCAATACTGAAATGACTGTTTCCATGCAAATACAAGGGTTTATTTTTAACGCTTTATCATTAGCACCGCGAGTTAGAGGCCGGGTATTCAGCTTTTAATGGCGATAATCATTAAAGGCAGTGGGCAATATCAGTGAATTTGAAATAGGGTCAAATAGCCAGATAACATAATGATCCAGGCGAAAATTTATAATTGCATCCAAAACGACGAGCTCAACAAGCTATGGATGCTGAGAAAATTGAATTTAACACGCAGAGAGAGAGAGAGCTGATAGTAAGCCACAGCAGTATGGCTGGGAGAAGATTGAATGAGCTGCCGTACAGTCACTCTCATCGTGCTCAGTGGCGGTACGTGCTGACAGCAGCAAAATTTGCTTAGTTTAATTTGTTGAATCATAACGTCTGTGGTGCATTTGTTATGTTTCTGTTTGCAACACTGATGAAGGGGTTGAATATGCCGCGATATAAGATCTTAAGTCCAATATAAACTGTTGTTTTGGTGGACGTTGTCACCAGTCAGTCCATGGTTGCTAATCTTAATAAAGCAAAAACAGCATACGACAATTTTCTTTGCATTGTCTGTTTCATTTATCGGACCTTTAGCCCATTCAGTTGGCTGTCAATCGGTTCTTTTCAATAGATTAACCACTGTCCTGACTGCACTCTTTAAAACGTTTGTTGACTCATTCTTTGTGACAATCTGTTATCATCGTATAGATGAACTGACGCAATTGCGAAACCCCAAGTCATGCTCTTTTCGACAAGGAATACAATGCTATCTCTGTCCTAGCAATGAATACTGAATTATTTCATGATCTTCACAGTGACAAATTCAAAAAGAGTTTGCCATTTATTCAAACACAGGTGGTTATTTGAAGGTCTTACTAAAATGGAGTGTTTTACAGGTTCGAGACATTTTCGGATATAAAGATGATGTTCGTATTTCTGCAGTTTTTCTATTTTGTTATCGTTTTAAGTCGGAAAATGCTTAATTTGTTGCTGCCAATTTTTACAACATCGAAGTATAAGCAAGCTGCAAAAGATAAATGTATGGTAATTACCCCTCTGGCCGAGAATAAAACTTCGTGATATTTTTTGACTTTTAATTACTGTTCCTAATGACAAAGAGATGGCCATGACAACCGACAGAAAACGTTTTCTCTATGCACTCATCATATGTCATAGCGTAATTTCAATTTTTTTTTTCCTTGAAAGCCACTGCAAGTGAGGCGCTCACGGCGTGCGTGAAGTCAAAATAGATCTGAGGGAAAAATTTAGCCGGCTTATTCTGCCGTCATCATGATTTAAAGATCTGCCCCGGCGACGGTGTGAAAACAGGTTATCTTTCGATGAATAAGAGCAAAATGTTAATTGAAGTCAAAACTAAACAAGAAACAAAGATGAAATATCCATTATCCAAAGAAAACTGTTGTTATTAATTCCAATGTTAATTTCTTACATTATTGTCGACCAGCAAACGGTGCCGCAGAAATATATCATTTCTCCTTTCATAAGAGAAATACATCTATTTGGTTGGATCAGTCTGTAATTTGCTCATTTTACGGTTTCTTGCAAGAATAAAATAACAATAAAATAAAATAAAGTAAAATAAACTGAAACCTGGACGATTCCAGCCACAGAAAACCAATTAGCATTAAAACACACGTCTAAACTCGACTTGGAATTTTAGCGCAAGAACCAGGAGCCCATTACGTAAGACAAGCCGGGCGTATAATTCCTTCCCCCAGACAATCAGAAACAACTTTGGCTGTGCTTGCGCTTCTGGCGTCACCTGCTTTATTCAACCGAGAAATAAAGCGAGTTTGCGCTAAGCTATCATGAAAATTTGACCTTAAGTAAACTTTCACACAGCTAGTGTATATAATCCTTATTTCGCAACAACTGAAAATGAGTGTATATTCTCAGAAAGGACTGTATCACTTTTATGATGGGTTTGTTCGAAATTGAATGACTTTTAGCGAAAGTACACAATCTCCTTAATTTAGTGTGTTCAAACGTTTTAATTTTGATAAAACTTAACTGATATGTGCATAGCAGTTTTGACTGTTTTAGCTATATTTCATCACTTTAAAGTAGTGAAATAAGAAGCAAACCTCGCATTGACTTTTTGACTATTTCATGTCTGCTCTAACTCACGCAGGTGAACTGTTTACGTTTGAATGGTTCATTTTCCAACTGCGCGTGTTGCCTTCGTAGCCAATCGCATGTGTCTAGAGAATATGAGCTGAATTAGCATATTCACAGCGGTCCGACCCACTATAGTCGAACTAAGTAAACTTCGATGATTGCAGCGCATGAAGAGATACAATAAATTTGCAAGCGAGTCTTGGTAATTTGCGGTATTAGTGGTCGATAAGGGTGAAAAGCGGATAGCCACTGAACCCGAGATGAAGAAAAATGTTGGCAGCACGAGAATTTCACCTGCATTTGTTAAATGGAGTGATGAAATTGAAAATAACCCAAACGCCGCGAGGAGCAACGGAAAAGACAAAGACAGTTCTATTCCAGAGCATGGCGAGAGCTCTGTAGCGAGTTCTGTAAAAACCCTTAGGACTCAGACCACGGATCGAAGCATTTCGGAATCCAAGATTAGCACGTCAAATGTGAAGGTTGCTTTCGCTAAGGATAACTCACACAATAATACACAGACTAGTAAAATGAGACTTATATTCGCATCAATGGGCAAGCTGGTTTGTTTGCCTTCGTGTTTCAAGGTAGAGTTCGCTTCTCGTCAGTTAGAAGAAATATACCAGCGTTATTACTGTCGGCAAAAACTCGACCGAATTCTCTACATAATATTACTGGATTTTGTGGTCAATTTATGTCTGATCGCAATGTATTCCGCAGTTTTTAACAAATCCAGCCCAACGCAAGTCAGCCGACTTATTGTCACTTGTACATTCTGTTCAATCAACCTTTCGTTCATCGTACTTTATTTTTTGAAGCTTTTTCCACCTCGGATTTTCAAATGGCTGCCTTATATAGTGTGGTTTACTGTATTTTTCCAGTTACAAGTGGACTTAGCCATTGGATACGATCCTCTGGTACCGAGCGATTCTGTGGGGATGTTCGCTTTTTTCATGTTTATATCAAATGTAATGTTGCCCGCTAGTTTGCCATTATGTACGGTGCTGGCGATGATGGCGGGATTGGGACATGTTATTATCACCAGCATATTCGCCAAACAAAATCGAGAGTATTTTGGAAATCAGGTAAGTGAGCTTTCTTACATGTAATTCACGAGTTTTGGCTGGAAGATCAACAAAATATCATTTCCGGGGATATGAGAGGGAACTTCTCATTTCAATCTTCTTCCTGAAAACTATTAACCCTTTATGCCAAGTCTAGTCAATCCACTTTACTCGAGAACTCGAGAGTGGCCGCAATATCTTTGCCGGGTGCTTTCAATTTCTCGTCAAGGTTAGCGTGATTATCGTAACATATAGGTTTTATGCAGTTGTTTTGGCGTCGATGAGATATTTGCCGATAAATTAAATCCGCCCGCGAGCCGTTCTAGCTTGGTTTTAACAAGCAAACACAAACCCAGCTATAAAGACGAGTAGGATTACACCAAAATTAAAATGAAACAGAAACAAGGCAAACAGGCGCCCTGGACTCTGTGCCTCTATTTCAAAAGAAGTTATAATCAGATCGAATCGACCCCCGCGGAAGAAAGAGCATAAACGAAGACAGTGAATGGTTTTCAAATTTGTATTCTAGTAATTATTGCGTTGCCTAGCTTGTTGCTGACAAAGCGTTAGTCACTGGAGGGCTTTTTGAACGACGTTGTTTTTTTCAGGCACTGTATTTACAATGAAAAATCTTCATATTGTTATACCAACGTCTTTATTAGTGCAAATAAGCGAAACATGCTTCATTAAATTAATTCTTTGGATATCCTTCACGACGGAAGTTCTATGTTTTAAGCGTAGATCTCCGATAGACCTTTTTCTGGCTCACTTTCGTAAAAAATAGTACATCTACTTCGACCGATTGCGGAACATTGATATACTGCCGGTTTAGTTTACCGCGGCCGAGCAAATCAGCACTTCAATTCAAAACAGTAGCCAAAACAAGAAGATCGGGAAATCCGCATTTACTGATTTGAATTTTTTTAGTCTTAAACGCCGTGTTCAAAGGAAATCTCTTAATTTCATAGCCGTTTAAATTCACACGTAAATCGCAAACTTGAAAATAAAACTATTGTAGCAAACAGCAATTTGATGCCTCGCATAATGTATTCACTTAAATTATGTAAGGTCATATTCTTTTGCCTAGCAACATCGCTAATTAAATTCTACTTTCGAGAAGCACTCTCGTAAAATACTTCGTTTTTCACTGAGTTCAACACATTACTTAACGATTTCTCGTCATTGCAAACACTGCGATAAACAACATTTAAGTTTACAGGTTTGATATATTGAGGTTAATGTCGTTGCCGTGTTTTTTGGCTTTTTAATGAAAGTCTTTTGAGAGCGGGTTTGTTTGCAATATCTATCGTCGGTAATGACTGTAAACTTATACGTTTGTCACCGGGCAGGTTATGTGCGTCACTCATCAAGCTCGACCTATCGGAGGCCTCGTTAAGAATTCGTCATTATGATGTAATTCAAACAATGAATTATTTCATAAAGGAAAGAGCAATCGCTGAAAGAATCGAGAAGTCGATTCCTGAACCGAATCTGATGTCAATCGATGTCACAACCCCTATATTAAATACTGTTTAAAAGATGTTTCAAACTGACTATTTTCTCATGCGGACATCTAAATGTTGTTAAATTTAGTTTCTAATTACGAAAATTCGTTTCGATAATATCATGATTTCCTGTTCATTTCACGTTAAAAATACTGGGAAATATAACTTTAATGTTCACAGGTGAATTCTAATGACAGACCAAACTGCGTCATTACAATCGCCTCTAACAATTACCGAGAACATTTCTTTAATTTTGATGCCGGCTTTTTTGCTTCCAAGAATTCGTCGCACACAACTTTCCCCGCAGCATGCGCGCAGCGTTTTAACTGTACCTCATAAATCCTTGGAACTGTTGTGCGCCATCCCACAAAAAAAGAATCTGCTGTTGCAAAACCGTGCGCCAGCATTCCAAAATCTATCGCGTTGCATGCAATTGCATGCTATCAGCTATTTGCCGCTGTTGGTAATTCAGTCTATAACACTAAATTTTTTATTTCCTTCTTCTTAACCTAAACACCACAGTTTATTCCCCTATTCCTAACCTAAACAACACATTTTTTAATTTCCCTACTCTTAATTTAAACACCCTATTTTGACTACCCTTTTCGTTTCCTGAGCACCATATTTTTGACTTCCTTTTTCTAAAAGTAGAAGCATCAAAAAGCTCCGCGTCAGCCGGTGTTGTAACAAACGCTGCTGCCCTTCAATTGTCCATTCGAACGCGTGAAACTGGGCATGTCCAGTACACCCAATGTCGCGTGTCATATTCAATCGCTAAGCACTTTCCAACGCTATGAGAAGGAAACAAGCTCAAAACTATAGTTAGCTCATGACCAGAGCATCAATTTTCATTTCATTGCCAGACTCTAAAATTCCAAATGCACATCTGTTCTTGATTGACAGGTTCAGTCTTTATTTGCCGAAAACGCAGTCTCTCTAATTACTTGTGCACCCTGAATTGGCAACACAGCTATTTCCTTGTATTAATCATTTTTATATTTAAATCGATCACGTTCGGCCTAATTTAAGCTGTGCTATTCAGCGGGTTTGGGTTCAATAAAATAGTTTATACTTCTGAAAATTGCTTGGAGCGAAAAAGACAAAAGAAAAAAGAAATAACGGATCTAAGCATTTCACAGCTGAGTCTTTTTGTGGTTTAATCTAAGCAGCTTAAGAGGCTGTCCGCGTAAGAACGGATAAGGCAAATTTCGGACCTTCACCGATTGGCCTCATTTTTTCAGTGAAAGTCAACCATTATATCCAATGTACAACTATCGCATTTATTTGGAACAATTCGATTTTTTTCATTTTTTACGAGACGCTTTTCAAGGTGACCTCGAAACTGGCTAATTTGCCTTGGCCGACTCTGAAATTTTACTATAAACGTCGGACACT
>Ga0126337_10001266_pt1 | contig 15018 bp, 4 predicted proteins | sample DipCmetagenome_FD_92527 | JGI IMG/M metagenome (GOLD analysis project Ga0126337, IMG submission 92527) | Coral microbial communities from La Bocana,Puerto Morelos, Mexico - Diploria C A metagenome | ecosystem: Host-associated > Invertebrates > Cnidaria > Coral | place: La Bocana,Puerto Morelos... | reverse complement strand
ATTTCCTTCATAGAACACTGCAGCATAAACATACTAACCCGCCTGCTGAATTAGGTTCTGTGTCTTGGATACTACGAACAACATACAGTACACATGACACTATCTTCAGAGTGAAACGAAATATCTGCCATCTTATACCTAACGAAGCAAACAAAACATTAAGATATGTTGCATACCAAAACATCAGCTTGAAACTGATGTTGACATGTTATGATTTTTAGCCTATTTACCAGACAAACAATTTTAATTAAGTATGACATATTACGTGGTTTTATCATGATATCGTTCAGTCGCTTTTCACAATTATTAAAAAATTATTAGTCGATTTCCTTATGTTTACTAGGATAAACAAACAAGGTTATAACATTGTTAAAGATTGACACATTTATAGGGAAAAAATTCAATAACCAAATTGAAGAACTAAACTAAACTATTTAAAATGAACCATTCCTAATATGGCTTCTTTGTTCTTCACAATATTCAATCACTTTAATTAAACAATTAAAAAATTAATAATCATTATGAATCATATTTCAAGAACTGATTACTACAGTCATGTTATTTTTAGCTTTTAACAAAATCGAAAGAATAATGACTCAATATACTTGTTCAGCAAGATATTCTGTACTGTGAAGACATGAAAAATTTGACATCAGAATTTATTTAGTGACTAAGAAAATTGTTTAATTTCTTTAACAATTAACTCCTGCAATTTGATAGAAAATGCAATGGTAAGGTAATCAAGCTCTGCTTAGCAAGGCAACTGATTAATTTTATTGCTTAAAAAAAAACAAAATGAATTTTCTACAAAATGTAACTTAATTGTTTACTTTAGCTGGGTCTTAATAAATAAATTAATATAATTTAATATACACCACTTACTAGATCTTTGATCAGTTACAAAATAGAATTTAACTCTCTCTTTAAATGACTTGTCGTGAACATAATGTTCAACACGTACCCTGTAAGATTAAAACATTATTAAACAAAACCTTAAATGGTGGATCAAAGTACTTTACAGAAAGCATTATATATTAACTAAAAACAGACATTTATTTTACACGACCCAGTTGCTCAAGGTGTGGTATGGATAACACTATCTGTCAGATAGTTCACGGTGCAATGAATATAAGTGTTGACAAAATTTTAATACACCATCCACTGGAGAGTGATTTATCCTACTAGCAGCTAGCACTTATCCATTGTTTGAACATCTCAGACTTGATGAATGTACATGAAACTTATCAAGCAGGTAACTCCAAATTTTGGAATTAATAAGTTCATCATTTATCCATTCTCCAAGTGGAGAATTGGGCCGTAAGCACTCTGTCTCCAGGCTGTTCTGTCCTCCGGAGCCGACGCTGCTGCTGCCCATGTTCTTAAACCTTCCTTTTCCAGCTCCCTTTCGACAGTCCTTCTCCAGGTCTCGCACGGTCAACCCCGTTTCCGTTTGCCGGAATTAATAAGTTGGGTGACAGTTATTGCATCAGAAATTATAGAGCTACTACATGCACAAGTAAACAACATTATTTCCCCCAATAATTTTTTTTGTTTAAACTTTGCATTGAAACTGCTTTTAATGCAAGCCAAAGTTAGGTTTAATTGTTATCATTCAAAAGGTATTTGTCATTTTCCAGTTTAGGCTAATGGAGATCTGAAATTTAAAGAAAGTTAACAATGGCAGAAATGTCACTGCAGTTAGTAATTAAGCAAGTACTGCTTACCTTCTCCAATGGCAAGTTCTGTATATGCACTTTCATTAAATTAAGCATTCTTAGCTTCAATATTAGTGTTTAAATTCATCACAACTTTTGTAATCAATTAAAAAAACAAAGAATTGGACCTGTGAATTCACACCACTAAAAGAAAATGATGTCTTAGAAACACAGGGGCAAAGGAAGTAAAGAAACTCAAGCACTTAGTGAATAGATGTTAATCAAATAATATATTTAAATTGCAAATCATCCTTCAAAAACATTAAAATTGTAATTTGGCCACTCCAGTTCAAGACAATTCACTAATCACTCCAAACCATTTTAATGTTTTAAAAAAGCGTACTTGGTTTTTTATCGCCAAAAATTGATAATTCCAATTTGAAACCCGCAGACATCAGAATAAATCAGGGAAGAAAACCTTCAAAGCAGCTGTTGACTTTGAAGGTGAGAGTTCCCAGATAGCAACCTTAGTTGAAAATAAACAAGCCCCAAAATGTTCGACGTTAATATTTACAGCTGTACTGAAAAGGACAACTTCTTGTTTTCTGATAGTTCTTCTGTACATATCAGCATTACAGAACACCCTAGGACTATAAAAATTAAATGGCAAAAAATATTTTTAACTTTGGTTTAGGCACAGTAGGCGGTAATAAAAGCCCTCAAAATAAGCTTTTCAGAAAACAATCTACTGTAATTTCGACAGTTTTCGTGTGCGAATGGTTAAAAAGTGCCCAAGATTTGACAGCAATAAAGTTAGATGCGAATTCAATACAATACCTGTCAAGATGGCAAGTGAAAAAGCTTGCAAATATCAAACCTTTAACAGGATTAAGATATTCCCTAAACCACAGTCATCACTAAATTTTGCAACTGCAATGAGTAACACATTAAGAAGCTCGCATTTTGTTCTTTCTCTTCGTGTATTTTCGTTTTGCGTTATCAGGAAATAAAGCAAGCTGGGTATATGGTTAATTCACAGCATCGAACTTGGGCAAACGGGAAAGACGTTTGAGCATGAAATGAAAACATGAAAACAAATCATCTTACACACGAACTGTCCAGAACATAATTACATTTTGTGAACGCCTACCTTTCCTTGTCCTCGCCTTTATCTGACGAAAGAAGATCCCTCAGTCGATACCTAGGGCCAAGAGAATCGAATTCATTCGCAACAGTGGTGATAGCAACCGGTCTGGGGCTATTCTTGACTTTAGTTTGTATTCTAACTTTTCTTCCTTCCCCGGTCGCCATATATACTCTGTTTGCAGCCTTATTGTCATGCGCAATTCTTCCGCAATGATTTTTGTTTTTTCGCGCGAAAATCCGACGAGGCCAACTCTCAAAGCCTTCAGAGGTTTGAAAAATATTTCCGTGTTATATCAGCCCACTCCGATAGACATCATTACTTCGGTATTCAGCCCTCGTCAAATGCTTCGAAAATTCATGAATTATTAAGTCCATCGGCAGAGTAAACATCACACATTTATGCACCTGACAAACTTAATGCAAGAAAGAAAAGTTAATAGAAACTTCTTTGAGTCGAGAATTCAATAGTGTTTGCCAAGCAGTGATGATGAAAATTCAGCCACTTTCATCAAAAAGCGAATTTCCGGAAATACAGCTCTGAATTATAATTAAGGCAAACCACCTTTTTTGGTGTTGAAAAAAAAGAAAATTCAATAGTTTCGCGAGGCGTCTTATAGGGCCAATCATGAAAAACTCAAAAGGCTTTGTTAGCTAGTCATCTCACACTTTTTTAATTCAGTAATAATACAACAAAGATGCAACATAACATTATGCAAAGCAATATTTAGTAATAAGCTACAATCGGAATATAAAATGGTTTTAACCTGGGGTCATAAAAACTCATCATTCACGGAATCAACAATGAAAATCATGCGAAATATCCGGCATTGTTTATGAGAACGAAACCTGCCGAACTGAAAGGTATGCTCCCCATACTGGGATGAACGAAAAAATTGCAAATTGATCTTGCATGGCGTATTTTCGTTGTCGCTTTGTTTTCAACTAATCGTAAGACTTCCACGAAACTCTGTATTTTTGTTTTTCTTTTTTGGGAAACCAACCAACAGAAAACGGTTGAATGACAACACACGACAGCCAAGCCTAAAGTAGTAAATTATCATGAAGTTACGCGATCATGGCTCCTTAGTTTTATTTTCAGGATTTGACCATAACAAAGTAGCAGGTGAAAATTTGCGGTTTGGGTTTAGGTATCACACCCACTCTCCTGAACTTCGTGAAAAACAATAATTTAGTTTCGTGTTTCACTACAAAAAAAAAGATTAACGAAACCTTGACCACATAGGCGTGAATAGAGCGTTTCAGTTTCCATCTCTTAGAGTGTATTTCTCTTCGGTGACATTTGAAAGAAATCAGTATCTGTTAATTTGTCGAAATTTATAGGTGGTCGTGTAAATGATTTTAAGATTGGCGAATTAAAATAGTTTCGTCTCTGATGAAACAGTTTATTTTTTAACGTGAAACTGATAATTATTACCTTAAGAGTATTGAAGGAAGTTTCCATTGCATTTCTTTTCAATACGAAAGCCTTTCTTTTATAAAAAACTGCTTAAACAGTATGAACGGAAATTTATGGAGAAAAACAAAAAAGGTATGCCAACCGTGCAAACTCCGTCGCTTCGACGCTTTTCTGACAGTACGTCTTTTTTGAATATATCAAGTAGCAATTTGAATAGTCCAGCAATGCAATCCCCTCATGCATGTGGTGAAAACTAACTCTTTCGATAAGGGAAATAAATATGCTGCTTTATGGTGGGCATAAACTGATACGTTTCAGATCCAAATTAGTTTTTTAAAAACCAACGAAACTGGCGACAAAGTTGGTATGAAAGACTTTGTTTGATACAAATAACGATGATTCCCCACCGTCGAAGAATATTCTGGTTTCTGTCTGTAATATGAAGGAAATGAGAAGATCGTTACTACCACAACTAACACAATAGCATTTGTTCAGGTTGCGTTATCAATCTGCCGCTACTTATTTATGCCCCTGGAAGGAGACAGACATTGTGGAAGGAGCTACAATCTTGGACAATTTAAATGCAAAATTAACACCACCCCTCCCTCCCCTCCCTCCCATTTCAATGATGGGGAAAATTAGCGCCAGTTCATCATCATTGATTCAGGGCGTGGGGGTAGTTTTATTTGTTATCTTATTCTTACAAAGATTGCAGTCTCCCAGTGTCTGCCCAAGAACACAAACCAGTGACCTCGGCCGCAGCACTCACACAGGAGCAGACGAGGCAGTTTTTAACACGATATTTATCTCTCTAAAAATTTTTACTACAGCTGGCGTGATATGATATTCACAACAGACTTGGATTTTTTTATCTGTCTAAATTGTGCATTAAAAACCTCAATCTATAATTTCTTGACTGACGTCTGGTAAAAACGAGTTAAAAACGTGGAAAAGAACATGAAGATCTTTTTTTAACAAGAACGTGACTTATCTGAAAGATTCGGGAAAAGATCAAATTTACAAGGACATCAAATATTTAATAAAAGGGTTTCATTCCGTCAGAAAAAGACAAATTAAGGAGACCATACGATTCCATTAGCTGCAGGGAATTGAGTAATGGTTTATCAGATGGACTGGGTTGTTTTCAAATTTCACAGCAGGAAGACCCGGTATAAAGATAAGCATTTACCTAAAAACAATTCTGGATTAGCTTTCATATTTCAGGTGAAAGATGCGTATCTGAAATCCTCATAATAAGGGAACTAGAAAAGAACATCTCAACTTGTCGTTTTCATTTCTTAATAGTTTACGAATGCCGCATCAAGAGAGGTATATGTTACCCTCTCGTGGTTGCATACATTATCTGATGACGGCGCAAAAAGGATTAAACCTGTCTACTGCATCAGTTATCTTTGAATAATAGTGGGTAGGAGCTCCAGGTTGTTGTCGAACATCAACCCAAATAACCATTTTTCAGCCAGACAACATGTTGATCCTAACTATTTCTGATGCTCTGCTTCGGTTTGCGACTTTGACCTATAGCATAAACAAGTGAACTTCATAAAATATAAATTTGCTGGTTCTTCCCCTTTCTTAGATCCGGTAAGTGATAAACATTTGCCGTGACTCAGACTTGGACCAAGAGCAGGCGGCGGGAATAAACGACTTGACTTTCTCATACATCACTTCTCATCTTACTCCATCTTTAAATCCAGATTCTTCTAAAGGTAAGGGTTAGGATTTAATAGGGATAGAATTGTATGACTACTGTCCAGAACACTGAAGAGAAGCTGTATTTTGATCCTTTGAGTACAGGTGATATGCAATTGACCAGGTTGTTTCTTGTTTAACTGGTTGTACTATGGACTTGCTGTCGGCTAATTTACATTCTTCTCCTTTTTCTGTTTAACTTTGTCGTAATAATTGCTTGCCTGAGGTAATGAAAAATAAATACTGACAGCTCTAAAAATTCACAGGAAAAATAAAATATTTTTTCACGAATTCGTTTTTTTATTTGCTGGTTAAAACATCTCGATATCTGCCTGGTTGTAGATTTAATATCTTCGTGTTAAAGCTCAAAACAATTTAGCCAAGGGCTCGCATTAACATGACGGAGCTCGCTTTCTTGTTGTCAAAACATTGAACTCATTACCACTTGCAAAATTTCAGTTAAGCTCCTTGGTCACTAGTAAGCCCTTTTTCGCTTAAAATGAACTGACGCTGATTCGAAATACGATGCGGTTTAAGAGAAAATGATTGTTTCATTTATAATTCACACCACCTAGTAATTTTCAACACTACTCGGTTTCATGTTCGCTCCATGATTCGTTTCTCAGGTTTAACACTTCCCGGATAATTATCCCTTGCAAATTTCAAGGTTGTGAACAGTGTTTACCGCGGTATTACTCCGCAACCTGCATATATCCCAGATAAAGATGATTTCGATTAAGAAAAACAGCTTATTGGAGAATATGTAGTATACACATTGTGAGACACATCATACTAGGACGACGTTAAAACCAGAAAATATCATAAATTAAGGTATACGAGAAAAACAGTCTAAGGCATTAACGAATTGTTTTTCGAACACCGGAATATTTACAATTGTAATAAAAAATCAGCGGTGTGCGAGATCGACATCAAAAATGGCATTCAGCGCTAGTGGTATGTTGCTCTGAGTTACAAAACAATAAACTATACGTTTAAATGTGTTGTGCATGTGTTGAAAATGCAACTCGCGATCGAGTGAATATATCTCAAGATAAACATAGATATAAAAAATAAAATCGAATCTAGTAGTGATCGATATTCTAAAGTCGATGGCCGCTCGGTTCTGTTGTGAAAAAAGAACTTCCTGTCAGGGGAAAAAGTCATGGTGCGGCGTTGTCATTGCATGGGTCCGTTGGTCTTCTCGCGAAGCAACGCATCATAACATGGTAACGCCAACCCACCTAGCGAGGATGAATGTATTTTACATATTCAAAATGCGGTTTACGTACAATAATACCTTGGATGGCTTGCTAAACTTGGAGGAAGAGGTGGAAGCAACATAGGAACATCGTCAGAAGTTTGGCGAGCTGCCGTATTTCCGTTTGCCATCTTGCAAATTTTGGTTAATCTAACGAATTATGAAATTTCCAAGCGAGCATATATTATTGATCAGCAATACAAGGACAATATGACACACGAATTGCTTCCAGCGGCTTCATGGGTTCCTTTTGTAAATTCGACCAATTAGATTACAAGGTGATCGTCAGACGGACAGGTGATTGAGTCCTCCTGGTGAATACATTTGTCAAAATTATTAATAATACTCGGAAATAACACTCGCTTGAAAATGACATGTTTTAGTGTTTCTCTTTTCAGATATCCAAGAAACGATGATTTTTATCTCGGAAGTATTCTGATCGCCACCTGCGAATTAAATTTTCTCTCGACGCGTCAACTTTTTGTCAAGTTTTTCATCGCTTTACCATTAAGAGTGCGTAATTGTCCACTAGGGACTACAAAGTTTATGGATTAAAAGATATTGGTTTCAAAGAATATTCTTAAGACAGCCATGTTTATTGCCAAAGGCGTTAGGAATTGAAGAGGCAAAGAGATTATCTCAAAGTAATTTATCTCACTCGCGCTAAAGACCACAAAAGGGGTATACTCTTAAAATATTCATTTTTTTATGTTTTAAATTTAAACACAATGAGTCCTTGAAGCGCTTGGTGAAGACAGCAGCACTCTTCAGATGGAAATATTTTCCTCCAAAGCTCAGCAAACAACTGGTTTATGGCCTTTAAATTTCCTTATAAATCTTGATAACATTTGTTTGCATTTATGTTTCCAAAAATCGTGAGTTTCATTGATCATTAGTACAAAAGACAGACGGTTTTTAGTCTCGTATTTTTTTAATGCGCCAAGATTGTTTTGAGAATAAAATAATCATGCTGAGTCTGAGTCAGTCTAAACTATTTTTCTCTGTCTTTCAATTTCTTAAAGAAAATCAAGAACTCGTTACTTCATAGGCGTTTTATGATACCGATAAAGATAAGATTTTAGTGAACAACAGTAAAGGACAGCGTCTTTTCAATGATTCTGGTCCACCTTTTACCGACTTCCGTGGGTTAATAGCATTAATTATTTTGTACAAAAGAGAAAGTCTTTTATCGGAATAATAACACGGGATAAGCACTTCAGCATATTAGGCGTGTTTTTCAGCTACTTTTATTTATTTATCTGAAGATTTCTTCAACGTTTGCTGTAAGAATTTGACATGTTTGAAAAATGGGATCACGAACAAACGACAGTGAATCCATGTTTGTTCCCTCTTGATGTACGTAAAGCTGAAATGAGCTCTTACTTGAGGAAACAAGCAGACACTCTGCAAAAGTACTTCCGTACTCGTTCAATTAGGGCTGGTTCACACTAGCGACGGAATCGGAAGCAGAGCCGGAATCAGAAGGGCAAGGAGCGTTATGATCCAATGTAAATCAAAAAGTAGAATCGGAAGCGGAGTCGGAAGCTCGACGGAATCGGAGTCAGAAGGATTTCTTTTTCTTCCGTTTCTACTTCTGCTTCCGTCGCTTCCGTCGTGCCGATTCACACTAAATCAGAACTTTCTACCTATTCCGACTCCACTTCCGTCGCTTCCGTCGCTAGTGCAGTGTGAGCCAGCCCTTACAAACACGTGTCTCTCTTCACGCGCTTAATTTATCGCTCTGCCGTGGAGATCTTCAAGAAATGTTCTTATGTCTGAGATTCAACCTGAAAAGCTGCGTTCTGAAGACCAAGATCTGAAGACGTAGCTCAACAGAAATTCCCATAGAGGCCTGATTCATTGCTGGTTATGTTTCAAACCAGAGGCGGCAAAATTTAAAGAATGGACCACTTCCACGATAGAGTGGCGTGGGTCGGGAGTGGGTTGGTCCGGACCTCCCCCCTCTCCGCTTCGAATTCGTTAACAGATTTTTTTTGCTGCGAGTCAAAGTTTAGAATCCCATTTGTTGTACTTTCAAACTCAAGATGAGCTTCGAGGTGCGATTTATCATGCCAAATTTAGTACATAATCGAAGTTTTCATCAGAATCCATTGCAAGCTCACAGAAAAATGGGACCCGTACTTTTGTCGGCAAAGATATGCATGCCAGGTTGCCTCGTGGCATGCGTTTTTCTGTAAAAAAAAATGAGGTGCCAGATTTACATCAGTTTGAAATAGATTTTTGCAAAACTTTGAATCTTGACACAATTATATTTGGTATGATAAATTGATCTTTGGAGGTGGTTTTCTGTGATATAAAAATTGTTGATATTGCGCGACATGGTCGAAGTGGGTCCATTGAGCACAGTTCTCACTCGCGATAGAAGAAGCGAACAGAAAATACAGTTACGTTGGCTTACTTAATCACCGGCATGTATCAAGTTAACAAGCTCGCTGCTTTTAACTTTTTTACTTTGAAAAGTTTTACGAGAAACGTTCACGATAATAGAAAACTGCTGTTAATTAATCAAAAGTCGACGGCAAGCAAACAGTAAGAGTAGGAAGGACGCGACTGTTACTTTCTATTATTTCTCCTGATTGATTCAAGATCCAGGTCATGTAGGCAGCAAGATTTCTTTTTTCCTAATCATTTTATAACGACAACCAAAACAAAACAAAATTTTGCAACGTAACAACATTTCGCGACTTTGCCTAGTGCAGGAAAATGTACTTGCCACGAACTTTCCTTGGTTGATTGTGTTGCTTAGCTTTGTTGTGATTGGTCCGCCCACTCGTGTGTAATTGTTTCTTGTTTGGTTTAAGACAGTCAATATTGAATATCGCCTTACTGGCCAAAATTAAATTAAATTAAAGCCTGAAAAACGTTTAAGCCTAAACAGGATTAGAGCCCATGTCCTCTGCGATTCCGGTGAAGTCCTCTATTAAGCCAACTGGGAGCTGGTCGCATTGTGAGTTCGTAATATACCCGTAGATGGTGAAGAAACCAAATGAATATATGAAATATCATATATTTGAACTTCGGAGAAAAATTCAGCCTGAACAGGATTCCAATTTAGGCCCGAACTTCTTTTCAGGCTTTAATTTCACGGTTGCTTAAGTTGTGTATATAAATGCGATGATCAACTAAGCCTTCATATCTTTTTTCGCCTTTCAAATATATAATATTTCGTATACCATTTGCATAACTGCATTTATCAACTGACTATCTGACTGTGTTGCAGTATGTTGCACGCTGTAGAACCCAGTGAGCAAAAAACCCACAGCAATTACATGCAGTTAACTCGTGTGGCGTGTTTCTGGACTCTACTAGAGAATGAAAGTCACGCGAACGGCAAGCGCAGCAGTGTTTGCATTTTTTCCCTCGATTTAGTAAATCATGCAAGGGTCGGGTTGATTTAAGAGCAAAAGATATCTCAAGCAAAATTGCAGCTGAAGTTATCTTTAAACTTAGCTCATAGATGGCTTTGGAGTCCTTTAAATTTTTATTCTCTATGTGACACTCAGCAGTGATCGGGTGAAAGGGCTGGCAGAAAGCAAAATATTACAAGTATTGTAAGTAGTGTAAGTGACCTTATTTTAATGTTGGAGAGAAAGCTGATCAAAATTTAAAAAAAAGTTATTTTAGATCTTAATTAAGGCACCTTGTATGACAAGCATTGTGTTTTTCCAGTCTAAAGGAATTGCGGCTGCACATAAATCTAAAAAGGTTGCACTATTGGATGTTGTAAGGTATCCCTGTTCGAGCGTCTAGAAGGTTGCGCACGATTAAATAAAAACTATTTACACCTTTTTCGACATCTCTTCAAAATATGTAGCATTAAGTGCATGTTTATAAGCAGCTGCTAATTTTCAAAGTGTCAGAATGTCCTTATAAAAAGCAGGAAGACAAAGGTGATACTAACCCACGATCACGCGTTCGGAGAACGAGTGGAATAAAAAAACGCCCGATCAAAGTTTCGGATGGAACAAGATCGCTTTTCCATATTAAGCGTTTGACCTGCGCCACATTCGTTCTTTTAATCTGCACCTCATTTGTTCTTAGGTTTAAAAGCATTGTTTGTGTTTTTTTATCTATTGTCTCGTTTGGCCAGTTATAAAGCACCTTGTAAAGGGTGCAGATCGTCCCTATGTTGACCCTTGCAACGTCAATTTATATGCCCGGGCCACCTGTTTGCAATAACGAGGAATTCCTTATTGTCTTAAATAAAGTCGGAAAAGTGAAAAATATTCTGTACGACACTGACCCATATGCCTGATACAAGTTTTCTGCAAAGTAGAGTGAATAAGAGCAAAAAGTGAAAAAAAAAGGAGTGAGCTTTATAGTAGGGCTTCCGCATAATTATCAGCCGTGCATAAGTGTCCCGCTCCACAGTTAAGGAGGGAATATAAAAACAGCTTTGACGAAGAAATAGTGATAAATATAAAATCTATTGTCAAAAAAAGGTAAGTTGAGTCACGAGATATTATCATGCCGTGCGCATCAAAACCTCTATTGAAACTGCGAAATTCTGTCAAATCGTGAGCATAGTTAGTGACTGCTTCTCGTTTTAATTAAAACAAAACTAATATTGGTCTTCCTAGTTTGCATTACTGAGTATCTGACTGAGTACGTGAAATTAAAAAAAAATGTGCTTTTGTCCAAGACAGTGTTTTTTTCGGGACATTTTTATTACTTATGCAGACGGTTTAATGCATCATAAAATTGTCAACTTCACAGACAGCTGTAATTCTGCGCTCGCTGAAAGTATGGTGAGACTACAAATTAGTACTGAATTATAATGTAAATTTCCTCTAGTGGCTGGCGTCACACTGTCAAAAAACGTCACACTGTCAAAAACTTTAACTCCTGATAATTTTTCTTTTACTTTATATAAATGGAAACGTTCAAATGTTGCAATTTTTAAGCTTGACAATATTAGTTTTCAATGACTACAAATTGTTTTAACATCCCAAACAACAGCCCAGGCAAAATCATTTTGAGTGATCAGAAAAACACCTTCGGCTATAAAACAGACAAAATATATTAATTAAATGGAAGCTTCAAAAACATCAGTGATGTGTATTTTTTCCCTGCTGAGTTACTGATCTCAAAGTGGACTTGTACAAGCCGTGTTGTCGCTCTGTAAGGTACACAAGAGTCAGCCGGTGATTTGACCAACAAAATGAAAAAGATGTCAGTTGTTTTTCGAGTTATTTGCAAGGTTACAAGTTCGACCAACAGCTGCCTTGTATGAAAAATTTGAATAATATCTATTGAAGGCTTATATTGACATCGCTGACTACAATTGTATCTAAACATGAAAATGTTTTTCATTCTCTCTCTTTAATATTGACTAGATACAGGCGGGCTTCCCTAGAGGTTCACTACTTTTCAAGTGGAAACAGTTTCAATTGTACATAAAGACGGTTGGTCTTGTTACGTAAAAATAGCTAAGACTTTCTAAAATATTGCATAAACACCTAATAACTGCGTTAAAACACCGACAGACGCGATGCACCATGCAACATGCAAGGGTACTGAATATGTGACAAATATACTGGAGTTAGCCAGTGTCCCATGAACCAGAACTTTTATGTTAACGAAACGATGGGAAAACGAAAAAACGAAAAAAACAGTGAAACTCGGTTTAATTCTAAATAAATATGTTTTGAAGACAGACTGAGTTGCCAAATTAAAAGTTTTCGATCCTTCGCGAGATAACGAGCAAGATTGTAGGACGTTTGAACGTAACACCCAACATCTTAGCAATTACCGCAGAACTTCCTAAGTAAATGAAACACTGATTGAAAGAAATTCTACTTCTGCCTAGCTTAGCCAAACCTTGTTTCGCTGTCGGCGGGAGTGAGTAGATCGCGAAATATGGATCTTCTTGGAGCGGCAGATTCGCTATGTGATCGTTCTTGACGAGCAGTCTCTGCAGGTACGGAAGCCATTTATTGTCGCGGGAAAAACATCACTGTGGAGCTGTGTCCGTTTAAATGCTTCTCGCCAAACTTTAACGTGTTTATCCGCAACGCTAACAACGCATGCTCCAAAATCAACAGCTGTTTACGAATTAATGTAGCGAATGTTTTCAATTTATGCATGTTGTCTTGTGATGTTTTCAGTCCTTGACTGTTTTTCTTCTCGAGTTATTAGGTGATGCCATACTTGAACCATCAGCCCAAATAATCTTTTTATTACATAAATGTCATTTTGGGGGGGTTTCAACTTTAATTCTAACACCTTATGATTAAAATTAAAATTTATGATTAAAATTTTAAAAAGCAGGGTTAAGTATGAGCATTTACTTGTGAAAAGTCACATGCTTTTGTCGCCAATATTGTATGCGCAGTATTTGTTTGTGATAGCGAGGGAAAACAATGAAAGCAAATTTAAAGCAAAGGAGTTTTTAAGGAGCGGCCCAAATTCCTAATTGTACTCTCCTTCTAGCAGTTGATTAGTAATTACTAGAAAATACACACTCGCATAATTGCTAAAGAATAATTGCCTCAAATCATAATTTTTATTTGTGTGGCGCTAGAAAATGGCTTTTAAGCCGTCGTGAAGCTTTAACTCAAAGACACCATGTACAACCTATAATATGTTGTAAAGTTGGAATTGCTACACAGTGTAATTTTCAACCTGACGTATGAAAAAATCAAATGCTTAATAACACATTGAAATGATGTTTACTTACTTGTTTGACATTTTACCCTGCTTGCCCAATTCAAGGCGCTGTCTTTACCGACTCAGAATTAGTGTTTTCTGAGCAATAAATATAAATTAGCTAGTTCAAGTGCCGTGACCTTCTAATCGTCACAAAAATTGATTGATGCGAACGCACGGCTCGAAGCTGTAGCACTCACAGTGCGGGAGTCAGATCTTACTTCGGTCGGCGACACATTTTAAAATGGGTGCTGACAAAACCTCTATTCATTCGCATAAATTGAATAATTTCTTTTGAAAATTATTTTATACCACATTGAGATTCGTGGAAAATTGCAGAGTTGAAAGAAAGATAAGAAATTGAATGGCTATTTTGATCTCGATTGACAGCTAGAATAAATAATTCAGCCCTTATCACCTGTTTTTATTTTCCAACATTCTAAAGACAGTATGTCGATCGGGACGACTAGGAATAGCATTTTTTCCATAAAATACTGAACTTTATGTGAATATCATCTCCCTGGTACCTCCTGTTAAAACCTAACCTCGCGAATCCCTGTTTTGCCGTACCTGTACATTAGTTCGCAGCTCGCTTCACAGACAGAACTTATAAATTTATGATGCCCCTTTTATCGTTAATTTGTTTCTATTTTTTCTTAATGCTACTACTATCATACACTTGTTCCCCTGCATTTCTCAGTGGGATACAAAATGCACAAGTTTCACCAAAGAAAAACAACATTTTTGCTGCAGCACTCAAATACCACTAGTTACCACCCAATCAGCCCAATTAAACTTATACATCGAAAAATTGAGAGTAAAAAATCGAGAGTAAGGCCCTCGAGGTATGAAAAAATGGACAAGTTCTTTGCGCCTAAATTATGAATGCCTTTCTCAAATGCTCTTTCAAACATAAGGTAGAAGTATCTCACGGCAGTTTTCTTGTTAATCAACCTGAGCAGATCTTTTAGATTGGTGCCGGTGATACCTGCCTGCAACGAGGATAAATATGCCTGGATGTCTTTTATGTAAAATCAACGTTTGGTTTTAAACAAATTCTGTGCTCTTTATAGCTACAACTTCACAAAGCGAATATGGAGCATGTTTGCGTGGTTTTGCGCTTTGTGCGTTTTGATTGGCTCATAAATCGTTAATAACTTTGT
>Ga0126337_10001263_pt1 | contig 15023 bp, 15 predicted proteins | sample DipCmetagenome_FD_92527 | JGI IMG/M metagenome (GOLD analysis project Ga0126337, IMG submission 92527) | Coral microbial communities from La Bocana,Puerto Morelos, Mexico - Diploria C A metagenome | ecosystem: Host-associated > Invertebrates > Cnidaria > Coral | place: La Bocana,Puerto Morelos... | reverse complement strand
TTTGAAAAAAAAAAAAAAAAAAATTTTTTTATCCGTGTTTTGGGAGAAGGGGGGAAAAAAAAAAAAAAAAAAAAGAGGGGGGGAGGTTTTTAACGGGGGGTTTTTTTTTTTTTTGGGGGGGGGATTTTTTTTTGTTTTAATGTCCTCCTTTTTCTTATTTCGGGTTTTACCCCCCCTCCCCTTAAGTTAAAACCCCCCCCCCCCCCACTTAAGACCCATCTGAATATAAATGACTCCCTAGGTATAAACTCTTGCCTACTGTATCTTGTTTCATTCATGTCATCCCTCTTACAGAACAAGTTGATCAATATATTATTTTTTCTATCTTGTCAAATAAGAAGTTAAAGTGCATGACAGTAAATATTTTTTTCATTTTTTTTCAGGTTATGGCAATAAAACATCTAAAATAAAAACGAGTTGAAAATGGTTTAGAAAATTTTAACAAAAGATAAATCTGAACGAAAGAGCAAGAGCATGCTTAGTATTGTTTTGCCTGTCAGATACAAGAACTATGCTGTCATATGATATACTCAGTACTTGTGATTACCTGACAACATTACTGTTTGGCTATAGGCATTGTTCTGGTGGCCATTAACCCTTATCAACAGCTCCCTCTGTATGGACCAGATATCATATCTGCCTACAGTGGTCAGTCTATGGGTGACATGGATCCACATATCTTTGCTGTTGCTGAAGATGCTTTTAGAGCCATGGCAAGGTAACTTTAGTTAGTTTAAGTATTGTTGAAACCTTAAAGTGTTAATAGGAATTTTTTAATAAGCTTTCTTGCAATATTTAAGTTATAGGTCACTGGTCCTTAGACTGTTACCAGCCTTATGTAAAAACTCCTCAATATACATTAGAGTCAGTAGCTGCTGTGATGGTACTGTTGTTGAACATTTCTTGCCAAACTGGTTTTCACTGGCTTTCATGGCTTGAGGGGATGCGTTACCTTGCATGCATCAATGGTGGTTAAGTCTGTGCACTAACTTCCGCAAGCTCGTTGTTCTTTCATCTCCTTTGAATATCACCCACTAACCAGTACTAGCATGTGCTGTCTGTCATTCAGCTTGTAGCGCTGGGCAGATTTATAAGTGAGGTTGTTGGTCACACTATTGCGGAAGTAACATGGGCTAACCAAATGCAAGGCAGTGTCCCTCTTATTAATGCCAACACAAGTTGTTTATTGTTTTAAATGTGATTAATAGCTCCATTCAATTGCAAGTCGCCACAGTTAATTATCAACAGGGTTCCATGGTGTGACAAACAGAGATACACTGATGTACAATAAAACTGTAAACACTTTTTTCTTTTTCTAATTCAGAGATGGACTGAACCAATCAATCATTGTGAGTGGTGAGAGTGGCGCAGGGAAGACAGTCAGTGCTAAGTATGCCATGAGGTATTTTGCATCAGTGGGTGGGGCATCCACAGAGACACAGATTGAGAAGAAGGTCTTGGCATCTAATCCTATTATGGAGGTACAGTTTATCATTTTTATAATTGAAATATTGCTCAGACAGGTACATGTAGCAATCAGTAATATTTGATCAATTTACCTGTCACTGACTGCATATAATCCAGTTCACTGATCTAGGGTCCATCTCTTTGGGAAAATCAAAAGTTGAACTCTTAATGTTGACAGCGACCCTACAGAGGGATCTAGCATAGAGGAGTGGAGGAAAATTGGCAGGGTAAAACAAGCTTCCTCAATCTTACAAATCCAATATGGTGGCTATAACACTTGATTGAAATATTCTATCAGCACTTGCTCTCCCAAAAAACTTTGCCTGGTATGTAGGCTATGGCTCTCTCTTTCTACCTCTCACTCTTGATATTTGTAACTTATTGCAGGCTATTGGGAATGCAAAGACAATACGCAATGACAACAGCAGTCGATTTGGAAAGTATTTGGAGATAGCATTTGACAAGAACTATCACATTATAGCTGCTCACATGAGGACTTATCTACTGGAGAAATCGCGAGTTGTATTTCAAGCACCTGATGAAAGAAACTATCACATTTTCTATCAGTTGTGTGCTGCTTGTGATATCCCAGAGCTCAAAGATCTTAGACTTGGTGAGGCAAGACTTAACTATTATCAAGTGAAGGGGTTGGTGGAAAAAGGGCATTAGAGATTTTTGGCTTAAATTGAACATATCCAAAACAGCTCCATGCTGGTTTGTTTAGGTGTGTTAAACAATGTCCGGTCTTTCTTTTCACTAGATTTTGCTTCCTTTTCGAGATATAATATATGCAAAAAATGTCAGATTTCCTATAGTGGCATCTGTTTGTTAAATGCGAAACAAAAGAAATGCTTTGTTTGCTCAACAATGAAACCCACAAAGCATTTTCAAACATTGCTTTTGTATAGACCACAGATTACAACTTTTTTCATATTCGCCAAAGTGGGCAAAAGCTGGCTTGTGAGTAACGATGAAAGATTTTTAAATACAAAAACTGTAGTAGTTTGTTTCTTTATTATATCAAACAAATATATTCCATTTTGCTGTGTGTCTGGTCGCTAATAGATCAAAGAGGATATCAAAACGTGATAAACACAGTAACCTTCATTTGGTGCGAAAATATGCTCAAATATTTGTCTTTGGGCATTATCTGTTCCTTACAGATGTCCTGAAGCTATGGTCTTGGAAAACCATTCAGTTCTCAGAACAGATGTTGTCCGTAGACAAATATCTGAGCATAATTTCCTCAACAAATGTAGGCAATTGTTATTTATTACTAACATTTTCAGCTTTTTGAGCTAAACACAGCACTAGGCATCCATAACAACAACTGTACTGTAAGTTTGGTGTGGATCTTTACAGTTTTGTCTTGTTTGTTTAAATTTTGTCCAGCACACCAAGATAACTTCATCTTCTTGAATCAGGGAGAATGCCCATATGTGTATGAGGTTGATGATGGAGAAACTTTTGAGGAGATGCGTGAAGCTATGGATCTTGTTGGAATCATGGAAGACGAACAGCTCATGATATTCAGAATATTAGCTGGTATTCTACACATTGGAAATGTTTATATTCATGCATCTGAAGATGAAGGGAGTAGAATTGATGTAAGTAACTTGTATGTTTGATGATAAATCAGGTGACATTGTATTATCATATAGATTGCTTTCATAATTGAGTTAAAATTAAAATTGAGAGCAGCTTTGCTGACAGAAAAGCATTTTTCAAAACATTTGACACACCCAGTTTTTGAGGTTCATTTCAAAATGGAAACATTAGCTGCAGTGGAACTTCAATTTAACGAAGTGGCAAGGGACTGAGAAAACTAACCTTGTCATATTGAGGATTCGCTATACTGAAAACCTCACTAAAACAAATTTGCGGAAATTCAACCTATTTGTTACATCAAGTCATGGTAAGTAATATATCAAACACAAGTGACAGTGTGTCATCAGGATATTACAACATCAAGAAGAGAGTTGGAAAATATGGCATGTAGTGGAGTGTTTTTGACGAAATTTGAGGTGTCTGGATAGCCAATGAAACACAGTCTCAAGTTTTTTTATATATCTTCTTAATCGAAACAAAAACTAAGGAGTAAACTTAAGAGAGAAGTTAAATTGTCAATGCTTTATAAGACTGGGTATCTAAACCTCCTTCATGGTTCTGGTTTCCTTTGTTTTGACTTGACATATTATTAATGAGTTTGAGAAGTATAATTATGTACAAAGTCATCTAATTTCCATTGGAGTCTAAGAATTGTATGAAGTGATTTAAATTCAATGTGAGATTGTTTTATTCATTTCATCTGTACTGAAATTTTCATGGCATTTGATTTCCTGTATGGAAGCATTCGTACTGACTATTGTATTGTGAAAACTTTCTAGGACAAAGACTTTCATCTCACAGTTGCAGCAGACCTTCTGGGTATAGATAGAAACCAATTTCAGAAATGGCTGTGCAATCGGAAAATTGTCACTGTACAGGAAGTGTTAATCAAACCACTTAACTCTGAGGAGGTAAGCAATATCAGTAGCTTTCAAATCAATGATCCTAGCATGCCTGCTTGCATGGCTTGATACAACTTGAGAATTCATCTAACTTATAACTTGGGAGGTAATAACGTTCTTAATGTCCCTAAGATACATGTATTTACACCACAAATTAGTCAGTCTGGCCTTAAATCATGGATACTTTGGATCCAAATTACATTGTATGAAATAGTCACCTGGACTCAATCAGACCCTTGGTCAGATACATTGTATAAAGCATTTGATGTGGACATCAGCTGCCATATATTAACTGAGTTTAACAACTTTTTCCTTTTTATATCTTACTTATGCATAGTTTTTATTTGTACAATTTATATATTACATTTTTTATATTCTTGACTAATACATTAATTTTTTAGATGTATTTTATAGTGGTTATGTAATCTTAGTTACTGTTACTCTAGTTAATTAATTCTCACTGGTATTTATGCCCAAATGAACATTAAATGTTTTGTACTTTGCTATTGGCGTCATGGTTAGTGTGCCATCTATGGATTGAGTGGTCCATAATAATGAGCCCTGGCCAGGGACACTCTGCTGTGTTCTTTCTCACAGTGCATCTCTCCACCCAGGTGTACAAATGGGTGCTGGAGAACTTAATGCTGGTAACCCTGCGATAGATTAGCATACCATCCATGGCAGATATGTCCAGGATTGAATGCTAATGAGATTCAAATTCCTTATGATAAGCATCACAAAGTGTCCTCATTGGTAAAAAGACACCAAAACACACACAATTCTGTCAAATATGAAGTAGTATGAAAATGTCAGATAACCCTGCTAAATATGAAGTACTAACTGAAGAATACTTGCGTTCAATCCTGGACATAAAGTGATCCAGGGGGGAGTAGAAATACTCCTAGCTATTGCATGGTACAGAAACTGTGATAAGCTCTGGCCTGATGGGCTACTTGGCTCATATACAGACTTTTTACCTTCTTACTTTATGTCTATGTGTGTGATGATAGGGTTGTAATTAGGTTTCAGATCATGATAATAACTGTATGTGTTAATTGTTCCTGCTCGTAGGCTAATTCTGGAAGAGAAGCTATCTGCAAGCACATTTATTCACAGCTTTTCAAGTGGATTGTCCAATGTATTAACAATTCTCTCACTACCGGTCTCAAACATCACTCATTCCTTGGAATCCTTGATATTTATGGGTGAGGTCAATAATTAAGCTTCAAGCCATTGAATCATTGTAAAAAAACATTACTGGACTGGCTAGACTGTACTTACAGTGCTGGCTGGGCTCTAGTTATGTACTGTGTATAAGGTTTGATGTTTCTTTTTAATATCTTAATTAACAAATTTAAAACAAAATGCAACTAGACATGTGACAACGCTGTATGTACATACAAAGCCTCATGCAAGGTAGCTACTTTACCAACCAGAGTACATGTTACTCAGAATTTCATAATTTGTCTTTAATTTGCAATGTTATTTATATTATCATTTTATTGCGGTTTCAATAACATGCAAACTCTGAAGTTCAAAGCGCAACTGACAATTGGGTTTTTCGCTGCCGTCAATCATAATTATGGTGACAGCCAACAAACCTTGAAACACAGAAACAAACAAATAGGGATCGAAATCTACCAATCACGACCGAAAGACGTGACCTTTTGACCCGACTGAAGTGAGCTTCTGTTTCCCAAGAGGTCCACTTAAATGATTGACGGCAGCGAAAAACGTAAACCGTTAGTTGAGGTTTAAATTTCAGAGTTCCCATGTTATTGAAAACCACAATAAACCATTGATTCCCATGCCGCTCAATATCTGCCATAACCAGCGTTAGTCTTTGTTCCACTTCTGAAGTCACCACCTTTGACCAAGATTGGCATCAACTACACTCGGGTTCTGCAGCAGGAAAAGATCTTTCCAATGGTACCTAGATCAAAGTGATCAGCTCAATGGCATCTGAAAAATGCATGAAAATGCTCAGGAATTTGAGCGAAAAACTTGCAGCAAAATTTCCTGCCTCTACACTTGGCTACTTCATGGTAAAAATTCCCTGTATCGCTGATGCTTCCTTAGAAATTTTGGGACTGGAAGCAAGCCCAGTAGAAGGTAAATCATTGCAGCAAAAAGATAAGAAAAGGAGAAAAAGGAAAGGCAAAAAAAGTTCCAAAATCTCCAAATTCTGATTTCTGCGCATGCCAGAGCAAAAAATATAATGTTGTAAAACATGATGCTAGTAGTAGAAAGAAAGGGTGATATTGTCATGTTGCAAATGCCTTTCTGAGAAGACTGGAGCTAATTTGGCCCATATCCAGTTGGAAAATCCCCAAAAATGTCCAAAAATGCGTTTTTGGAAAAACGCTGTGGGCGTCAATCAGTTAAACCTGTGCAGAAATGATTTCTGTAAATTGAAAAACACTCATGACTCTTTCAGGTTTGAAACATTTGAAGTGAACAGTTTTGAGCAGTTCTGTATCAATTATGCAAATGAAAAACTCCAGCAACAGTTTACACAGGTAATCACTGCAGCCAGATTTATGAAAATACAAAGGTGAACTATATTAGTCAATGTTGGGTTGCTTTGTTTAAAATAACATTTGCTTCAGGTTTTAATGAGTTAGTTTTCTAAACAAATTGTTTCAAAGTTAATGCCATAAAAGGCTATTTCTGAGTAGCCGTTTGCCTCTGATTCAAAAGAATAAGAATCTCTAGGTGGAACATGTGCTCACACACGCATTTTTACAAAGATCAAGCAGAGAGGTTAAATCGCCCCTCGTTCATTGATGCTCCTTATTTTAAGGTTTGTTATGGTTTTCCATGAAATACATGTAATGATTGGCTAAAAAAATCATTGTTTGCTTTAAAAATTGCATGTTTGGTATTGTGTGACAATGTTTTCAGCATGTTTTCAAACTGGAGCAGGATGAATATGTGAAGGAAGAGATTGAGTGGTCGTTCATCAACTTTTATGACAACCAGCCATGTATTGACTTGATTGAAGCCAAGCTGGGAATCCTTGACTTGCTCGATGAAGAGTGTAAGGTGAGTTTAAATTACACGTACGGTTTCTTTTCTTATATAATGATAAAAATTTTATCTGTTGCCTTTCAATATGACATGTTGCTAGACATATTGCGAGTCAGGGTTTGCAGTACCAATGGACGTGTGTGCCATATTTTGGTTGGTTAATGAGAACCAAATTTGTTATTGCATCCATCAAATTTCTATTGAACAAGACGCGATGGGCTATAAGATTGTTTATTTCCCCAAGACAGCCTAACTATAGAATGCAGATATACGACCGACTACCGAAATAAGTCCCCACGGGCCAAGGCTAGGTATTCACGGACTAAGTGGCCACAGCCAACTCCCCTAGGGTGGAGGCTGGGTATCTGTTGGTTTCTAATTTTCTAATCTAGCGTTTAAGCGTTTCTTATCCAGAACAAGACCTAACAGCTGAAGGCAGCCTCTTAAGTCTAGTAGACGTCAAGGATTGATTTACCCAGATACGAAAACAACGTTTGCATATATCCAGAGCAACAGAACAAGAGAAGATTCTTAAATTGATATTTCTTTTTATATCAGTAAATAATCCCTGTTTCACACCATCGCTATCCTAGATGCCAAAAGGAGCTGACAGCTCATGGATCCAGAAACTCTATACGCAACATCTGAAGAAACAGCATTTCAGCAAGCCACGGCTGTCCCAAACTGCTTTTATTGTTCACCACTTTGCTGATGACGTGGAATATGAAGTCACTGGGTTTGTAGAGAAAAACCGTGATGTTGTCAACCAAGAACATCTGGCAATATTGAAAGCTAGTGAGGTATGTGCTGACAATGATGCTGGCAAATAATGGTGATTCGCGCACAGGAATCTAGTTGTCTTCAGAAACAGTCACCATGCAACTTTTATTTTGACTTAAGCTGAACTGTTTCAGAGTAAATTTTCTTTGAACAGATTTCTGGTTTATATTTACTATAAGTTTCTTCATTTGAGTCATTTGACAATAATTGCAAATTTTTAACTTTAAGCAGTTATGAGCGGAAACTTGTTAAAAATAAATTACATGTAGTAAATGGCTTGAATTTGGCTTCTCAGGCGATTCCTCTGTTATAATTGTCTAAACATCTGTTGCTATGCTGAGACAGATACAATTTTAATTATCCCTTGACACTTCTGCTTCAATTCTCAGCTAACTGGACAGCTGAACAGACTAACTATAAATTCTAATGCCCTTAAGAGTTTTCTTGAGGTTTCTTGTTTAAATATAAAACAACTGTGATAAAGCACAAGTCGCTTGTTTGTTCCTCATACAGTTTGAACTGGTCGCTCAAGTTATTGACTTCAAACCTAATAATGTAAGTAAATAATAGGAAAAGCCGCAGTTTATATTGAACGCTAGAAATAATCATATAAACGACTTTTACTGATCTTATTTAATCTTTTACTTTTGTATTCCTGTGAAGCTAACGTGAAAATAAATGAATAGCTAAAAAATTGTTACTGTAAGTTTTTTTTCTAAGTATTAAATGCCGTTGTTGTTTTTCTCGAATTTGAAGTAACATGTTAAGCACAAAAGACCGTGTTTGACCACATTTCAAGACACTGTGAAGTGCGGCGCACAGAGTAGTATTTTTGACGAACTTCGAGATGTTTGGAAATGTGGTCAAAAAACTCTCTCGACTGTTATTATAATTATCTTATCATTTCAAACTAAAACTAAATAGAGTACGGAGAAATTAAATCATAAAATCTTTACATATGCAGGTCAGATATCCAAACACTGTCACGGTAATGATTTTTTTCTTTCAACTGAAATATTGGCCATTTTTATACTGAAGACACATCCGTCTGGACGAACTTGGGCCAACATTTGTAGTTCGTTGGTTATGCGTCTCTAGTATAAAGACTACAAGACGCATCCGTCTAGACGAACTATCTTTCGAAGAGCGTCGTTCAAGACGTATAACCAAATAAACCAATGATTGTTCGTCTAGACGGATAATGCGTCTTGTGTCCGTCTTTATACTAGAGACGCATAACCAGACAAACTACATATGTTTGCCCAAGTTCGTCCAGACGGATCGAGAAGTTGAAGTAAAAAAACAAAAACAAAAAAGTTGAGGTAAATAAACAAGAATACAAAAGACATACTAAATAAAACAAATTCACTTCGATTTTTAGAGTAACATTAAGTCAGCGTAAGGCATAATTCAGTGATTGACAAATAGTTTTAAAAAAAGGTTTGACTTAACTGTACTGCAATCAGTGTGGAACGTTTTGCGTTAATGTACCAAATCCTGTACAAGTCCATTCCACTAGGTAGGTTAATGAAGATCTGTTGTATTGCAGTATGAGATGGTTGCAGACTTGTTTACCGAGAATGAAGCTCATCTGATGCCTCGGAAGAGATCAGCCTCGAGAAGCGGCAAAAATGTTGCCAAATCCAAGCGTAGTGTGGGATCAGAGGTTTGTACCTAATAGCACGTTCAGTGCCACCACAGATCATGATCTACATGGAGGGTCTACATATAAGAATTGATGGATTGATCACCCGCGGGGAGCGAAGCCGTGATATAAAACTCATTCCAACCTCGTTCCCAGGCTTTCTCATCTTCCACTCGACCGAAAAGAAACTAGCGGAAATTAGGGAAAATGAAAGAGCCTGGTAGCAAGGTCGTTGCAGTTCATCTTGTTTCAAAAGTTTGGAAGTAAGAATTTTAGGAGCTTAAGAAAACCACTAGGGTAACGGCAACAGAAACGTCGCTAGACTAAACAAGAAGTGTAATGACGTGCGTTATAAATACGGCTACATTTCAAAGGTTACTGTCATCGGGCTGTGTAAAACAGCAAAGTGGAATGACCAATTTATGAGAGAACGTTAGTCAGGAGCGCAGGGAATTTTTCATGTTTCTGCTAAATTGGCATTGCACGGTATCGTTATTTTCTCACCTTGACAACAGACTGAAATAACCAATCAGTACACTGCAGAGTTGAAGCCGATAATTGCAAGGTTCTTATATAACATATAAATTTTACTTTCAATGGGCGTGGTCTTTTACTTTCACTTTTGTTAAATGTTTCTGATCTGTAAACGACGCGATATTGGCTACGTTTTGGTCTAAGGGTGGTTACACGTGAAGCAGTTCCTGAGGCTGGTGTGAGGCGGGGGATTCTCCGGATGTGAGTTCCATATGGTTGGGTAGTTTGTAAACGAGTTCTTTCCAGAGATTGATTTGTAAAGAACTGCGCTCATGACTACATTTGTGATTCCCTCTAGTTTCGTGAATCCCTTTCTAAACTGATGGCAACTCTAAACAGCACCGTTCCTCACTACATCCGTTGCATCAAACCAAACGACCGCAAAGCACCTTTTGAATTCAACCCACAAAGGAGCATCCAGCAGCTCAGAGCATGCGGAGTACTGGAAACTGTACGAATCAGCGCCGCAGGGTACCCCTCTCGGTGGAGATATGACGAGTTCTTTAATCGTTACTGCATGTTGCTCAAGTTTGAAGCCATCAACAGAAGAAAGCCTCGCTCCACGATCGAGTTGATCTTGAAAACGTTCATCAAGGTATTAAAAACCACTTTCGCCGGGTTACATTTTTGTATGACAAACCTTCATCTTGTGTTTACCCTTATGTTTTATTCTAAAAGAAATTTTTCCCTTTGGTCTAGGACCCTGACAAGTTCCAGATGGGTAAAACCAAAATCTTCTTTCGTGCTGGTCAGGTAAGCCTTGTTGCTACATATAAACTTCAATTAGACTATCAATTGCAGCGCAATTATCATTAAGTTTTTTCAGGCAAACTGGACATATTTCATATAATATTTTCCAGTTGATTGTTTCATTGCCAAGTGCATCTATAAAACTATTTTCAAAGAGTTTTATCTCGAAATGCACTTCTATGGTTGAGTCAGACGAATTGCTTTCTTTTCAGACCGTTTCACGCACCTTTGGTTCAGTAGTGGGTACTTGCTTAATAGATTTGCTCTGCTTTTAGCTGAACTGCCCGCTTGACTTGTCCACAATTCGAGCTGCGAAAGACGAGCTCGGAGGAAGATGTCTGTTAGTCTTTGAATAAGTCTAACTGTCCGCTGATCTAATCTTTCTGAAGCAGTATTATGTGATTTTGTTTCTAATTGTAGGTGGCATATCTGGAGAAACTTAGAGCCGACAAACTGCGAAACAGTTGTATTATGATCCAGAAGAATTTCCGATGTTGGAGAGAGCACCGCCTCTACCTGAAGATGAGGAGGTCTGCGATCCTCATACAGGCTTGGGTACGAGGTTATCTTGCGAGAAGGTTCGTATTAATTTGAAAATATTCGAGACATTGTTGTTTTGAGCGTGTTCATTCATAGTTTTTGTAAACATCTCGAATTTCGTCAAAAATTAATTATTTCGTACGCGTCAAGTCCGCTTAAAATGCGTTCCCGAAGTTTAGGGCGCACAAAAATTGAGGCAAAAACAAACACACAGTCTCTCTCGCGTTTGATATATTTCTTGAGAAATAAAGTGATAAACACACTTAGTTTGCAATGAAATCCAGTTACCACTGAGTACATCTATTCACGTAATCTTTCTTCATATTTTTTCCAAGACTTGCTCAGGACTTACGGGAAAAGAAAGCTGCGATCACAATCCAGCGCTACTATCGCGGCTATGTCTGCCGAAAGGAATTCAAGTCCATTCAGCGTGCCGCCATCACAATACAGTGCTATACTCGTGGCATGTTTGCCAGGAGGCTCCGAATGCAGCTTTTGCATGAAGCTAAAACAAGGATCATCCAGCGCTGCTGGCGCAGGTACAGAGCAAGAAAGAGGTACAGGAATTACATGAAGAAGGTCGTTTACTTGCAGTCATGCGTACGAAGGATGATTGCCAAGCGTGAACTTAAGCAGCTCAAGGTTAGTAAGCATGAAGGCCGAAAGGTGTAAATATTTTTTTCATTCTACCGCGGTCTTCACGTACATACAAAAATAAATTCGGCGTTTAGTGTTAATATTTTCAGTTATTTTGGCCATGTACAAAATTACCTTGAAGTTGAAGGAGACCAGAAAATAATAGTTTACTAAGGTAGAAAAACACCAAAGAGATAATTATAAACCATAAAGAAACTAGGATGGTTAAGGATGGAGAAGATTAAGACGCATTACAAACAACAAGCTTGAAAAATGTACTCTTAACTTATCAAGATGCTCAAACAGTGATGTGACTCCTTTGAGACAATATTGACCAAAAACACCAGTTTGATCGCAATTGACAGCTGCGAAATCCCATCCCTTTCGCAGCATATAAGCAGCGAGGATTCTGGTTTCAAACAATTTTTTCAGTGTGCAGGGGTATTGAAAACTACCTTATCGTTCGCACATAAGTTGTCCTTGTTTTTGCTGAATTGTTAGATTGAAGCGCGGTCAGTGGAACACTACAAGAAGTTGAACATTGGAATGGAGAACAAGATCATCAACTTGCAACAACGTCTAGATGAACAGGTATTTCCTAAAAGCTAGTTTATAAAATGCATTTAAACCCTATGTCTGTCTACCCGATTTATCTCGCGGGCTTTCGTTTGGTATGATTTGTCTGACAAACCATTTGTTCAAAACTGTGAACGTGCCGTCATCCCTGCATCCAGATCTCTTTAGTAATCCGCACTTAATTTGTAAGAACAATGGTTTGAACAGAATACACTGCTTGTTGCTTTCCGTTTTAGGTCAAAGAAAAAGAACAAGCCATGGCCGCCGGGCGAGAACTTGAAGCTACTCGGAAAGAACTGGATCAAGCGAAGCAATGGAAAGGTCAGTTTGAATCGACCCAGGCCAGGATGCTAGAGTTAGAACTCAAGGTGAAAGAACTGCATGAAGAACTGAACGCGGCCATTGTAGAGAGAGACGAAACCAAAGAACAAGCCAAGACTGAAAAGGAAGAGCTAGCAGAGGTAACCGTACATTTTCAGTATATTGTAAGGAGAAAATATGTGTTGATCACTGCCGGGAATAAAAGGAAAATTGACTTCTCTGAACCTTACTGTATGCCGCTGCTTTGGAGTTTTTTTTGTAGCGCTTGACTAGACGGCACATTAGCAGCAACAAAATGAGCAAACTGGATTGTGAAAGCTATTCATTAGAAACGTATCTGTGTTATTTTGTAAATAATAGAAAGGTCATGCTAAGAGCAGACAAGCCATTACTTCAAGAAGCAGTATGTCTTTTTAGTTTACAAGAGATGTTTCAACAGAAAGGTCTGTCTTCGTTCGTAACAAGTTGTGTTAAATTTTGATGTTAAAGTCTGAACATGTCTTGTAATCTTGAGAACGCTGTACTTTTTGTGTATATCGATGTACAAATGTCCGCGATGTATATTGATCTAAAATGCCTTTGCAGTAAGCTTGGTTCTTATCAGAAATTTTGAGTTTTTTTTTATCCACTTTCCATAGATAAACAACAAACTGAAAGAAGAGGTGGCAAAGCTAAAAGAAGACCTTGCTGAAGCTAAAGCAATCATTGAAAGAGAAGGTTCTCTCAGAGATGGTACGTGCTCGCACACCAAATAATTGAATCCGGATTATTTTAAGTGTCCAGTTATCTTTGGAAGGTTGTCTAAAAGGACAAACGGATGTAGCTTACACGGAGTGGTTATCACAGGGTTTGTTTGCTGAGCTATGCTCTAACCGGTTGATCGAGTTTGGTTTCCAGTTCTTTTAATTGTATTCCTCAAACGAATTAAATGAAGTGACTGAATTTATACTTTACCCAGGGACCTTAACGTAATTTTTGCGTGTCATATAACACTGAGTTAAGGTGGCTCAAAACGGTTTCTAACCCTAACCCTAAGCCCTAGAACCAGTTTTAACAGTCGATGCTAATCACGGTATCAGAGCACTGCCCGATATTGGTATAATGTTGGTATCATTTTCGTGACACTATATGTTCCCATAGCAACAGTATGACCTGCTAAGAACACCCTTAATTTTAGCGTATAAAACTTATATTTCAAAAACGGCACGATGAAATCCTGTTTTATTATCAAAATTTGATAAGCAGGATAAGTTGCAACTTTTGGCAAAGTTTGAAAAATTGTGTAGATGGGTTCAAATCCCCCTTAACCTTCTCATTCCCAAGAGTGCGATGTGGCCAAAAATACCTTTACATGCGCAATATTTAGTCCACTTAACCTTTTATCAAATTTGAAAAACATACAGGTCTTGGAAAGATAAATGCACCCTCCAACATGAGACTACAATTTTTGCAACTTTATCCTCTTAGACTTTGGGTTTAATCCACACATTAAGAGCTACAAATTGAGTTATAGTTTAGGTGAATACCTAAAGGCAGAGTAAGACATTATTCGTTTTTTTTTTAATTTGGAATGCTTTTCAATTCAAACTGAGGCTTCCTCTATGGCTGTTAGTATGATTTATGATATCCCACAAAAAAAAATATCTTTCAAATGGCATATTATGTGTGGTGTTTGGGTCTATAGTTACTGTTTTACAAAAAAAGTGGATCCTCACTCGGGAGTGAGAGGGTTAAAGTTTCTAAAATTTAGGGTTGCTAAAGGTAGAATTCCTGCTTCTCTGGTATGAAAAGGCTGGGATTATTTCAATTTCCCGTGCGTTTGGATGCTAGTCCATAGAAAGCAATGCTCAACCCGTTGCCAGGTTTCGCTAGCATTTTACTGGTATTATTCTTCTGTGGGGAGAGGCACGACGTGAAAGCTAACTTGAATGTTTGGTTTTCTACAGAGATCATCGAGCAAGGTCTTGAAGCCCAAAGACAACAGATGTTGGCAGAATTTGAAGCTGAACGGACTAATCACCAGAGAGTATTACGAGACTATGATAGACTGGAGCAGCGCTATCAAAACCTGCAAGATGAATTGGAGATTGAAAAATTCAGTCCAGTGGTTAAGAAAGACTTTGATGGCTTGATAAGCGCAAGCAGCTCAGGTTTGTAGAATAGTATTGGTTTGTGCCATGCCAGTGATTGGCCCTGGAGAATAGTACTTCAGCACTTGATAACAATTGATGACA
>Ga0126337_10001260_pt1 | contig 15027 bp, 13 predicted proteins | sample DipCmetagenome_FD_92527 | JGI IMG/M metagenome (GOLD analysis project Ga0126337, IMG submission 92527) | Coral microbial communities from La Bocana,Puerto Morelos, Mexico - Diploria C A metagenome | ecosystem: Host-associated > Invertebrates > Cnidaria > Coral | place: La Bocana,Puerto Morelos... | reverse complement strand
CTGGCACCAAAGGAAGGTCATTAACATAAATGTTAAATAATAGAGGGCCAAGGATGCTTCCTTGTGGTACCCCGCTGGCTACTGGCAGACGGTCTGATAAAGTTGTGTTAATGCGAACGACTTGATATCGAGAAGATAAATAGCTATAAAACCAGTGTATCACAGGTGGAGAGGCACCAACACCCTGTAGTTTTTCCAGGAGGATTTGGTGATTTATGCTATCGAATGCTTTACTCATATCAAGTAGGACAACTGCAGTTAATTTATTTTTGTCAATTGCGGACAAAATAGTATCAGTTGTGTGGATCAAAGATGTTTCAGTAGAATGCCACGGTTTGTTTCCGCTCTGTTTGCAAGACAGATGATCTCTTGATAATAAATAAGAGGAGAACTGATTGTGCACGACCCTTTCGCAGACTTTAGATAACACAGGTACAGTAATAGTGATATAAGTCTATCATTATTCGGGACTTTGTCGTCGCCTTCTTTAGGAATAGGTGTAACCACAGCAATTTTCCATATATTTGGGAAAATAGCACTCTCAAAGGTGGCATTAATAATAGAAGTTATTGAAGGTAATATGGCAGGAAGGCAATCTTTGATGACCCGATTAGGGACTTTATCTATGCCAGGTCAAGGTCAAGGTCAAGGGGTGCACAAAATACACATGATCCGAAAAACCTGGAATACTGTATATTGGTGGTTATGTGCTTCATAAACTTCATAAACTTCATACCAATCATGCTAGTAACTCATATGAAAGTTAGCAGGCAATCTCCATCCTTAAGACTGGCAAATTAGAAGACCGGAATGCCATCAAATGCCAGAAGTTAACGTCATCCTTCAAGTGCAACTAACTCCCAAATTATCTCAATTGATAAAAGCCTGCCTTTCTACAGGCGTTTAAATTTGTAATTCCTGTGCCCCATGACCGAGCATGGTGGGATCTGGGTCGGGCTTCTTGTGATGTCATCAAAGGACATGGCTCAAAACACTGAAGAAATGTTTGACTGGTTTTTTTTAGCACTAAGAAAATATATTTAGGGTATTTTGTGCTTCATAATTTATCAAAAATGGACAAGACTTCTAAATGAAAGAACTGCAAGTATTATATACATACAATACAATTTGGAGTGTAGCTACGATTGGGATGGCTACAATGTATATATTCTTTTTGATTTCAAAGTGCAGATTCCCAGTTGAGCCTGTCTCACTGCAAGTCATGATCAACAAATTGCCATCTGTTTGGCTAATCTACATACAACACTTCTTTTCCTCTAACCGAACCCTTAATAGTTCATAACTACAAGAGCATATTTTTCCGTTAATCATTCAAGAATGCAGAAAAATTTGTCTTTCACTTTGTTATTGCCGACCAACCATACATGTATGTTTATAGTACGAAGTAAATAGTTATGATACGAAGTGGATAGTTATTCACTGTATAAAAAGTTGTACCTATTTCGTCTGCTGGTGGCTGAGAGTGGAGGCGAAGAAAGTTCTCTAAGGGCTTCTTAGGTAAAATGAAATCATTAATTGAAAGCAAAAGCAATTTCAAGGTCCATTTTTTTAAATTATAAATAGAGCTATGACATAGCTTTGGTTTTTGGAAACAAAAACTAATAGGGACAATAATTATAATAGAGAACAAACATGTTTTGAGGAAACATGTAGTGTTCCCTTTTTCAGGCAGTAACCAGTAAATTTACTGCCTGTAGCACCATTCATTACCACCTAAAATCTGTTGGAATTCTGGAAAATTCAACAGGTAAAGGACAAAATTATATTTGTTTCATGTAATCTTTTTTTTATCCTTGTAAAAGAATAAATAAACAGATTAAAAGATAAACTGCGCAGTTGTAAGCTTTCCAAACGTCGAGGCAAGACCCTGCGAAATTTTGGCGAGCTATCTACCTCAATTCAATTGTGGAATATGTCATTTCTTCGCACATGCATTAATTGGTAGTTGTTTATGTTCAGTTTCCACAATGAAGCGACAAATAATGACCGTTGTTCCTCTCTGTCAGCAATGGCAATAAGTCACGAATTGAAACAGTTACAGGCAAAGTAATTTTAGATGTTACAAGTATTTCATTTGCAAGCAATGTGGCGAAATTAGCTCACAATGATGAACTTCCCACCTATCTATGGACCAACATTCATGTGTGGTGATCAACAACTTCATCTTTCTCACAATTCAGGTCAAAAGTCTTTAAAATCTACTTTCAGATGATGTTTTGAGGGAATCCTTGACTATAAAACCCTTCCAGAACACGACTGAAAACGAATATGAAGTGATTTCATTTGGTTTTGAGAGACAACCAGAAATTTTTTTAGTGACGCTTCATGTAAGCATAGTGAGGATACCCCGGAAGTGGCTTTCGCCTATTTTTGTGGCTTTAGGGCAAGATTAAGACAATGAATAAAACACTTGAAAAATGAAAATGCTGTTTGATTTTATTTGACATCTAAAGCCAAAAGCGTAAAATTAGTAAACTGTAATGCATATTAGATGGAGTTCTTTTCAAAGAAATTCCAATTCCACTGCAAATTTCAATTCATGTACATGTAATGTACAGCAGACCTAATAAACAAGGCTGTGATTCACCCAATTTGCTTTACTGGTTGATCTTTTACCTGTTGGACTGAAAACAAAGGAGAACCCTGACATGTTTAAAATAAACATGCTAAATAATTATTTTCGACATGTTTCAGTGCTAGAGTAAAAACAGTACAGCTAGAGTCAAAAAATTACTGGCTTGCTCTGCATCACTGCCTTCAGAAGCAACATATCTCGACACTGCTTTTGACATACCCACTATTCCAACACCACTGTGGAGCACAGAATGAGCAATCATCTGGCCCGCTATATACATGTAGAAACATCATGAGCTCAAGGCATCTACAGTACTGTGCTGCACACTGTGCACTGGAATAATGTGGCCCTCTTCTCCTTCAAAAAGGGGTGGCATTGATGATGTCCCCCGACTTTGCAGAAGACCCATTAAAATACTGAAGTATTCTGGTGTCAGACTTGTGTGAGCTTAAAAAGAATACTGTTATGAAAGGAAAATATGCTCAAAATGGTAAAGACGAACTCAAGTTAATCTGAATATCTAGCAACAGAAATGCGTTCATAGAGTATCCAGTAATCACACAGTCATTTATTCTAAACCAGTGTCTTACTAGAACAGGCCAACAGCAAATGTGCCATTGGTGTGCCTTTCAGATGCTACAACAGCAAACTTTCTGATGTCAGTTTCACTAGAAAAAAAGAGAAATTTGATTTAAAAGTTTTAAAATAATTTAATCCATGTTGAGAACCTTTCACATACAAATCATAACAGTCATAACATAAAATGCAACTCTTTAATTTTACATGTTATCACTACACAAGAAAACTGTAATAAATATGGAAAAAGTAATTATAAAAATGTAACTTACAACACAAGATTGTTATTATACATTTATCACTTAAGTCTACCTCCAAGTTTGAATTTAGCAGAATTATTTAGTAGATGTATTTATTTATTAATTTTATCCAGTGGTTTGGTGTTTCATTACACTGTACATACCTGCTCTTTGAGGAAGGTCCACCCACACATTTATCATGATGATCACACAGCAATGACATGGGAACTTCATCTTCACAATTTAGGCACTTCACAAATGGTTCTGAAGTCTGTAACCAAAACAAATTGTGACTCAAGAACACTTTCGTGGGTTAATAATAAGTACAGTTGCAATATAATGTATTATTAAAAAACTGAGGTATATCATACTTGTACTATAATACAGTATGTCACCTAATTGTATTTAAAATGCAAAACTTTGTTCAAGTAAACCATTTTTTTAATAGGCACAGAATAGCTGACAGGAAGACATACATTTATAGAATTAGATGTTTCTCATACATAAATGTTTCTATTTTTTCTACATTGACTGTAAGTAAAGCCCTACATTTACAAACTACCAGAAACCAACTACTCACACACTACTTCAAAACAGCCAAGAAGAAACTCACCACATCTTTGCTTGGGCTGTTGGTAATTGGTGTAGTATCTAAATCGTTTTGAACTGGTCTTACATAAAATTTAATGGTAGACTGGCCAAGTCCACTGAGTTCTTCAAAACATTTACTTAATATCGGTAACCACCAGGAGGAGAGGGAATCAGGACAAGATCTTTTACATGTTGACCCAAATGGAGAAGTTCAAATCCGCCCCTGCCTTTCAATCTTGAGTACGCTTCTTGTAACTCTGCAAGCACTTCAGCCAAATCTGCACTTTTTCTGAACGTGATCTTCTTTTGTCCCATTCCTGCTCGTCGCGATACTTCCCTCTCATCTCTGTTTTCTGGACCAATATCTAATATCTTGGGAACGCAATAACACTTGTGGGTCCAAGTTTCGCGATTCCAAAACCGCTGACCTATGGCTATGGCTTGGCACTCTTTCCAGAATTCCAGCTTTCACTTCGACCACCCACTCGCTGATCTTGGGAGCGGGATCGAAGTCCACCGAAAATGGGATAAAAATTTGCAGTTGCTCGAGTTTGCCATTGTTCTGAAAAACTGGAAGGTCGAGCTGCAATTCCACATGATGAGGCATCAGAAATGCTTGAATCAGCAGAACAAACTCCAGTGCGATCAGAGACAGCAAAACTACCTCATTACTTAAAAGTTCCACTGCCTACTTAAAAGATTTGCCGTGCAAGAGATGCTATCACAAGCACATTCTCGAGGGTCACCTTCTGAGCTGTCGCCCATTTTGACTCAACTTTGAAGGAGTACAACTACACAGTCATGTAAAGGGACACTCACCGGAAGATTTTCCCGCTTATATTGTCCAATCAGATACATCGCAAGTTCTCCGACTAGTTCTAGTCCTTGCACATGTACACTGTAGTTGTAACTGCGCGGAATTGCACAGAAAGAACAGCACAACAGAAGAAATGAATGGCATAACAGCACACCTGAACAGCATAATAACAGAACTGAATTGCATAACAGAAGTAGAGGATAGGAAACTGAACAGAAGTAGCAATTGATTATAAGGTATTGGCAGAGTAAAGCTGACATTGAACGCCAAACTGCTGTTCAAAGAATAAGCTAACAAAACGGCAAAACTGAAAGCACCGTAAGGGACTTAACCATCATAACATGAAGACAAAATACAATAATAGTAAACTAAATTTGAATGGAGCATTACAATTTGTAATTATAAAATGAAGTATTTGAACCCAACAATAACGAAGTTGGGAGCTGTAAGGAGAAGACCAAATTGCATGATAAGAAAGCAGAGCAGCGTACGATTACGAAATCGAACTGCAGAATAGCAAAGCTAAATTTTGACCCATCTTCACTGAAAAACAGTAAGTCAAGTAGAAATTAAGCAGTATATTTTGAAAAAATAATACACCACATTCATCTGAAATGAAAATCTTCCTATCATTGATTTTTTAATTTACCTTGCCATGAGGTTGTGTAGAGGTAGACCCATTGTAAAAAATTCTTGTTCAGCTAATTTCCATTGTATGACTCATGATATTTATATTGGAAAGACAAGAACAGATGTACAAACAGATGTACTACTTTACAAACTGTATGTCAATGATGGTTGTGGCTTGAATAACTGTCATTCAATAAAGTGTAATAAACATCAAGAAGATTGTTGTGTTTCAAGGACAAAGATATGTACTTTAGGTGGTGTCAACAAAATCAGGATCAGACCGGATTGGACCGGACTGGATCACGGATTGGATCACGGACGGATCACAGAAAAAACAGTTTTAAAGAGAAAAAACTCCAAAAAATTCAAAACATTTATCAGTTAGTAATAAATAAAAAATAAAAGTGGAAAACTAAAGTATGTTAAATTAAAATAAGACATTTTGCATTACAAGCCAAATCCCTCTCAAGTAAGAAGTTTAATTTAATTTCGTTTAGGAAAAAACAAAATTTCACTGTAGCAGATGGAACACATGAAATGAATATGGCAAATGTGATTCAGTCTTTTCATGATAGCTTTGCATGTATTAAGTGTGGCGCTGAATATAATTATATGTACTTGCTGTGATCAGTTGTGGTACTGACCATCAGTTACAAAGTGTGATGATAATAAATACTGTAAACCAAGTGCACAAAAATCTAATTGATGTATCTATAACTGGCAAAGCTAGTGTCAACAATATTACACCTGTTCTTATGAGTCTCCACTGGCTCCCAATTGATCTCCGAATTGAATTTAAGATACTTATCATTACCTACAAGACTCTCCATGGCCTAGCACCTGCTTACATTGAGGATCTCCTTGTCAGCTACATTCCGGGACGTAATCTAAGATCTGCAAAGAAAAATTTACTCGCCGTACCTGGTTTCAAACTAAATAGTTATCGCCGCCATTCTTTCTCTGTTGCTGCACCGTTGCTTTGTGATAGAAATCCACACATATGAGGACTTCACAATCTTTATTTCTTCAATCTGAGGACTGTACATCTTCACAATCACAGTACAATCTTGAACCAACAAGGTAAACAATCTTTGAAACACTCGTGCTTTTCTCTCACGTTCACAATCAACACGCATTTTCACTCTCAAACACATGACTCATCTGTCAATTAACTTGAAGCTAAGCACATGACCAGATGCGTAACTCTACGCTTAACGCAATGCATAACGCCAACTACGAATTTCGGACACTCCCCCCCTCTTGACTCGTATGAGTCAAGAATACAGCCACAAGGTCAGTCGTTTTCTTGATTTGCCAGGCTGCTTATCCTTCTATCACTCTGCGAGGCCGACTGCTCCATTGCAAATCTGCTGGTTGCGCTCGATTTCTGTCTTGTCTCTTACCTGCATTCGGCCCAGCATGAACTTCAATCGGGTACAATTTCTGAACAGGCCTAGTTATATAAACCTCCACCAGGACTGTCAACATCTCGTCAAAGGAAAGTCTTGCATTTCCAATGATCTTTCTCAAGTATCATTTAACGCTTTTCACCATCCTCTCAAAGAACCCTCCCCACCATGGGGCCTTTGCTACGTTAAAACGCCACTCGATACCTTTGTTTTCTAGTTCTGCTCTTACCTCAGGATGTCGAAAAAGTATGCGTATCTCTCTCTCTGCCCCTTTGAATGTCTTTGCCTTACGATCAAGGTGGGAGTTCCCTTTCGCGCAGTGAACTTCCTCAGGAACCTCAGAAATGTAGGAGTTGAGAGATCTTCCACTAAGTCCAAGTACAGTGCCCGAGTAACACAGCATGAGAATAAGCAGACATAAACCTTCTTTAACTGCTTACCTTGTCCTTTGACATACATTGGGCCAGCAAAATCTACCCCAACCTTTGAGAAGGGCGGTGCCGGATTGACCCTAAATTCTGGTAAACTCGCAGTCGCTGGTTGGGTAAATGCTGTACCCTCCCACTTCTTGCATGTCACACACTGGGACAGTATCTTCTTCACAACTTGTCTCCCCTTGGGAACCCAGAATTTGGTGTGCAGTTCTGCAGGAGTACTCTTCACTCCACAGTGAAGGACCTTCTTGTGACATCTTTGAATTTCTAGGCATGTCAGGTAGTGGTCTTTGGGTAAAATTATTGGCTCCTTTGCTTCCGCAGGCAAATCAGCATACTCTAGCCATCCCTTGCATCTTATCACACCCTTACTGTCTTCAGTCAGACCAAACTTGTTAGAAAGCTGCTTGTAGTTCTCTTGACACTTTAATTCTCTTTGTGCTGCTTTTATCCAGTCAATCTCTGCCTCCGTCAGCTCTTGCAAGGATAGCGGTCCATGCTTCCTCTCTGACCTTGTCGTCTTGGCCACATTGAAGCAAAATCGATTAAGCCACGCTGTCACTCTCAAAACCATCCTTATGCAACTGTATTTGTCAATTTCAATGACTTTGTCTATCCCCACAACCAGGTCAGTTTGGGCCACAAGGATGCTGGTCGTCCTCTCTTCTTCTCCACTTTCAGTGGTAGGTGACATTGATCCCTCTGAAGGCCAACTGTCTTCTGATTCTGTTAACCAAGCAGGACCTTGCCACCACAATACATTCTGCTTTAAACCAGATGCAGACATTCCTCTCGACCCAATGTCCGCAGGGTTCTCTCGACTTGGACAGTACCTCCAATCTCCTTTGTCACTCAGCTTCAAAATTTCGTTCACACGGTGCTTGAGAAAATAATTGTTTCCATTCCCCTCTATTCATAATCCAGAACAAGGCAGTCTGACTGTCCAGCCACAGTTTTGAACACCCAACACTATGCTGCAAGGCAAGGGCACTCTTAACATTGACCATAAGTTTCACCAGTGTAAGTGCTGCCATAAGCTCCAGTCTTGGAATTGACAGCTCCTTTAAGGGTGCCACTCTTGTCTTTGAAGTCAACATTCGTACATATCTACCTACCTGGGTTCTATACAGGTACACCATGCCACAGGTAGGCCTTCTTACTTGCATCTGCGAAGCCATGCGGTGAGCACTCCTCCACCTCCTCATGAGGGTGGTCATAAACACAGCGTTTTACATCAATCCTATGACAGTCAATGAGGCCCTTAATCCAATGTTCCACACCCTTCTTGACCCCTCCCTCTAGCTGCTCGTCCCATCTACACTTCTGACGACAGATCTCTTGGAATATAACCTTGACACTCACTGTAACTGGACTAATAAGTCCCAAGGGGTCATAGACTCCTGCTAGTAGCCTTAATGTATTCCGCTTAGTGGCAGGTAAGCCTTCGGCACGCTGCGCAATCAACGTCAGATCAAGAGTGATGACATCAGCTTCATAATCCCACTCGCATCCTAACACCTTCTGGCCCTTGCTTCCCAACTTCATGCCCACAGAAGACTTAGCATAACTAATGTCTTCCTCTATCATCACATCTAGTTTATCACCAATCTGGATTTTAGTTGCCATTTTGGCCCTCACCTGTGAATCATTAGTAAGCCATTTCCTGAGTTTGAAACCTCCTTCAGCCATTCGACTCTGAGTCTTCTGGTACAACTTCATACCTTCCTGTGATGTCGCTCCACCACCAACAAAATCATCAACATAAAATGAATCCAACAACTTAGCTACAAACCTTGGGTCACAAATTTCATACCTTTTGACATGATATCGAAGTGTAGCATTCAATTAAAAAGGGTGATGCATTAAGTCCAAATACAACCCTACAAAACCTGTAGACAACAATGTTGGACAAATCAGGGGGTTTCTCCACCCACAAGAAATGCAGACAATCTCTATCCTCTGGGTCAACTTCCACATTTAAAAAAGCCTTTTCAATATCCCCTACCAGGACCACTCTATTTTCCCTGAATCGAAGCAAAATGTTGTAAAGCAAGGGGGTCAGAGGGGGTCCAACATGCAAACAATCATTTAAACATGCGACACTTTTACTTTCTTTTGAGGAAGCATCATATACCACTCTTACCTTGGAAGTAGCTGACTCCTGGCAAACAACTGCTTGGTGAGGCAAGTAATGAATCCTGGGGGCCTTTTCCAACTCTGCTACCTTTTCTATCAACCCCACTCATAGCTGCTCTTCTATGATGTTCCCATACTCTTTGAGAATCTCAGGATCGTTCTCTAGTCTTCGCATCTGAGTATTAAGACGATACAGACTGGTTCCATGATTACTGGGAAGTTCCGGGTGCCCCTCCTTCCAAGGTAAGCGAACAGAGTATCTGGTCCCATTGAATGAGATGCTATTTTCAAATGACTCGTGAACCTGGTCGGTAATCTCTCTAATACCCAGTGTCTCCAGGTCCCACAATCTTCGAACATCTTCTAGACTTCCTTGCTCTTCAACAGAGCTTGAAATGAAATTTATCTGGGTGAAGTGTACATCACTACATGTGTCTTGGCCCTTCATGGGTCCTGACAAGACCCACTCCGTTTCTACAGCAACAGGCTCGTCAAACTTACCCCTAATTGTGCACCCTTTCTGAAAATGCCACAAGTAGTCTGCCCCGATCAATGCATCTATAACCATCTCATCCCTTCCCTTACTTACATCAGAGAACCAAATCCCTTTCAAGTGGGGGTAATCAGATTTTACTAATTCTACATGGGTGTTTGGTATACTAGAAATTTCTGGAACTATGTATGCCTCCATGTTAATGAAACTCTCCCCCCCTATAGGACTCACCTTGACTTGGACGATGTCCCTTAGCTTCATATCCCTTGAGCGTTGCCCAAATGTACTTATTGCAAGCCAGTCTTGCCTGGTTACAGGAAGCTGCGCAAGCCGAGCAACTCCGGCTGTGACAAAGGAACGATAACTGCCGGCATCAAATAAAACTCTAACCCTCTGTGGCTGACCCTCCCCGGTGATGACTGCACAGGCAGTCTGTAGGGCTACACGATCTCCCGCACCAACATGAAAACTACTGGGGCTAGTAGTGGTAGGGTTAGCCTCTGGTCTAACTTCAAATTCACTGACTGCTGGCTTATCCTGCTTATCACAAATTGAAATGTGGTGGGACCGCCCACACTTGTTACATAATTCAATCGACTTAGAATCTCGGGCTCGATGCCCCTTATGCAAACATTTGAAACATCTACCGTACTTAACTAAAATGTTCTTACGTGCATTCACATCGCTCACTTCCTTACAGTTCGCTGGTGAGTGTCTCCCAAGGCAAAACGCACAGTTCTCAACTTCCTGCTTTGTGTGAAATGTGTTGCTGTCCTTCCTGTTATGCGTATTTCCACCCGAGGACACTGCATAGTAATGGTCTTCCCTCAGTTCCAACTCCTTTAAAAACGCGCTCAACAACTCCTCCATCAACCAGTTAAGAAAGTCGGCTCCCCTTGTGATGGTCAGGCGAAATGCTTCAGGCAACTTTTGCAAAACGGCGGGAACTACCACTGCTGCGAAGGTAGTTTCATCCACTCTGAGTGCCTTAAGACCTCTAAAATGAGCGCTGCAACTATCATATAGTTTCCTCAAACGAGTTGTATCTTTATCGCTGAACACCGGCGCTAAATTTAGCAAGTCATTCACATGAGCACGCTGTATGGCAGTTTCCTTTCCGTACTTCTTCAAAACATCAACAGCGGCCGCATAGTTTGCTGCCGTCAAGGAGAATCCCGCGATGGTTGATCTGGCCGGTTCAGTGACTAAACTTCGCAAGTAGGAAAATTTGTCAATGGCCATGAGGCCTTCGTTTTGGTCAATGGCACTTTCGAAAGCATCCCAAAATTCTTGCCATTCTTGGATCTTCCCGTGAAATTTCCTTACTTCAAGTTTGGGGAGTCTTGCTTTCACCTTGCTTTGCTGAGGGATTCCTGATGCCATATTTGAATGAACTTGAGCAGGCACTTGGCTGAACTATCGGCGGTGGCGGATCAATTTTACTCATCATTTCCTCCATTCTCATCACGATATCGTTCAATTCTGCTCTCACTCCATCACCGTTCTCAATTTCTTTCTCGATACGCTCTTCAACACCCTCGGCCATTCCACTTGCAATAAGGTCAATTATTTGGTCATCTAATGTTTTGAGCGACTCTATCTTCAGTCGCATCAACTGAATTGATTCCTTCAACCAGAATTTATCCACTGGATGTTCTTCATCACTCAGCCTGTCTTTCAAACGATTAAGAAGTTTCATCGCAGATCCTCTATGAGCAGCTCTGATTTTAACTTTCTTCACTATGGCATCGGCATCCGACATAATCATTCAGTCCACGCACGTGGTCAATTTTGTCTTTCGTCTTCAAGCTCGATAATCCAGCTCGAAGGACCATTGTGATAGAAATCCACACATATGAGGACTTCACAATCTTTATTTCTTCAATCTGAGGACTGTATATCTTCACAATCAAGGTACAATCTTATTAACAATATGGAATGGGTTAGCTCAACCTGCCATTCAGTGAAACCAGAATGCCTAAACTTTGCACCTTTAGAAGAAATATTAAAATCCCTATCCTCATTCATGCAAATAATATTATGTGAACTCCCTAGAGGTGGACAATTATCTATTCATGGCAATGTTAATCGGACCAGCTGATGTGAATTCAGTTGTAAACACTCTGCCAAAACCTATAAATGTGAATCACAAACCATTCCTATAAAATTGAAATGCAAAGTAAGTTAGAAGTACCATTATCAGTTTCACAATATTAGACCAAGAAAAGTGTTGGAAACAGCAAAACATCTTGTAAAAACAAGTGAGTAAGTTGACGAGTTGGACCATAAATCTCCTTTGATTGGACTGAATGCTTTTGATGTTTGTTATCACCCTGGAGATTACTATTTTTTGGTAACTGTAACATGTACAAATGATCATTATAGTTAAATTGATTATTGAAAAAAATAAAGAACATTGATATTTTTTCCTTTGAAACTGAATGTATTTTGTTTTTCATTTCAAAATCATTCTCTCTTAATGAACCATTTTATTACAAACAAACAAAACAGTTAATGACATTGACTACACTTTAAAGTGTAAAACTTTTCAACCTGGACAAGGCAAGCATTTATAAAAATTCCAAAAAAGTCAAGCTTGAACTATGGTACTAGCTAAATGGATTACAAATGTAAATGATCATGGATGAAGTCATGAAATAAAACAAAAAATATCAACAATATCCATACTATAACATTGTTCTAAAGGTGGTGATATCTTTGCCCTTCATTCTTTGAGAACTGGTATTGGTGAGGTTCCTCATAGAATGGGCCTTGAGCTGTATGTATGTCGGTCGCTTCGCGTACAAGTCGATTCGCATACATCGAGGTCATTTTGCCGACATGACCTTGGTCGATTCGCATACATCGAAGTCGTTTCGCCCACAATTCGAATCGCCAACATTTAAGTCAATTCGCATACACAATTTGAGTCGATTCACATGCAAAAAGTCATTCGCCTATGTATCTAAGTTCGAAGCGAACATCACTACACGCGCCACAACTTTCTTTCTGAGTATTAATCGCGTTGATAAAAAAATGGTCAAGCAACTCTTAAAAAGCAAAAACAAGTTTCAGCAAGCGTAATCCACCTTAAGCTAATTTTCAGAACACCAAAGAAAACTTCCAAATACCATTAGATCTTGAGAAAATACTATTGAAACTGCAAGTGCCCAGTCCCCTCTTAAGCGCTTGGTTTATTTTTATTTTGGCATTAATGCATAGCAAACCGTAATCAGAAACGGAGAACATTTTTGAGCATGTAACTAAAACTTTAATAGTTGGCCAATTTACCCCCTCAAAATTCTATTAAACAACCTTAAGGTTAAAAGGAAAATCATGCAACAACAGTTTTATAGTATAAACAAACATATTTAATGCCTTCTAAACTCGCGAGATACACAACAGGACATGTGCATGACTCTTGCAGTCACGCGTCCTATAAATAGTTGTATTGAAAATAATGTGTGTCTCAGATTAAGGAATGATTTTATTTATTGCTGAAAAGGACAAAGAAAAAAATCACACCTTCCTTGTGCGCGGCACGAATTGGCGGTTATTGTCAAGGAAGTCACAAGTGTAAACAATAGAACAGTTGAAAACAAAGCAAGTGAAAGTCCACGCTCACAATTATAAGTCAACTGCTTATTGCGCAGAACTGAATGGCTTCTTGACGCGTGTTAACGAATTTTCCGTACTCCTTGCAAAGAGTTGACCTTTCCCTTAAAGATGCAAGCCTGATTTTTTTCCTTTGTTTGCATGGTTTTAGTTATTGCTTGTAAAGACCAAGAGAAAAAATCACACCTTCCTCGTGCAGCAAGAATTTGCTGATTTTGTAAAAAAAGTGGGTTTTTTTTGGTAATTTGTTTATTTTTTTTTAACAATGCACTGCAGAAAAGTCAAGTGTGGTGAATCGAAATTTGGAAACGAAGCAAAAAAGCTTAAAGTGGTACTATGACGAAAATCGCATCTTTCCAATCTAGGCCATTTTAAAACACAAAAAAGTAGTCTGTAGAAGAAGAAAAATGCTGTTTACTATTTTAAAATATCTCTTTTCATTCCAGAGATATTCAAGTTTTTAAAATATGCAAATTAGCCAATAATGACGTCATATACTCAACCAAATTTTGATCAAATATGATGAAAAAAGATCTCAGCCAGTTTGTATCAGAAATGTTTGAATCTTTGCAGTATCTCCACAATACGGCCTCAATAGTTTTGTTACCATGGCAACATACTGGATTCCAGACCTCCCCAATATTAAGGGCTTTTCTGGGCACCTTGGGCATTCCATTTTGGCATTGGCTAATGGTGCCTTGTATGTATGATCCATCAAGCATATGAATATGTTAGCTCGAGTTTATGGCACGATTTAATGTTTTTTTTTGCTGAAACTCACAAACAGATTGAAATAAAGTAGGTGGGGACTGGAAAGGAGTGAGTTGCCATGGGAACATAATTTTTTATAGTCGTTGGTGTGTTTCCTTTAGAACTCTTAGCCTACCGAGTTTCAATGGTCTGTGATGCAAATTGGCCAAGATAGCTCTATTAATATACCTCATATAATATTGGGTTGAGTATATGACGTCATCAGTCATCTCATTTGCATATTTTGCGTATTTTTCAAACACAAATAACTCCGGAACTAATGCAGATATATGGGCAGCCGTCACCACCAAAAATACAACGATGTTAAATAGATAGCAACTTTCATTAAGGCATATTTTATCAGTGTAACAAAATACCTTTCTTATGAATCCCGTAATAAGTCTCAAAACAGCAAACTTGAAATAGGAGTAACAAAATCTGAAATAAAGTTCCTTCGCAAGTTACGGTTACACATTCCATTTTTAAAAACACATTTCAAATTTCTGTTGAAAGAACCCCCCCCCCCCCACTTCACCGTGAATTTTCTAACAGAGCGAACGAGACGAAGTATATTGCGTTACAACACAACACCCGGAATTCCCCTTGACATTACTGAATCGACAAATTACAAAACGTTCACTGAATAAAAGATTGAATCGTCCGTCCTTATTGTTTAGGACATGCGGTGGAGTTAAAAATGGAAACGCAAAACATCGAAAATCGCCGAAGTAAGAGTAAGAT
>Ga0126337_10001259_pt1 | contig 15029 bp, 8 predicted proteins | sample DipCmetagenome_FD_92527 | JGI IMG/M metagenome (GOLD analysis project Ga0126337, IMG submission 92527) | Coral microbial communities from La Bocana,Puerto Morelos, Mexico - Diploria C A metagenome | ecosystem: Host-associated > Invertebrates > Cnidaria > Coral | place: La Bocana,Puerto Morelos... | reverse complement strand
ACCACACATGTTGAAATTATAATCACAATTAGTACTGAAATTCTCATTAACAATAACAAAAAACGTTAGCTCTTTGATTCGTGCAATTTTCTACACTAACTGTAATTATAATTTCAGCCCGTGTGATATTTTCGAGAAAATGACGTCATTTACTCAAATGTTGTGAAGACTGAACTAAACTAGTCGTGTTTTGTCCGCCTTTCAGATATTTTGCCTCTGTTCATTGTTCCTAGCAATGTTCCGTTGGCTTCGTCCGTTGCTTACAGCTTCGCTTCCTTTTTCTAGCCCTCAATTGCTCTTCTCAAAGACATTTTTAGATATTATTTCATCTCTTTTCTCTAGCCCTGACTCGGTCTACTTTACGGCGTTGTTCAGTAACGTTTTTGAAAAATGCCCAAGTTCAAGATGTTTTTTCCTTTCTTTATTTACTGTCTACCTGAGTCTTTTACCATTTTATAACAAACTTCAACAGTTTAAGCTGATTTAGTCTGCAGGCTAGAATTATTGACTTATACAAAACATATCGTTTGAGATACACGATTTTAAACTGTGAGACTTTTAGTGCGGACGATTTAATAATCCCTCAAATTTGTGCAATTTGCGTAATTTTGGTGCAAAAATAAATTTTGTATACGCACGTGTATGCCTGAAGGAGTATTTTGAAGGGAGAAAATTAACAGGCAACCAGTTATTTCTCCTGCGATGTAACGGCTACATCTCGCCAACAGATTGTGCACAGCGGTAGACGCCCTCCATCTACCGTGCTCCCTTGGAAGGAAGGGATGAAAGATTTTAATATCATCAAGTTAATTCAAATAAAATCAAATTCAGAGTTCAACTGCGACTCTCGGATGCAGGTCCAGGAAAGCTTTCCCTTCCCCTGACTGAATAATATGATTGGTACGCTGGTTGTTAGAGCATAGTCATTATATACAGTCATGTTACGATTACAGCATACAGAGAAAGCGCGCTACCATGCACGCTTATTTAGTTCTACCGAACTGCCGACGCCTGATGGGTATTTTACCACCATTGCATTGCATACTGGGAATCCCACAGAAAGCCATCGAAGAATATAAAAGAAGAAACATTGAGAATATAGCGTCTAAAGATCACCGGAAACTTTCGCCTTTTCTTTTCTTCTACGGTAAGATTGCTGACCTATTTCACCTTAAGGCTTTAATTAGATGACTTTGAAATTGTACAAGTGTGTCGAGGCTCGGATATGCGCTAGAAAAATTGACATGAAGTGATGGCGTGATCATTGTCTTTGTTTGGCGTTTCCCTTCCTTGCAGGTTTCCTTCAACGACGCGTTTTAGTAGATTAGTTAAAAGTTACAAAAGTGGACGGACGCGGGGCAAAATCTTTGGATTTTTCCGGAGTCAGGGAGGTTGTACCTGCATCGCTGCCATTACAAGAGCCAAACCAAGTTCATCCGCAGCAAGCTTTTCAACGATGGGTCCCTCCACAGATCAACCGACTTCAATATCGTAATGATGAAGCGGTTTTTCGACGGGTCCGAGGGTATTAATGCCTTCTTCTTGCTTTTATTAATTTTTGCAGATTTGCTGGGGACCCTGGTCGCTTTTTATATTAAAACAGAGTATTAAGCACCTGGGGTTTGAACCATTTTAGTTGAAATAGCTTACATACATAACTAAAGCAGGTAACAAGTCGATGCTAACTGTCAGCAAGATTACTGTTGGCTTCATTGTAGACAAGCTCACTCCTTTAAAAAAGCCCAATTCTCACTTGGAGCACTTGAAGCATTGATGAATTTGATGTTACCACTATTAGAAATGTGTTATTGTTTTATGAAATTATATTGGTGAGTTTTGACTTCATCTTTACCTTAAACTCAGTGGCCCTAATTTTATTAAAACATTTAAGTCTTCCTAATAAGCCCTCTCCTATGGAGATATTTATGAAAAAAATAATTTCTGGGTTTTGTTTTGTCGATGGGTTGTACCGTTTCGAGTTAAGTGGTATGTGACTCTCTTCTAGCAAATTAGTTGAATTTTTCATGCAAGAGAAAAACTGTGGTAATTATATTGATTAGTATTAGGTGAAATGAAATACATTAAAAAAAGAACTATTCTTTTCAGTTGTAGGATGTAACAAAACATGTTATAAATGGCTTTTGCCACCAGAACCAGTGCAATTTATTTCCACTATATCTCTGCATCAGCAAGTATTTTCTTTTTGAGTTTAGAGGTGGACTCAAGGAAATAAAATTGCTTTTCAGCTCTAAGCAATAATTTATAATACTATTGGCATGAGAAAGGAAACTTGTATCCAACTTCCTTCACAAATGAGAGAAATGTGCATACATCTGTATGGTTTTGTGATTTTGAATGAAACTTTTCTGGATGAAATTAAGAAAAACATGTCAAGTTAATATCATCTGGACAAATTCTAGAAATTTTATGCTAATTGTTGTATGTTTCTGTTTTCCTAGGATCCTCAATAAATTAACTCCGGATAAATTTGAAAAACTCTGTCATGAATTGATTGGTGTAGGAATTGAGACCAAATATATACTGAAAGGAGTAATACTGTTGGTGAGTTGAGTATTTACTACATTGTAAATGGGAGAGGTCAGGCTTTATTTAGTTTTACATTTTGGAGGTCATACCTGTTGGAAATAAATATTCACACACATGAAAGCTGTTAGGTAAAAAGCATTACTCTCAAAAACTGACCAATATCATAAGCGAGCAATTTTGAACCCTTATATTCATTCCCAGAGTGATCCGCACAAATAGTATATTATGTCCATCAGTCTGGGAATTAATATTATAGAAGTAATTAATACTTTATGTAGGAAGCTTGTCTTGAAAAAAGGGAAAGGCTGTTTTAAAAATACCTCAATTGCTATTTGGCAAAGGAATTATTTCTTTGTGCTCTGACTCACTTCACTTGGTTCTTCATAAAGGTTTTTGAAAAAGCTCTCGATGAACCAAAGTACAGTTCTATGTACGCACAGCTGTGTCTGCAGCTTAGTGAAGAGGCACCAAATTTTGATGATCCTGGAAAGACTGGCAACTCAGTGAGTAAATATAAAGAAAAATGCTTATGTTTGTGTTTATGTACTTCCTAGTCGAGACTGGGTGTTATAACTGGAGATAAGATAAATTAAATTGACTAAGAGATGTGATGTCCCCTTTGACTTTAGCATGAACGAAGCCCTGTGGATAGAAGGTGGGGCAAGTTTGACATTTCAGATTTCTTTTTCTCCTTTGCAATGTCGTTATGGAAAGTTGAAAGTATAGGAGGTTTAGTATTGTTAGGAACAAGTACTGTTATTTAAAACTTCTGATTTTAGTCCATTTGCTTTAAAGACATTCAGACGTTTGCTGCTTAAACAGTGCGAGGAAGAATTCAACAATAGAACTAAAGCTAGTCAAGGTATTTACCGGTATTTTACTTTGTTCAGTCTTAACTAGTAACTGTTTAATAGGCAGGGTATCAAATTGCCCTTCAAAATATTCATGTCTTGCAAAAGTCAAATTGCTTGGTTCTTGCAATCTAACATCTCTAGGCGGACTCTTGAATTTTTTCCAAAGCTGGGAAAGTCACAGGCTTGCAGTAAAGATACATCAGGTCTAGCTTTTCTGATTCCTAAAACGTACAGTTCAGCCAATACTATTTTACAGGCTGAGTAATTATCTAGAACCTTCAATTGGCAGAAGTAGAAACTGTGAAATTGTCTCCAGTATAACATATATTTTGAACTTCAATTGCCATTTTTCAGCTTTTGATACGAAAGATGGTCCACTTACACCGGAAGAGGAGGAACAGCGGTCTACTACCAAACGCAAAGTGTTGGGAAACATACGTTTCATTGGTAGGTTCCACTGGATTAACAATATTTTGAAGAATCATCCCTCAGATATTTTCACCAGAAAACATTTGTTTGGTACTGCACATACCAGTCTGTTGTGAAATGTTCCATGTATTTTATCCCTGCGGAATAATTATGCACACTGAATTACATGACTTTTATTGTTTTTGTTGCTGTTGTTTGCTCATTACCAGGTGAACTTGCTAAGTACGACATGTTGCATGAGGCCATTGTACACAAATGCATCAAGCAGGTAAAAACTACTGAATTTGAAAATCAGCTCTATCAAAAACATGAAAAAATTGTCACTGAAACACTTCAGTTCAATTTCTGTTACATTTTACTGTACAATTTTTTATAAATTCTAGCCGTAGGTCTAATGATGATATTAATTAATAATGATTATGTAATTTATTTTCTGGATTGGCACCCATATATTAATCAAATGGCATGTGTACTTGCAGAATTCATTGATTAACAGTAAAATATTTCAGTTTGATTCTTGTTATTCTCAGCACCTGCCATGACAGAACATACAAGGATACTTTAAGGAGATATCAGTTTCTGATCTCTCTCACAATTAAGAGTTTATTATAACAGGTTTTTTCTTTCTATAGCTGCTGGACAAAAAGAAGAGAGCAACAGTGGCCGACATGTCAGAATCCATGGAGTGTCTTTGTTACTTGATGCGAACCGTGGGACCAAAACTGGATATTCCCAAAGCTAAGGTTTATCTTGACATCATTTGCTCTTTCTGTTACTTGGACTAATTTATAGTGCATTTTTTGCTGGTCAGCAGCTGTCCGTGGAGGTCATGCACACCAGGCTTATTAAAACTGGGTTTCATGGAAACATCACATTCTTTGTTCCAGCTGTGTACAGATGTGCAGTTCTCTGTTTGGCTTTACTTGATTAGGATGTTCCAAGCAAAATATTTTCCTTAGTCATATTGTATGGTTCATTTAAGTTGTCATATATATATCATATATATATATATTTTGTTCATTTTTATACCAGCCCTTAATGGATCAGTACTTTGAGCGAATCCAGCAGCTCTTAAGTCGCAGTGACTTCCCAGTGCGTATCAGGTTCATGATTGAAGATGTCGTAGACCTTCGAAATGCTAAGGTAGCTCTTGATGCATGTAATACTGAAACGCATAACATTGACACTCTTGGTCTCTCACAGCTAACATATACCTGCTGTTTGAAGGCAACAACTCCATTTGACACTCATTATTCATTGTCACCAAAACACACATTAGTTACTCACTAAGTCTAGTACATAAATGAGAAATTCTCTGCCAAGTCTGCAGTTATGCAGTTCCCAAGGTCATCTGCCCACAAAGTGTCACACTATCTTGTGCTCACCATTGAAAGTTTTATTATTTCCTTCCATGTAAAGCCCTTCACAGTATAAAAATTTGATTTCCACACTTAGTTGTTAGAGTTTTTGTTTGGTTGTAGCGTAAAGAAACATTTTCATGGAAACTTTACAAAAATATTAGTCATCAGAATAGGACAATAACATGACTTTTGAAGGGCATATTGCTTATTTGCGGCCCGAGTAGCATCATTTACGCCCGAGCGTATCTCATTATCATCAATATATCATGTCAAGTTTCAGAAAAGCTTCCGGATCAGAGCTTCCAATCAGCAACAGGGCTGATGCGATATGATTTTTATGAGGGCTGTTTGTTATTTGGCCTTGTATATTGATGATAATTCATTTTCTCAAATCCTGTGAAGTTTATTTATGTTCTATACTTTGCATTAATAGTGGGTTCCACGGAAGGCTGCTCATGAGGTGGGACCCAAGGTAATCCAGCAGATTCGGCAGGAGGCTTGGCAGGTAAAGCACTACATTCCCATGTCCGCATCATGTAATTCAACTGTCACAATTCAGGACTCAACCTTGGCAGTGGTCAACTAGCCAAATACTGCTGGATTTTCAGTTTTGGCTAGTGGAATTAACTTAGTCACTAGCCATGTTGATTACCAAAATTCTTTGTCAACTGCAAAAGATAAATTCATGCCATCTGCCAGGGTGCGAAAAAAAAATTATCTGGAATTTTTAAGGGATAAAATTCGGAAAAAAGCGTTTATGTTGAAATTTTAATAGTTGACAAAATTGATAATAAAGCCTTTTGAATGTTACCAAACAACAGTGAAACAAAAAGTACTCAGAGTCTTACCCACAGTTTAAAAGCTATTTTACAACAGAATGCACATCATGTTTGCTGACTTTGACACATGCTTAATCTTTTTGTGGTGTTGTCAGAAATGTCTGCATTAACACAGGTATTTCCAAGCATTTCAGCTCATTTTTGCATGCAGAGTTTGTTGTGTGTTCGTGAAACCTCTAGCTTAGTAACCAGGCATTTTTCAAGGACTAGTTTACAGGCTCTTCTTCTAAAGTAGGTTGGAGGTGCATGGATGGGTATGAATTTGTCACATGACAGTAATTGTGACATTGTAGGGCTAATGAACAAATGTCAGTAGTTGTCAGCTTATTTGGTGTTTTGCTTGCCACAGGGTCATGGTGGTCGACCTGGTTATCCTGTGCCTGCCCATAGTCACATGCCAAGAAACACCCCACCACATGCTCATGGCAACTGGATGAATCGTGCCATGGGAGGAGCTGGTGGCAGGATGTCAGACCCCCCTCAGAGCCGTGGAATGAATGATGTCTTTGTCACCGATAATGGCTTCCATCCCTCAGGCCCACGGTTTGATGACTTCGGTCCAAGTGGAAATTCGCCAGACAGGGCTGGGTTTGGTTTAAGGTAAGGAGGTTTTCACCATGAAGAGGAGTCTGTCAATGGTTGGGATTTTAACAGCCTATCATTGATATTGATGCCAAGTTGTTTTAAATCCTTCAGTTGATATCAGTTTTGAATAAGTGGGAATAAATATGTGGCAAGTAGGCAAGAGATTCACATTTTGAGCTAGGCATGAACTGTGTGAAAACATTTCTCTGCAGATATAATGAGGATGATTTCAGTCAGTTTGCTCCTCGAGACCCCTGGGCTGATCTGTCAACAAAGCATAGCACCATGCCATCAAATTCTATGATGCCAAGAACAGCTGGAGGTAACAACTATGTGTGTTTGTCTTTTCCTTCATTGTGCATGCACTCAGAATGTAATATCGCCACTCAAGGAGTTAAGTGAACAAACTACAGACTTCTAAAAGGAATCAATGACAGAAGTGAATCTAAGCAGGGCATCCTTAAAGAGCATTTATTTGTGAAAATGTGGTTGACCCTGTTAATGCCACCTTTTTGATGAACAGGTACAGGATGGAGACCAACATCAAGACAAAATCAGATCAGTTCAGATGGAGAGGTATGATATCAAAATTAATAACATAACTACCATAAAAGGAGCATTGAATTGAGGTAAATTCTGCTAATAAAGTGTGCTGAATACTTCATAAGGTGATGACTGCTGTAGGTAGAGACAAGAGTGTTGAAGAGATGGTACATGTACTTATTCATTTCACAGCTGGTATCCTGCCTCTTCTTCTGTGATGCTCACTGCTTTGCCTGCTTTGAGCCAGGCATGAATTGAGCATTCTTGTTTGTTATTATTTCAGTTGGCATTGTTCAGGATATATTTTTACTAGCACAGTGTTTTTTTTTAGATAAGTTTGAGACCGGCAAGGGATTCAATGGCTGCTTCTCAAAGGCCTGGTTTTACTGGCAGATCTCAGACTCCACCAGCATCAAAACCACTGGTGAGAAAGATTTTCTTTGAAAGACTTCTTCTCTTTCTCGAAACAGACTCTTGTCTTTGTACTGGCTGTGTTGAGGATATTTTCTTTGATAAGTGTTTTTCACTGATACCGGTATCTATCGTTGCTGTCAGTACTTATTGCAGTTATGGACTACTAAATTTTGACAGCGACTCTCAAAATCCACTTGCCCTGTGTAATGTTGTCTTGCCCAGAAATATTCTAATTTCCCGAAAATGAGAATCTTACCTGCCAAATGGACCAGTGACCAATGATTTGTATGTGTCCAATGCTTTTTACTTGGGCAATCGGTGAGGGCTTATTTCCAACACTTTTATGCATTGTTTCATCAATAATTTATACTTTATTTCATGGGTAATTTATGCATTGTACTGGTAATTATGTATTGTTAATGATAATTTATGCATTGCTTTAGGATCCCTTAAACAGAGCTGCTGCTCCACCTATAATGGAAAAGGCAAAGAAACAAAATAAGCAGCAGGCAGCTTCTACAGCTGACCTGTGCAAGCAAGTGGTGAGCTGCAGCTTCATTACCATGTTATAAAACACCTAAGTTAGATAGCCAGATAGCCGGTTTTTTAAACCGATGAGGAACTACAAACATTGTTTTAACGTTTTGTTAGTAGAGTCAGTGTCAAACACATCTTAGAATATATATTATGGCAATCCTAAGTGTCATCTTGTGTCTCTATATGAAGTGTACACTTTGTCTAATGATTTCTAGCTGAATTTGGCCTGTGTAACATCTCCTGTTGGCTATGTATGTCTTCCTAATTCAAACCAAGTCCAAGGGGGGTTCTAAATGCCTGTTGAGGCTGTAAACACTTGAATATTTTTTTCTGCTGTTCAGTGCTAACTAAGTTGCATTAGCCTGGCTGTGGTCTAGAGGTGCCCAGGTACGTGCCACAGGTGACTGAATTTTGTTTCTGGGCAACTGTAAAAAACTTACTTTTTTCATATAAGTTTTTGTGCTGGGCACCCAGTATTTCATGGTAAGGGACCTTTTTCCCCCTCACATTTTTTGTTAGACCACAGCCTTAATTAGGATTTGTGATTTTCTTCTAAAAGCTAGAGTCTAGACATTTTGCAGATGTACAGCTGTAACACTTGCGTTATGATGTTTTCATTTGTACAGGAGAACCTTGTTGCTAATTTCGTGGAGTCCAAGGACATTGACGCAGCAACAAAGGCTGTAAAGGATGTCAAAGGCCCAAGGTATGCAGCTGGGTGTATCTTTGAATAACCTCATGCCATTTTTATAATTTTTGAATCTTGATTTTACATCCATTGTGTCGATGGCTTGTTTCAGCTACCTCAATTTAAATTCTAATCTCTTGTAAAGTAAATATTGTTAGTAAGTCTTGTGAACATTTATAGCAAGTTTTATTTTGTTTTAGGTACCTGACAAGTCTAGTGAGTCAGTTGTTGACAGCAAGTCTTGATATGGAGGATGGTGAATGTTTCAATCAATTGTTTGTTTCCTTGTACAAGTCACAGTTGTTAACAGCAGATGTATTGGTCAAAGTAAGTTGCCTACCGCCTTGTTCTTTGAGATTACGTGATGTGAGCTTGGTGTGATGGTCGACAAAAAATCGTGAGGACATGTGCGATTGTATTATTGGTACTGCTCAAGTTATTGAGATTGCAAGTTAAATGTGCCAGAAAGTAAGCAGATTTTGACAGTTTTACCACTGTCAGTAGCATTCACATTCAGCTCAAAACTAATGTGCTTTTGAAGGGAATTGTCTTGTTGTGCAGTTTTGGTACTGATGTTTTGTAATGTGTGTAGTGTATTTCAATAAAATTGGTTGTCTGTTTGACAGGGAGTCTCGAGCGTGTTGGAACAGCACAATGACACACAAGATGAAGATAAACTGAAAATCAAGAAACAAATGGCACAGTTCATGGCTAATGCTGTCGCACAGGTAACTGCATGTTGTCAACCAATGACTAAGAAAAAATAATTTTTGGTTAACAAACTGTTGTAATAATTATCATTATTTTATTAAGTTTTACAATAAAACCTCTTATGTATTATTCCACTATATTGTAAAACTTTTCATGTCAATTTGAAAACTGCTTAAAATAATCACATCCAATGTTGACATTATTCAACTTGATTTGACAACAGGAAATGTTGAATTTAATTGATGCGAGCTCTGTAACAGAAAACGGGAAATTCTACCCAACTCTCATGCTATGCCTGAAGGAACTGGAGACCTTGAAGGGCCAGGTGGGTATCATTATTTTTTTGGTTGTATACTGCAAGTTGATTGTGTGAGAGTGGACTCGTTTACATGTCTTCTTTTCCACATTGTGTGTCAGAATCAAATTTTTCTCTAGTTCTTGTTGCTGTGACAATGTTTGTTCCCAAAAATAGTTGTCACACCAAAGACACAAGCAAGATCTCTCTGCTTATAATGCTAAATTGTAGTTCAGGTTTTCATGTCTTTGTTTTGTATATCTAGTAAGTGATACATAATTGTGGATGATTATTTTAAAGAACTGGATAAACCGGTCATCCTTCTGTGGGCCAACTGTGATCCATTTGTCAGTCAACTGTGGGTTATTTTGTACATTCTTATTAAAGTTTGTGAAGTACTAATGGTGGGAATCTCTCTTATGATTTTGTCAGGAATGGCTAATGGAAAAATTTACAGACAGTAAATTAGATCTGCTGTCTTCTTTGCCAGGTTGGTAAAGTTCATAATAATTGCATTAATTTGAAATTTCACCCATTTAGCCCAGAGAAAATTGTGTATTTTGTTGCTCAAAAGTTTGCTCAAAATTAAATAATGCAAACTTAATGCAGCATCTGTTATCTTTCAAAAGACTCTCTTGAGAGTGATTTTGTTCTTTAGAACACTTAACAGCTCAAATGTGGAGGAATTTTATTGTCTTTGAATGTTAAATGTTTTTATTGATGTTACTTGCAAAGAAAACGAATTTTGGAAATGATGCTGATTATGTGACTAGTAGAGATGATGAGTGTAAGATTCAGATTTCAGATTTTGTTATATCACTCTATTTACAAAGTCTAAACAATATTACACACTGTTTACAGAAAATATACTACTGGTAATTAATATAAGGAAACTATAACAAAAATAAGAACCAAAAAACTGTGCTCAGTGACCAAAGAAGCATATGCTATCGTGTTGGCCACTGACACGTTAAAAAAACAACAAGACACATCAATTACTAGAGACAACAGAATATGTATATCACAAGTATGCAGAATAAACATGTTAAAAGATGAAAAAATCATAGATAAGCTTTACGGAATATAACAAAATTATGCACTAGAGTAAGATTAGCTATTTAAAAGCTATAGTTTTTAGTGCTAGTAAAAGGAAGTGTAAGGCAGTTTTTTTTTAAATATGTTGGAATAGTTTCCCAAAGTTTTGATGAAACAAAAGGGAAAGACGTGTAAAAAGACATATTATAATGTACTAAATGTAATTTATTATCTTTGCCACAAATTATTGTACTGTTTAAAAACATACTCTGTTAATTGTTTGCAGAGGAGGATAGAACAAGTGAAAAGTTCATGTCAATATTGGAGAAACAAGTGTGTACAAATAGAAATTTATGTATTTTATAAACCTAGCATGGGGGCCATACTGGGAAATATCAATTCTAGGTTTTCATGTGCAACAGATTGAGAGAAAAAGTGGTCCATACAGAGCAGACTTATGATTGCAAGATACACACATTTACAATAACCAGTTGTTCTGTTCTGTTTCAGATATATCGTTTTGCTACTGTGTTAGAGTGTTAGCTGCATGCTGTTTTTAACCAAATATTTAATCTTGTTTTCAGAGCTTGGTATTTCTGTTTCCACTGCTTCATATTCAAGCTGATCTTTATTCCAAGATCGAGGAAGATCCCAGTGTCACTGCAATCTACAAGTGGGTCAAGGTATGAACACAAAACGAAGATATTATTCAGTCAGTGATACAAACTGCTTAGAAAGGGTATTGAGAGATCTCCTAGTTTCAAACTGTGACCTCCCACAAATCAATCCTGACAGACCCTCTAGAACAAGCCCACATAATTATATCAACTAGGCTCAGTGGTGTTGATGTTAGAGGGAGAAATTTGTTACTAGCATCGGCAATGCTGTTCTCCCTTTCATTATTTTTATCACACTTTAAGTACACTTACCTTTATTTTAACATTCCTAATTGGTATTGTTCTTACTTGTAGGATAATGTGGACTCTTCCTGGCATAGCAATCCAGAGTTTATTAACGTGCTCACCACTTGGTAAGTTAAATGAACGACAGAACGAGCGCACGCACACACGAACACACGCACGCAATAACACATGCGCGCACGAACGAACGGCGTACTGTAAACAAATTGTACCAAATCACCAATTTGAACAAGCATTTCGATGTAACAAAGCAACTGTTTCTTCAGTGCGTGAATTTGCCTTGGAACTAAATAGTTTTCTTGTCTTAGCTTGCTGAAGTATGCAACCAAAGACAGCACTCTAGCTGAGGGCGTGGACACATCACAGGCTCCAGAAAAGGACCTGCTAGAGAAAGAGAAAGCCACTTTAAAGAAATTACTGCCATTGGTGGAAAAGTTTGTTCACGAGAAAAGTGTCTTGCAAGTGAGTTGGATTTGTCAGTTTATTCACCCCCCACCCCCCTTCCTCAACCTTTATTCACCGTTTCAAAGCTCTTTTCTCCGTCTGATTTCAGATGTTAACGCATCACTAGATTTGTTTATATGTCGATAAACCTACATCCTCAATTCTCTGCTTTCTTTCTACAGGTCAGTGTCTTGTATGCATTGCAAGTGTTCTGCCACAGTCAAAACTTTCCTAAAGGTACAGTTAAAGTGATTTTTACTGAGCGATCATAAGTTTATTTCAATTTAACAGCAGAAAAATAACTGTCATTTGTCTTGAATACTTACTCTGATTGGATCTAAGAAATCGGAAAACATTTGGTTGCACTAGAAGCTTTGAAATTGGATAATTTCGGGAAGTCCGAGTTGTGTAAACAGGAGAAAAATAGCTCATTTGAGTTCTTGTGTTCACTCGGATTGCATCTGAGAGATCGGAAAACATTCGGTTGCACAAGAAGTATTGTAATCGGATAATTTCGGGAAGTCCGAGTAGTGTAATTCCATTGGAGATGGGATACCCCTCCTGACTGATAGCCATTTTATTTTTCCTAGGCATGTTGTTGCGTATCTTTGTTTTGTTGTACGACACGGAAGTTGTGGAAGAAGAAGCGTTTTTGAAGTGGAAAGAAGATGTGAGCGAGAAGCATCCTGGCAAAGGAAAAGCTCTCTTTCAGGTAAGATCAGCCCCTTTTTTCGTTCCTGGGTAGTTTTTCAGAGCTTACAAAAGTATCTCTCTTTTTCATGGCTAAGCTCAAATTTGACTGACAGTGCGCCTATCTCTGCAGGTGAACGCATGGCTGACGTGGTTGGAGACCGCTGACGAGGAGGGTACGGACTCGGAAGCTGAGTAACTAGGCCTGCCCACCTCCGTGAGGAAAAGAAAAGTAAAGAAATCTGTCTTCCGCAAATAAGATACTTGCGAGAGAAAAAAAATTAAAAACAAAAACAAAAAAATAGAAAAACAGTGGAAAGAGTGCAGTAAATAAGGGATTTTAATGATCTCTTTTTTTTCAGAACTGATTCGTTTCAGACTCGAGCAACTTTATCTAGTTCATTTCGCATGTTAATTAGAAAAAAATACGAGCAGGGTTGCTTTGTTTTGGCCGTTTTGTCATTTCCCCAGTTTCACTTACCTCTATATAACATAATTTATCCATGTACATTTTAAGTTCAAAGCATAAACTCCAGCGCCTTTGAGCTTTTGTTGCTGTAGAACTCCAAACTCCGACAAGATAACGTCACAAACATCTAGCTGAAGCCTTTGGCACACACCCATTATTTTACTGGAAAGCACACTCTCATTAACGCGGCTTCAAAATGCTTAGCTTTATTTAAATTTTTTGTCAGTTAACTTGCAGTATTGCATACGAATGTATTATCGTTCCATGAATTTGAATTTGTTTGTAAATCTCTGTAGATTTTTTCGACTGTAAATTCTAGTCATTAGTTTAGTTAGTTAGCGCAGGTTCTAACTATTCTTCTTGTTCCAAGTGAACACCAAAGAAAAAAAAAAACAACAAACCTAGCAGAGTTCTGGTAATTCTGATTAAGTGAACTTAATGGAAATACTTTTATCCCAAACCTTAATTCGACAGTTTTGCATATATTTTTCTGATCACTAGGCTGCTAGTGGTGTTCTTTTTTTCTCAAAGGGCCCAAAACAGGGTTTTTCCGTCACAAACTATCTTTCTTAGTCGGAAGCGTCTCGCCTCGTACTTTTCGTACTATGCGAGAAAAAACAACCAGCCAGCAGTCTATCTGATAATTTAACATGAGACGAGTCAAATGCAGAAATAGTTTTCTTTGTAACTGAACAACGGCTTTAGAAATCCGGTTAGCCAAACTATTTAAATATTCAATCTAGCGCAGCTGCCATAAGAACGCCTCCCGTGCAGTACCCTGCAAGCAGGCTCTGGTGTTGAAACTTGACACTCGAGCACTGCTTTCTGGCTCAGTTTCGCTTTGGCGCGCGAACTAGTTTACGAGCAACAAGGGGCGGGCGCGGCTCGTTTTGCGGCTTCGCCCCCTTGCGTTCGTGTTTCTTGGAGCTTCGTCGCTCGAGTCCCCGGCCCAAGCACGAGAGCCTGCTGGCAGGGTATTTTTGACGAGCCCAAAGAAAGTCTTAGTAGGAGGCTACCGTAAATATTGTCAGTGTGTCAACCCCATCTACTAATGAAACAACTGAATAAATAGTGTTGTAAAACGCAAATCCTGACTGGAGCTTTCAGTGTCATGTAATCCCCGATCAACAATCGTCCCAAGTTCCTCCCGCTTAGGAGAAACACTCTAGATCAGCGACATTACAGGGTTTCACTTTATTGGCGTTGGAGGGTGGAACCAGCGCAGGCATAGTAGAACCCATAAAAAAATGTGCCCTATCAAATTGTGAAGGAGATTGGTTGTTCGTTTTTAGTTCTTTTTGGCCCTTGGTTGCCCTGGTGGCTATCTAATAATCTGCAATCAAGCTCTCTTTTTCTTCTTTCCCCTTCGCGATGAAAGCATATTTAAGGTGGCCGAACACAGTTTTCGCGCGCGCTTTTGCTGATGTGATTGAGCGCGCGCACAAGGATTGCAAAAACAAAAATGTAGTCAATAGAGCGATCATTTTATTTATTCAAAACCCGCACTTTCTGCGCTGCTTTTCTCTATCATTAAACGCAGTGTACTGATGCCTTTATTCTGTTATTATAAAGATATGTTAGGAAAGGTAACGACGCAAACAACCCAGAAATTCTTAGCTTTTCTTTGTTACCGAAAGAACCCAGTTAAATGCAGCGCATGCGCAGTTT
>Ga0126337_10001257_pt1 | contig 15032 bp, 12 predicted proteins | sample DipCmetagenome_FD_92527 | JGI IMG/M metagenome (GOLD analysis project Ga0126337, IMG submission 92527) | Coral microbial communities from La Bocana,Puerto Morelos, Mexico - Diploria C A metagenome | ecosystem: Host-associated > Invertebrates > Cnidaria > Coral | place: La Bocana,Puerto Morelos... | reverse complement strand
TTTTATCATTCGTTAAAGGCTGTAGTTTGGCAGCCGAAAGCTTATTTTTTAACAAATTTTTAACCAGAGAACGCTTCAAAAACATTTACATTATGAATCCTGGTTACTCTTCCATTTTTAATCATTATTTAGAAGTAGTTGATAATGGAATATTAACGATAAGTAACAAAATACGGCTTACGTTTTGGAGGATCCTACTACGGGCTAACGACGGAAACGTCGAATTTTCAAACTTGCCACGGCGGTTATTAACCCTCATAGAGTTGAACAGGAACAGTAAATTTATTAATATATAATTGCATTACAAGTCTTTGTATCTCGCAGCTAGCAAAGCTATTCTTGGCGAGCTACTATCACTTATTACCTATTAGTTAAAAGAGAGAATAAGAAAAAAAGGCAATGAAATAAATTTGAGTAGATAAATAAAATTAAACCAAAATAATATACATAATGTAGAAATTAAGAAGTCGATAATTACCTTGTATTTGCTAACATTCTGTCTTTTTTCAGATTGTTTCGGCAACGACCAGACACGTGGGCTGTGGCCTTTCTTTTTGTGACAAGCCCATTGGAGCATCTCACCCGTTGGCGAGAGCCGAATCTGAAGTAGTGTGTGACTATGCACCAGGGTAAGGTTTCCCACAGCTTGTACTAACCTTCCTATACCTGTACTTCTCCATTTTTTTGTTGCCCTATTTGACTATGCCATGAGGCACATACATAAGGCTTCGGCATTCCCCCTCCATCCACTTGATTAGTTGTTAGAGCTCTGACAGTCGCTCCTGGCTGCCGTCCAGCTGCGCGCTTTTCGTCATCGATCGTTCTTCTCCTTGTTGTTTTGGTATTTTCCTCTCCCGCTTTGGCCTTTACTCCAATGCTGTAGCACAGCGCTCTTCCAGTGTTGGTACAGAAGATCATATCTATGAAATGCTTTCTTCTTGTAAAGACCATTAAGTCGATGATACTATACTCCATTAGTGTCTTTGCAAATGTGCCATGAAGGTTTTCCCAGAAAGCCAAAAGATGTATTTTCCTCAACTGCTGATTTCTGCTTCCCCTCACCCACCTCCTCCTTTTACTTTCCCATTTCTCTGCCTTCCTCTTTGTACTTCATCCTAACCTGTTTATTTCCTTTCCTCACCTTCCTTACTTTAAAAGTCTCGTATACCTCAGCATTTAGGGGATTTCGAGAATACGTATTTACTGAGAGCATAAGAGGTAAGTGGAGGTTGCTACAGTCGCTCGCCTTTTTCTTTTTTTCTTGTTTTGCAAAAGACGTTTCTTGTTTTTCAAAGGGTAACCTTTTTCATAACACTGCCGTTATCAGTGGTAGGTTCATGATTCGGCTGGATATTGAGAAAGATGCACAAAGTACGAAACCGATAAAGCTACTTGACGTTCCTTTGAAAGCAATTGGCACACATGACAGACATTTCATAATTAACATTATACTTGACCATTCTATTTGCAGAGGCAATTTAATCAATCAATTTCCGTATGAGGTTGGTAAGCCATGTTCTAAATGCGCCTCTGGTAAAGGATTTTGCTACCAGAATCTTTGTAGTAAGTATATCGTTGTTTCCCTCTAGCTTAATCGTTAATGAATTGACGTTGTATCATTGTAATTGAAACTCTCGCCCAACTCTTGTAGGAGACTGCGATGATTTTGACAAAGAATGCGGCAAATCGCTCACACTAGCCATGTGCACCGCCTTTGAGGATACCATGGCCAAGAAATGTCCGAAAATGTGTAATTTGTGTGGTAAGTTAAAAATGTTAGGAAGCTCTATATTGGACCGAGTACGAGATGGAGAACGAGTGCGATTTTTGAATTTCAAGCTAAGCCCTTAGACGTTTCCAGAGGCCTCGCTCTGATGAATACCTGACGTGATAATGTGGAGCCTGCAAAATAGAGTTGAAAGGTCGTATTCGTACTCGATCTCATACTTGCACGATACTTAAATCGTAAGTTCTCTATTGTTAGTTTTCGTGTATCACAGTAAGTGTCAGTGGCTTAGTGAGTTTACTTCGGGGTTGAGAGATCCAGGCTTTCCAGTCCAGGTTCGTTGTGCTGTGTTCTTGGACACGAAACTTTGCTTTCACAGTACCCCTTTTCTACCCGGAGTATAAATTGGCGCAGGCAAATTGTTGGGAAACCTTAAAACAATCCAAGGGGTTACATGTACTTGGGATGGACTTGCGTTCTATCGAGAGGGAATAGCAATACTCCCAAACGCTTCATGGTATAAACGTCGGTGTTAAGCGCTGATGTTGATTAGCAATTAGGTTCCTCCTATCCCCAGAACAAGAACAAGTTAAGCTTTGTGAAAGATAAATTATTCAATTATTATTGACTTTATCTTCAATTTGAATTTAACATGAACTGTTGCGAGAGTTCTCACTTTAATATCCTGAACTAGGAGAAGCTTTATCTTTCAATTAAATTTAACACGAACTGATGTGAGAGTTCTCACTTTTGTATCCTTAATTTCATTCAGAATGTCCACTTGAATGTCAAAATGGCGGGAAACTAAACACTCTCATGTGCATATGCGCGTGCCCTCCTGGCTGGAAAGGGTTGGACTGTTCAGGTTAGTCAGACATTCCTCGGGACCAGTCCCGCTCACTTGTTATGTTGTGTTTGATGCAGAGAAACTTGAAATAAGTTAAATGTGTGCAATCTGGAAAAGTTAAAATACGTCGTCAACATTATTTAGGGGGAAGTAGGGGGGAGTGTTTCCAAGACGCTCGAAAATCGAATTTTAGGTGTCTAACACTTTTTTCGCCCATTGTAAATCTAAGGTATTTGACTTGTTACCCTTATCTTCTATGAGCGAATAGTCATCTCGGGCCCCCTTGTTCACTATTCGCTTACAAAACTAGCAATCGTTTCCTAACTGCTTGTTATGGTTTATAATCAACTAGTAATTTTGTTTTATTTCTGTGTTCCTAGTTCAATGCGTAGACAAAGTTGGAAAGGAGGTGTGTCACTGGAGAATAAGTAATGGTCATCAATGCAAGGCTCCTTACATGCAACAGGACTGCGCAGCCTCGTGCGGAGTTAGCGGTACGCTTGTGACTCAATAGATAGTTTGTACTAGCGCCATCATTACGTATGCTTACTTTCAATCCCCGTGCACACTGATGCGTTTGAGAAAGCATAGCTTGGTGATGTGTTTTGCACTCCGTGCAAGTATGCATTTGCAATGGCTGTCTAAAGTGGAAACATTCTAAAACGGTCCCCCGACATATTGGTATGGATAATGAAAACAGAGCCTTTAGCGTACGGTAATGGCATTTACGTCATATAAGCATGCGCAAATGGTGAATTGTGCTTTCTCATAACGATCAGTATTTTGAGCGTTAAGGCGTGGACGGGGAAAATGCTGCAAAAACATTAGTGCTTTTTATGCACTCTCAGTTGGAAAACTGAGGTATTTTCGGGTAGAAACTAAAAAACATTTCCCGAAATTGTCTCACATGCCGTTTGGATTGGATTGTAATGGGAAGAGCTACACATGAAAAGGGCTTTTGTAGCATAGCGTAAGTAAGTACAATAAATTATAATACTAAGAGAGGCAACCACATCAGTCCTAGCTGGTTTTCATGCGGGTCCTCTGTCCGAATTGGAATTTGGAGTTTGATTGTTTATTTTTTAGGACGGAGGAAAACATATGGCACCGGGCTGGAATCTAACTCCGGCTGCGAGCACGCTCACCTATGCGCCAACCGTTCTTCCCAAATAAAATAACGCAAAAAAGTTCACAGGTCAGAGATATCGCGTGGCGGAGTTCTTTCGAAGAAAGTTTCCCGAATACCTAAGAGAACTAAGTGTGCACCAAGTTGTGCGTAGAAGTCAAATTTTCCTTTTTGCCGTTTGGTGCCATTTGAAAACCTTTTCTAGCTGAATGATCGGCCATTGATGAGTCTTCCCTTGATCCGACTTTTTCAGGTGGCCCACCTGCGCCCACAAGGAAACCTTCTCTTATCATTACAACACCAAAACCACCGAAACTCGCAATGCCAGGGAAAACTCCGAGAGTGACGATTTCAACGAATGCCACTTCTACCAAACCGACTGTTGCTGCGTCTGTTGCGTTATCCAACAAAACTACAGACGTCATATTGAGTATTGGCTCTGTCACGCCTTCTAACCTGACCACTAACAAACCGTCAAACGTCTTACCGGTCACGCAATCTCTAAATTCCTTGAACATGACTCTGGACCAACTGCAAGAAATTATAAAACACGTTTCTTTGTCAGAAGCACCCATTGGAGATGTGCCGGTAACGCGTAAGTAACGTCTCATTAATTTCAAGGACTCACCCAACTTCCTCTACCCAGTTCTCAACTGGTAGGAAGCCAAAAACAAAACCAGTTAACCAATTCTTTTGGCATAGCTATACCCTCTTTAAAACTTCACCCTCCCCTAGATAGTGGACATTAATACAACTAATTAGAGCTTTTATGCTAATGGTGATGGGATCTGCTGGAAGGACATTAAAACAGCTCTTTTCGCAGTTCTGGTCACATTACTCCTAATGTAACATCTTCCAAGGGTTCTGATGCAGTTGAACGCTTACTCGCATACCTAAAGCTCTCTACTTTGTTCACTGACATCAGTTTTTTTTAGTTATGTTGTCTTTACAGAGTTGGAACATTTCTACTAGATTTTGCTCTATTATAGAAATTGTGCCTCGATTACCATGAAATGATTTGTTACCAATGAAAATATCACTAAAATAAAGTAATATGTGGAAACGGTACTCAAGTATACCGCGAAATCTGTTGATCTTCTTGTTTAGATTGTAAGGATGAAAATCCCAAATGCAGATTGTGGTCCGCCATGGGAAAATGTAAGAAGACGTCAAAGTGGATGAAGAAACACTGTTGTGCAGCCTGCAAGAAAGTTATTAACGCGTCTATGGGGACAGGTAAAATGAACGTAAAGACCCACCACCCTCTTCACGTGCGTTATCAGTACATTCACGTTATACATTCAGATTCGTAGTTCTTAAAAATTGTTACATTAGCTATCAGCATGCTTTATCATGCTTTATCAGACTTGCATGACTGAAGCTCTGCACGACAGAGAATGTTCCGACACCCCCTAATGAAACTTGCTATCTTTGTCAATTTAGGGAGAGTTTTTCTTTAAATAATTTTCTAAATTGTAACTTAGTTGTGTTATCCTCAATTGAATTTACTGTCAGTACTACCTTTTACCTATATAGACCTGTTAGACACAATAGCAGTTATCAGTACTAAAAATACGTAAAGTTGTTTCTTTTCTGTTAGAATGTAAAGACAGTAATCCCAATTGTCCGTTGTGGGCTTTGGCTGGAGAGTGTGCAAGAGATCGATTCTGGATGCTAGGCAACTGAAGAAAGAGCTGTAATCAATGCGGAGGTATTTTAACTCTTTATACCCTACCCTGAACCATATACAGTTCCTCTTTTCCAACGTCTTTCGATTGGGAAGCGAAAAGAAGCGAGAGAAAAAGATGTCCGGGTCAGTTTTCAGTTCTTCTTCTTTTTGGCTTCATTTTCGGTGGTCGGACTAAGCCTGAAAGAGAGCGGCTGCCTAAGAATTGTCTTCTCCTCTCATTGTCAGCTGTACAGCGGGTTGTTAGGTTTATTATGTAAGTGACTGAACATATAAAACGTTGTATATTTGAATTACAGGAAAAATATTTATCTCAAAGGTAGTACTCGTGTTAACTCTGATCTATATAGTCTCCATATAGTTTTTGGATACTTAGTTATTGGGAGAGGCTTGATGACGGGGCTCAGAATTACCTTTAAATTGAATAAACCCGAAAATAATAGTTTACTAAGATGTACAAACACCAAAGAGATAATAAAAAACCATGAAGGAACAAGGATGGTTAAGGATGGAGAAGATTGACACGGATTACAAACGACGAACTTGAAAAAATTTAGGCTCAACTTTTCAAGATATGCAAACCGTGACGTAACTCATGTGGACCAAATTCACTTTGGTGATAAGGTACCGCGATAGACACATTCAAAATCGTTTTAACCAGTTTGCTTTTCTTGTATCAATGTTCAGTTTGCAAGGATGATTTTCCAAAATGCACCGATTTAGCGTTAGCGAGACAGTGCATTGAAGGCGACAGACAGATGTTAACAAACTGTCCACAGAGCTGTGGCTTGTGTCAAGGTAGGACTTGCTGACCCAGTTCAGATTGATACAGACGTTTAGTAACAGTTCAGTGACATCACCTTCGTCAGGAGACCTTTTTTTTATCTATAATTGTTATGAGAGAGAAAAAGCTCCTGGGAACTACACGGTTTGAATTGTTGATGGACACCTGTTTGAAATATTCGTGCGAGAAACGCCACCTCATCGACACAGCTTGCGTTCACGGTACTCGTGTGTGGTATTACTGTTGACGCTTGGTGTTTTTGTTGTTGTTCGGCCTTTCGACTGTTGTTGACCATAGTTTGTCAACTCTTTCTCCCACGTCCTCTGCCCGGCGGCTTTACTGTTCAACTGAACGTCTGGCGCGCAAGCTCAGAGTAGCATTTATTGTGTTCTTGATTTCTTTGGCCTGTTAGTAGCTTGGGCCTTGCAATTTTAGCAACTCACGATTATGCAATAACATTTATTTAGTTTTGAACTCACCAAAAATATGCAAACGGATGACAATCTATATCAATCGATGGCAATCTATGGCAATCGATGACAATGAAGAAAACATTGTCCATCGATTTTTATGGATTATCGATTTTATCGATTGATCACCATGAGCAGCTCAATCCCAATATTCCGTTGCAGAGCATCGAGAAAGAAGAGAAAAAAACAAGCGACCGAATTCAATGTTCATCAGATCTCGCTCGTTTTGTTTTCACTCCTCTCTTGAATATCTTTAAAGTGAAATTTGAAATGCATTGAATCTATTACTATTAAAGCGTTGTTTGTTTGTTTGTTTGTATTGTTTGCCGCAGTATATGACAAACACGACTATTGCCCAGCTTGGGCAGCGAGGGACGAGTGCAGGAAATCTAATTGGACATGGATGAGAGACAACTGTCCACTGAGCTGTCACATACCACGTGAGTACCTCGTGCACGCACTGTACATATTTGGTCAGGGGGAGGAGTTAATTACGGGACAGTATACAAAGCAGTTTACGTGGTCGCGTGAAAATTATCTCTTTAAAACTTTTGAAAATAGATGTAATGTCTATTCTTCCACTTTCCATAGTAGAGCTAATCGTTCAATCACTTAATTACCGCAGTTTCTGAAGTGCAGTTCTGCGGAAGGATGAAAGATGGAAACTACCCCATACCCCGGATATGCACAGGCTTTGTGTCTTGTTCCGGGGGAGTTACTAGACACGAGATGTGTCCTAACGGAACGTTGTTTAATCCAATCAAAAGAATCTGTGACTTACCACATAACGTCAGGTGTTCGCATGAAAAGGACTCAACGTTAAAAAGAAACCATATAGCGCCGTAAGGTAAGGTTTTTTTTCCTACTAATTAATCAGCTAAATAGTGGTCTTTGAAGACTTTTAAGAATATAAAACTGAGTTTCTCTCATGCACTACTCAGACTCATTGAAATGCTGTGTTTTGCCATTTGTTTCTTCAAGTTTTTCGGAAAATATAACACGTTTATTGTACACGCTGTTCATTTCTTCACATTAGAGAGTTAAAGCAACCCGTCTGGTTTAGTTTTCTTTACTTCCAATCCTTGAATCAATCCAACGCCACCAGAAATAAAAATGCACTGCATATACATATATTCTCACGATTATACAAATGGCTAAAGACGAGTGACAGTACATCGAGAGTGAACTTTTCCATTAAAAACTGTCCTCGCCTTGTACCCTTGTGCAAGACGTCGTCTCACCTCTGACTCCGAAAGCCGAAATCCGGTGAACCAGCTAAACAGTTAACAGTAAATGGGTTTAAAAGTAAATGGTATAGAATTCCACGCTTCAGTGAAAACTATTTTTATATCCTCTTTAGATAATTTCGAGATGCATTCGGTTTTCATTTCTGTCCACCACTTTTCTCCGTTTTATTTTTTAGATCGCCTTCAGTAAAATATTTAACATAACCAGCTACTTCTTGTTCCACTTGTAGAAAACAAAATAAAAACAAAAGCCCTCTGCTGGATCTGCGCGTCTGCGAGACATGGGTAACTTCGTTTTGAATAAAAAGGTTGGGTTGTTAGAGCGAGGAAAAAGGTCAAAGAATTAAAACTAAGCGAGCACTGCTCTTAGATGTGTAATGATGTGTGCTTGAGTCACAGGAATGCAACCTAAACAGTAATGTTTAAAATAATCAGCTGCTTCTTGTTCCACTTGCAGAGAACAAACGTCTTAGGATTTTGTATACGTTATAACGTTGGTACGGCAGATTGCGCATTATTTTTTTTAATAAATCAATCAATCAATTTATTAGTGCCATCCGCTGGAAGAGGTTGCCCTCGGTATCCGAGCCAGAAGCGCATGTATAAAACGCCTGACCAAACAAGTTTAAGCTTAAGTATGAACCTGGTGTAAAAGCTAAAACTTAACACTAAAATCATAATTTGTGTTCGATATCAACATAAAATCCACTATGAAAAAGGCGTTGCCCATAACTCAAGGAGGTTAAAATAGTTTAGAAGAAGTCCCAGATTTTTGTGCAAAATTCAAGTTTAATTTAATTTGATATGAAAAGAAAAACGTCTCAAACACCTAGCTTTTAAGGATGGTTTTAATTAATGGCTTTAAGTCGCCTAGGTATAAAGAGTAGTGAAGACAGCAGCAACCGAAGCAAAGGTATAAGCACAAATACAGCACAAAGTGACACACCGGTTCCCCTTATGCTGTCCAGGAATCATTGTGACATACTTATTAACATGAACACAGGGATAACGAACAGTTTCCAATTGTATTGTTTGACTTTTGGCTTAAAGGTCGCAGCCATTCCTTGCGGGAAAACAAAAGAAAAATCAGCGCGTGTTCAAATCTTATGCTTGAGCAGGAGCCCATATATGGGCTTCTGGCTTGAGCTGCTTAGATTGCGAGCGAAACTACTCGTGTGTCTTTATTGTACTAAACCCAGTGACAAACAAATTAGCTTAGATGATAATGATAAAATCATCAGTAATAATGATGAAAGAAATTACTTGGAAATAAACGCTACCAGCAGGATACCATTTGAACACGCATATAAAATTGACTCTGTTTGGTGATTATTTCTTTGTTAGCATCAATTTGTAAGGGTAAAGGGAAAAGAATTTCTGTAACTGGTAATGCTAACGATGCAGTAGAAATAAAATAATAACATGTAAGCAAAATTAAATTATAAAATAAAAGATAAATAATAAAATAAAAGCTACTAGGCAACGTGATGTTGACCTTGGTTTGGGAAGTTAATAAGTGAAAACAACAAAACATTTCAAAATAGTGTTTTAGTGTTGTTTTAGTTGTTGTTGTTGTTGTTAGCTTCTGAGCGTCGAGATATCCAAACAAAAGCGGCCTCTTCTCCCTCCCTTCTTTTTGCACAATTCTGTGTGGAGATTGCTTTTCAGTCGAATTTGACTTCTTGGACACACCGCTGTGCAAGTTGCTCGATTCGCTGACTCACAAATTCTCTTGACTGTGTCGAACTTCTGTCCTGCGGGACAGGCCACGTGACTTGTGACACTATTGGAACACGCAATGTATCCGTGACATGTGTTGGGGGCCTGGTAATTACCGTTTGTTTTCTCACCGCAAAACGAAGCCTCTGAAACTACAAAAGACATTAAGACTCGCGGATAAAACGATAAGAATGTTAATATTTTCATTTACGTTCAAATGGGGGCAGAATAGTTGAGGGTAATGGGTTTTGACTGACCTACATAGGCACAAGTAGGGTCAGAACACATGTCGGAACGTCAAATTACTGATACACGATAGGGTCGCACTTCAAATATTTTGGAGTTTTCCTGAGGACGCGTGAAGATATATAATCTTTGAACCCTATCAGAATTAACTTGTAATACCTAAGTATTCTACTTTCTAATCGTCAAGTCCGTCCTCTATCTTTTAGTGTTGCAATAGCCGTACACTGAGCCTCTTATAGACCCTGCTGCCCAGTGTTTTACAGTTTTTACTTACAAGGAACTTCACAACTTCGTGGGCAATTATCCATCATCCAAGTCCAGTTAGATGTCTTACATTCGTCCATCGCAGCCCAGGCAGGGCATTCTTCGTGTCTGTCATAAACTGTGAAGATATCAAGAAGTAAAATGGCTTGAAAACAAGCCGGACAATTTAAAATGAAAAACAGCAAATTCCGTTCCGTGCTGAAAATCCCCAAAAATCTCATAGGAGCATTTTGGCTTCAAAACTCTCAATCTGAATATGTCTTATATCGACTTCAGAGAACAAACGCCTTAAGACGGATCACGTGCCGCTCACGTATAATTGACTCCTTCACAAATCTCGTGCTGATAGAGAAAATGATAAAGATCTTGTACACGGATCACGTGCCACTCGCGTGTAATAGGCCCCTACATGAATCTTGTGTTTAAAAAGAACAAACGTTTTTAATGTGGATCACCTGCTCCTTCACAAATCCCGTGCTTATAGAGAAAGAATACCTTGTACACGGATCACGTGCTAGTCACGTACAATCGGCCCCCTCATGAATTCTGTGTTTATAAACAACAAAGGTTTTGAACACGGATCACGCGCTACTCGCGTGTAATAAGCCCTTCACGAATTCCTTACTTATAGGGAACAGAGGTCTTGAACACCTATCACGGGCTACTCACGTGTACTAGGCCCCTCCACGAATCCCGTGTGAGAACAGAGGTTGTGAACTCGAATCACGTGCCACTCACGTGTAATAGGGTCCACGAATCCCAAGAAACCAAAAATAGTATTTCACAGATCACGAACAACGGAGAGTTAAATTCTTACAGTCTCCCTAGTTAAAACAAAATTTACACGATGTATGCTCTGCACATAACATTTCACCTTTGCACAAGCCACAGCTTTTCCTACAGTTTTGGTTCATCCAAGTCATTCTGTCTCTCGACTTGCACAGCTTTAATAGCGCCCACGAAGGGCACTTGGCATCTGTGTCTTTACAATCTTTAAACACAAAAACACATGAATCATTAACTAGAGTGTGTATAAACTGCTGTTGTCGCCAGAAACTGAAAGTTGCTTAGCAGGCGAAAAATAATAAGGACAAATTCTAAGAACTTGAACAGATGATGTTAATGCTATTGGGGTCTTTAGTTAACTATTGTTTAATGGTCTCACCTCCACACTGGTTACAGCTTTGCCTGCAGTTTTTTAACGTCCACAAGGGGTTTATTTCACATTGTCCTCGATAAGCCCACACAGGACAGTTTGGAGATGCATCTTTGCAGTCTGGAAGAGCATAAAACAGTTTTTATAGTTTTAAAAGTTTTGAAACTAGTTCCATCAACTAATTTTTTATTAGTTATTACTTTTGTTCGTTGAATCCTGGATAAATTGAACAATAATTTGTCCAAAAACCAAAAAAACACCCTGCGGTGGTGTGGTGATTACTTCAATTTAATTCTGATCGAGTTTTCCGGGATCAAAAAGCACAAAAATTTCATTTACTTTCACTGCGCCTCTCTCTCGTCGGTTAGTCGGAGGATAGGTAAACTAGTGACCTCGAGTTTCTCGAAGTTCGCCGCGAGTAGGGCGTAGTTTATTGGACGTTTGTTGGGGAGTAGCCTGTACGAATTTTCTTGGGGTTGGTAGCCTGTACAAAGTTTGTTGGTTTGTTGGCCTGTTTAAAGCTTATCGGGGGTGGTTGGCCTGACTTACCATTCAAGTGGAGTAGCAATGCTCCTGAGGAAGCCGCAGTCAAGCGTTGGTCTTTTGTAGAAAATGGGGTGCATGTAAGGCTCCAGAAAAGACTATTTTGGGTTTAAGCTTTTCCTTAACTCTCAGTTGTATCATACGCCAAATTTGCCCGAAGAGCTATTCCGAGCGTCTGATTTATTGTAGCCTAAATCTAAACTCTTCAAAATTTCATACCAACCCATGCTACCGACCAAAAATACCTTTTGGCATCTGATGGTATTTACAGCTGTAGCAGCAGTTCGGTATCATCCACAACGGGTTCTTTTCGCACTCGCCAACAGCCGCCCACACTTCACAACGAGAATGTTGGTTCGTCTTGCACTCTGAAGACACGAACCAATGTGAGGTTATACCACCAACCCTTCACAGTTAGGACGTGTCTATTATAAGTACTGACTTTGAATTTACTCCATCAGTAATAAACAATCGCTTAAGACATCTTTCATCAAATCAGCGAGGCTTAACATCAAATCTGGCGGGCTATAAATAGATAATAGAAAAGGTGTACATCGGCCTGGAAGCTTATCTGCTCTCCTATTTATCAGCTCTTGTCAGATGTTGTACGTCTGTAGAGCGGGCACTGCGTCTCATTGGTTGTTACAAGGGCGCGAAGATTAACCAATCAGAGTCGCTTCACAGATCTCTGTAGATCTACGTCATCAGCATCGATTTCTCTTTTTTGCCATGCTAGTAGTTAGCAAAAGAAATGATCGTTCAAATGTAAGGTCTGTAAGGACTTCCTGAAAGTAGCAATGGAGTTCAATTGTTTTTTCAGTATACCTTGTGGTGTTGGCACTGGGAAATTTGGGTTTGCTGTGGTCAGCGGAGAACCTAGAAATATTAAGATCACAAAAAATATTAGTGATCTTTTTGATGGCTTAAAACTGACTAGTGATGATATGATTTGGTGGAAGTTGATATTTGTTATTGAACTAAAACTGGTCATAGATCGCGTTTGAATGGTGCTTCATCGCACATGTGTGAAAAAGGGAAGATTTCAAACTGGGCCTAATTATTTCAATCTGCATTGTTCTCTGAATCTTGAGAGTTCAAAAGTTACAGGCTGGGATGGTGCCGAGCAAGCGGAATCACTAAGGCTTGCACAAAAACACCCTTCGCCATTCACCTGACTGGATTGGAATAAAAAAACTCACTTACTTGTAGTCGCTATTGCTGTGGGTGGTGGTGTTGGGCCATTTGTTACAGGAGGTGGGGTAGTGGTGGGAGTTTTGCTTCCGTCATCTATAGAAACATACAGCAGCATCAATTCAACAAAAGATAGTTGAAAATTAATGTTTTAGAAAATTTTAATGACTTCAATGTAAATGCTATAGAACAGGTCACAGGAAGTGTTTTATGAAGCAGTACTTGCTCCTTATAGAATATTGACCGCTCTTCACCAGAATTTCCATATTTCCTCAATAGAGTATAAATTTCTGACACTCCCTCAGATAACGTACTTGGGGACTTAATAAAATCTAAATTCAGTAAGTGCCCTCCTCGAGATGATGATTGTGTATTAAAAATCCCATTACATCAATTATATAAATGATATGCTTTTATTAATGGCGACGCGCAAAAGGATGACGCCGAGAAGTCGTACCAGCGTTTGTTTTGTTTCTTTTTACATGCTTTTGATATAACTGAATCATTTATGTTCTCAAGCATAGCAGTACCGCAGTATCCACAAGTCGCAGCACAGTCAACCTTCATGTAAAACGCCTGACAGTCGTGCCCATTCTTCACTCGCCACTCACACGTGTCTCTCCCGGCGGCGTCATAACAACGCTCTAAAAGACAATTTGAAGGAGTATTATATGAAGTAAATTACGATGAATGGCCATGGCACAAAGGAAAAAATTACCATAAGCATTTAACATAAAGAAATATCTCGCAAGAGAAACTACAAAGGGTGTTTCCTAACCTTTAAAGCCGTGGGAACTTTTCTCGAGATTCGAAGACATGTTATTTTGGGTTTGGGCTAAAATTCAATCCTGCTGGTTTTCTTGAGAATTCATCGTTTACCCGCTCAATTTACAGTAACCAAATATCTTTAAACGTTAAAGAAAAAATCCTACAAAATTTTCACTGTAGAAGACAATGCAAAACCTAATGCTGTCTTTGCGCAAACTAGTTGGCTTAAGTTTAACTCTATCTTGCAATTTAAATAAACTTACTTTCACAATTCTCTCCGTAGTAGCCAGGAGGGCATTGTTTGTCTGAAAGCCGGAAAAAAACAAATTGAACAAAGTAAACTGACAAGCTATCATTGTTCAGTACTTACTTCATGTAGTCCATACTCTTATTTCTTCATAATTTTATTTACCTGAACAATCTAAACCCTTCCAACCAGCAGGACATGAACAAACACAATTCTGGAGGTTCACTGTTCCACCATTTTGACATTTTAGCGGGCACTCTATAAGGGTGAGGAGAAAGCTATTTAATTGATAAAACTCGCAATTGCAACAGTTATAAAAACAATTCTAGCCTAAAGAAACAAAACAAATAAAGAGCAATGCATTATAAGCAACTCCAAATAAAAATGTCTTCAATTTGGACTTGAAACGTTCAAAATTGCAGCGGCAGTGAAAGCTTTGTCGCCAAATGTCTTCCACCTGGATGGACGAACTGAAAAAAGTTCAGATTTAGAGCGAACACCACACGTGAAAAAGTTCACACGTTGAAAAGTCCATAAGCAAAGGTAACTTACCGCACAACTTGCACATCTTTGGACATTTTTTGGCCATTAATTCGCCCTTTGTAGAGCACATTTCTTGGGTGAGACTTTTACCGCACTCGCTGTCAAAGTTGTCACAGTCCCCTTAAAGAACGATATTACGTTACAGGCTGGGAAATTTGCTTTCTATGCAATTTGGTATTGACTAGATTTGGGGCACGCTGGCTTGACCGTTTTCTTGCTTCTCAAACTGTATAATACTTTCTTACTTAAGGTAAATAATTGTTATATAGAATAACATTTGTATAGGAAATAGCACGGTTTCTAGGGGTATTTGTGATAAATACCGCGAGTGATATTTCAAAATAAACCAAAATATCACGAGCCGCCGCGGCGAGTGATATTTGGGGAGTTTTGAAATATCACGAGCCGGTATTTATCCCAAATACCTCGAAGAAACCGTGCTATTTTTTGTTTATACTACAAGGCAAA
>Ga0126337_10001256_pt1 | contig 15034 bp, 11 predicted proteins | sample DipCmetagenome_FD_92527 | JGI IMG/M metagenome (GOLD analysis project Ga0126337, IMG submission 92527) | Coral microbial communities from La Bocana,Puerto Morelos, Mexico - Diploria C A metagenome | ecosystem: Host-associated > Invertebrates > Cnidaria > Coral | place: La Bocana,Puerto Morelos... | reverse complement strand
CTATAGCCGTACCCGTCGGTGGTGTGGTGGTATGAGATAAATTGGTTTGATTATAGATATAGGGTGGAGTAGGTGATGTTTGTATTTTATTGGGGGGGGGGGGGGGGGGGGGGGGGGGGGGATTGTAAGAGGTGTGAATAATTGTTTTTCAGTTTTTAGTTATCCTTCTGAAACGGGGATGAGCGCGCACCGGCTTGATATCCACTTAGCGCGTAAAAAGACCTTTCCGTTTAGTTTCATTACTTAAGGGCTTTTTGAAGGCAACACATTCGATTTTTAAAATCTTATTCGAATCTGTGACTTCTACAACACAATTACCACAGCACATAGGCATACCTGTCCCACAATGATCTCCTGTAAACCCTACCAAGCAGTTACACGAATAATTGTTGACACCGTCAACGCAGGTACCACCATTGCCGCATTGGTGATTTTCGCACTCGTCAACATCTGTTAATAGAAAATGAATCAAAAGAAAAAAATATATATTAAAACATGAAATTAACAATTGTGAAAGCTAGCCACTAGATTTCTATCAAAGCTAGTCCTTGCGTATACTTTCTACTATCACCGTTATCGCTAGCAGTGAATTCCTCGAAGTAGTCAAAAGAAGTATATTTCGCACTAGCTATATACGCAGTTAATTTCTCTTGCATTTAACTGCATTTGTTTGTGACAAAAATTGAACTGTGTTGTTTAGTTGACACTGTAATTTATTTCATAGTTTACTAGATTATTCTATCGGTATTTATTTACTTTGTTACTTAGTTAGATAGTGTGTTTACTTAGCTCTCAGGCTTGATGTCTTCAAGTAGATTGTTGATTGATTGATCGATTGATTGATTGAAATTAACTTACCAGTTTCGCAGCGTTCTCCAGTAAAACCCGCCAGACAGGTACACGAGTAATTGCTAATACCATCGACACACGAACCACCGTTACTACATGTGTAATTGATACAGTAGTCAATATCTGTTAAAGGAAAGCAAAGCAAATGGGCGTCACGGTCAAAACCTAATGATAGAACTGATTTATTTAGGAAGCACGTACTTTACCTTCACAGTTCTTTCCATCGCCGCTTAATCCAAGTGGGCATGGACCACAGCTGATTCTGCCTCCATTTTGAAAGCATGTCACATTTGGATAGCAGACATCATTGGTACAGTTTTTGATTGTTACATCACAGTTAGGACCGGTAAAGCCAACGTGGCAGTTGCACGTATAATTATTCGCAAGGTCGATGCACGTCCCTTCAAAATGAACAAACGAAATGTAAACAAAAAGCAAACAAACAAACAAACAACTCCAATATTAGAATTATAATGAGATTTTCATTGCAATGGTTCGAGTGGTATCTACCTTTCAGCGGGATAAGCTACCAGTTAAAGCGTTCGAAGTTGAACGCGAGAAACTGTTGTATCAATATAATAGGCTGTTAGACATAACTGCCAACCTGTTATTTATACTGTGTTCAATACAGCTTCTGCTACTATTCAACCGTCTCACCCCTTTTACCCCGCCTTTAGTAATCTAAAAATATGCCGCAAAAGTAAAAATAATTATTCAAGATAATTACAAAAAAAAAAAAAACGAAGAAATCAACGTACCGTTCACACATGGAGATGAAAAGCATTCGTCAATGTTCACCTCACATCTCATTCCAGTGAAACCAGTTGGGCAAACGCAAGTGAAGTTGTCAATTCCATCCAGACATTTACCTAACGAAAAGTACCAAAGGTACCATTAGTTTACTAGTGACTACCTATGACTACCCACACGTTACTAGTTAGCCATTAATCTGAAAATTATATTGCATGGCTAACAATCCCGTTTTGGGCAAAACAAATTTATGTATGTAATTTTGTTGTTGAACACGAAATCGGTTTCAGGTCCCGTCGTTTCTACGCCATTGAAATTTGAAAACGCAGCTTTTGTTCAACGGCTAGGCCTACCGTCCACACTAAATCTTCACAAAACGGTGCTTTTCCAAAACGCTCCTCGCATCTGATGAACTTGAAAATGCTCGCTTTGCGCCTTAGTTTGGACGCAAAACATTTTTACAACGGAGTGCCCTGTTTCTATCGAGTTATAGAAACACGAGTGATAGTTTGGGAGAACGAGAAATGCTGTGCGAACACGAGCCGCAGGCCTCCCAAACCGAGACCTCCCAAACTTTCACGAGTGTTTCTTTAACTCAGTCGATAGAAACACGGAGAACATGTTTTCTATTTCTTTCAGAAAATACCGCGACGCAGAAAAGAAAATCAACTTTTTTACTCTGAACATCAAAGTGTAAATTCTCTTTGTTCGCGCCATCATTACGTCAACGGCTCGTGCTAGTTTTGTGTTTCTATCGAGTTATAGAAACACGGGTTTAAACCAATCAGCGCGCGTATTTGCTTTGGGCTATTTTCTAACACAAAATAAATGGTGTTTATAGAACCTGCTAAATGATCCTTATAAAGCTAAAGAGATACTTTTGTATCCCTGGAGGTTATATTATCTTCTCTATTTAAGGGACCGCATTTCATAGGTGCCGAAAATTTCTCCAGTATATTCACAATTGATTGAATGCCAATGAGGCAATCACCTTGCGATTGCTTTTAAAGCTATTTGATTTTTTTTTTCTTGATATATTATTGAACTCCTTTAACCTGTGAAAAGTAACTTAGCCTATATTGGATGGTATCAATTTTCTCTTTGGGAGCAAAACACGTGTTACATGTCATGGTCGCTTTTGTGAAGTTTGCTCATTGCACTTTGGTGTTACCCACTAGCGTACACTTACCGCGAACGCAAGGAGAGAACTGACACTCGTTGATCTCAACGTAACAGTCGTAACCAGTGTAGCCGCTTTGACACTGACATGTATAGTTATCGACATGATCAAAGCATACTCCTGGTGAAGTAAATCAATTAAGTGAGAAAGAGGGTAAATAAAAACTAATCCCCAGAGGGATTCATCATGGACCTTGGAAGGACTGGAAACAACTTAACTTGTGTATATGAATTAGTATGTCCAAGAAAATTAAGAAAAGTTTCACTTGAGTTTCAAAAGAATTTGGCTAAGCGACTGGCTAAGGAAAAGTAACGGCTAAACCAAACGTGACACACTCACAGGAAAAAAAAAAGATGTTTTGGCATTAAATCACTTACTCACCATTATTGCAAGGTGATGACTCGCATTCGTTAATGTCAATAGTGCAGTTCCATCCACTGTATCCGGGATCGCACGAGCATCTGTATGTTCCAGTGTAGTCGATACATTTCCCTATACAAAACAGAACAAAACAAAACAACCAAACAAACAAAAAAAAACACTTTGATCCAGGTTCTTGCCATTAGTGAATCGAAGCTCACGAGTAAGATTCGTTAGTAAACTTGTACGACGATAGAATATTGATTACCCTTGGCATACGCCTTAAATTACGTCCACCGCTTACCATGAATACAAGGAGAAGGACTACAATCGTCATAGTCAATGGCACAGTTGCGTCCAACGTATCCAGGATCACATATGCAAGTGTAGTTGTTAATTCCATCAATGCAACGTCCTTGGGTTGAAAAATTAGTGTACTATTAATTACAGTAAGTTGAGCCATTACAAAGAAACCATGATACAAAAAGATATATGTCAATTTAATGATTTTTTTTTTCTGTGTAAGACAGCGAGACTGAAAGAACAAAATGAAAGAAAACGGCTATTAAAGTCATCTTGAGTTTTTGTTGAACGGAAATACGAACATATATCTGATGGCTAGGACATTATACCATAACATGTGAGAAACTGCTTCTATCAAGCATATGGTGGTTATTACTGACACACCTCGAAGACACGGATAAGCCTGACACTCATCAATGTTGGCCTCGCATTTGTCTCCGGTATATCCAGGTACACACTGACATACGTAAAACCCTGATCCCCTGGGCTTGTTTGGATGAGGCACACAACTTCCATTGTTCTGGCACTGACAGACGACCAAGGATACGGTGATATTAACATAAGAGGTAGCTTGGCATGCATCCGTGGCTTTGAGAAAGAACTGTGTTTTTGCATCATTAGTAGCGTTCCATATCAACACGTTACCAATTACTAAAGCCTGACTTGGGCTTCCGTCCATCAACGAGAACGTGACAGGCATGCCTTCTGGGTCTACAACGTCAACAGGTAACTCGAGGGTTTCCTGAAGCACTGCGAAGTACTTGGTAGTTTGTGAGAATTTAGGTGGCAGGTTTACTAAAAGTGTGAAAAGATGTCAAAGTATTAGTAACATTTTTATATAGCGCGAATATGGACAACAAACGAATCCATCGAGAAAAATTGAGTAACCAGATACACAATACTATAAAGCTATTCCTGAAGAATTAACTCTTAACTGAAAGAGTTGCTAATTACCTTGACGCCTTGTCCATGCGTTAGTGCTTACTTCTGGTAGGCACTGATGGCACCAGTCAAGAGGATTAGTCTCGTTTGGAGCGAAGCAGTAACCGTTAATGAAGCAAGAATTGTTCTATTATTTACAAAGGCAAAAAATAAATAAAAGTAAAAAAAAGTATTTACAATAAATTGCATAATGAAAGTACAGCTTTGCTTAAAACCTCAAAACTATATTTTGAGCTTTATATTCGTTTGCATTTCCGTGCATATTCAGAATTCCAAGTAAGTTTTGCTAATTTCAGGGTGGTAAGGGAAACGATACTCAAAATCCGCAATAATCTAACTTAATCTAGCTTAACCAAAGGAAATCTTTGCGCTCATAGTTTTGGGAAATTGTTGCTATTAATATTGGCGTTTCCCCTTTTCTACAATTTTACATGCATTTCTCGTCTTATCATTTGTGTGTTGTTCAATTGAGAAGATTCTTATATACACTCAATAGAACGTTTTAATACATCTCCAAATGCCTAAATCAGCCTACTTCGGATCGTATTTCTAAATATTTGTTTCATGTTTGTGTCTCACGTTTTCGAAACGTGTGGTATCAACAAGGTGTTAAACTCTCCCCAGTGTATTTAATATAGACTTGCCTTGATGGAACATCCTGTAGACACATTGCAACTCATGCAAGCCGAATCATAGGATACGAATGTGAGATTTTCAATGCTCTTGTGTTCACCGTCGTTTGACACAGATATCATTAGTCCGGCCGCTGGAGTCCCTTGATCAGATTCATGGAAATACACCTGTCTCACTGGTGAGTCGGGTAAATAACAGTCTGCAAGAACGAGGTCTGTCATCACACCAGGAAATCTTAGCTCGGTACTGTTTGGTGTCCAGGAACCAGTTACTACCTACGATGTTTATAAAAAAGCCATTTTAATGATAACTAAGATAATGAAAATATCACATTATTTACCACTCTTTGTCATAACATGCCACTTCCTGGTTACAAGTTGGCATGTTATGTTGTTATTGTAGGTTACAAGTTATACTTACTAAAATCTTTATGCCTTTTTTCAGTAAACGAATTGGTAAGACGAATATTTTTTTTCTCTGTTAGACTTGAAAAAAATTGTTCTTTGTCAATCAAATGCACAAAACCGAGGAGTTAACATTGTTGGCGCTATCTCTTAATTCCAAATTGTTGCGAAAAGCAAAACTGAATAACTTCTTTTCAAACTGAAAGCCATCTTCATCTACTGTTATGCTGTCATAAATCGTTTATAGTCTTTCGAAACGCAGTACATGTTTCCTATTTCTTAATTAAATGTAATTTTAGTTTTTTTTTTTTTCTATTTCAGTGGTTTTCAACTTGTAAAAAGTTGTGTTCAGCTTTTGAGTGTGTACATGTCATAGCCAAACCAATGTTTGACTAAATATTAAATGTAACTAACCACGCAACTGCCAGTTGCTTACCTTGAATTCCTTCACATGGCAGGTCATATTTGTAGAATTTAGAAAACCAGTTCCGAGGACGGTAACCTTCCTACATGGTCGTTTACGCTTGTCACATAAACCATCCCCTTGTAACCTAGCGATGACACACAGAGAGCAAATCAAATATTACAATAGATAAAAATAAATGTGCCTCTATCTCCCAAAAGACGTGAACTGCAAGTAGTGCCTCGTCAGATCACCTGGAAATTGTTGGTTTTTGGTAAATGGACATCGAGCAATCCTCAGCTGTGTAGTCTTTGTTGCAAACACAGGAACCATTGACGCATTTACCATTAAAGGTGCAGTCATTTGGACATAATAGTTCTGCCACTTGTTCTACAAAAGCACCAACTGTGGAGTTCTCTTCGCTAGTGTGATTTGCAAGCATAGACAGATTTCTGGCTCCCAGTTCTCCACATTCGTTCATTAGTAAAGCCACACTTCCAGTTGCAAAAGATAAGTCTCCTGTGTACTTTTAATGAAACAATCCAAGAACAAAAAAGGCAAAGATCAGTATTAGCATCTGTAATAAGCTATATATCACTCTGCATTTTTATGTTGATTGCTGCTTTCTTTATTAATATTATTAATATTATTAGTATTATTAATATTATTAATATGTTATTAAATGTCAGTCATTAAATGTCAGTCAACGGATCCGTTATTCCCATGTAACAAATTTGCAAAATCAACATCTATGTAATCGTGCCCAAGGAGACGTGGACTCTACAAAATGCTCGTTGTTTTCCTTATTGGGGGTGTCTTTCGTCGTCAAATGCCTCGAGATTTTGGTTGTGGACCTCAAAAAAAGATTTTTTTTTCGAAAGTGGCATTTTAGTTTAATATGTCAAGTTGAAAAGTCGGGTTATAAAACGTAAACATCAACACGATTATCACACGTGGCGTTTATTGTTAACTTATCTCTAGCTATTAAGAAAAGGTTGCATTATCGTCTCATTTTAGACATTAAAATAGTAAAAGTTTGTTATGGTAAGAATACGGAAAACTTTTTTTACCAGCAAGTAAGGTGCTTAATTTAACTCCTAAAAAGGTATACTAACCTCCACATCAGCTGAACACGTATTAACCAGTGCTTGAACATTAACCCCGATTTTCGCACAAAGTCTTCCAATCTTAGTCTCGGATATCCTCTCGGCACAGTAACGTGTAGCGTTTTCCTTAGAAACTGATCCAAACTGTACTCCTCGCCTTAAGCGGTTGTGCAGCAGGAGAGTTTCTTTAAATAATTGAATGTCCTCTTCTGTAGGATCATCCAAAGAGTGGACATCTCTTTTCTGTCGATCACACACGTTTGTAGGAGAAGTGGGCTTGAAGGGCTTCATTTTCTTTTTGAATAGAGTAGGAAAGGCCGCTTCAGATACACTCCCGCATTTAGGTTTAATGTCTTCACCTACTTTTGGACATAGACACGCCTTGAAATACTGAAGATCGCCATCTTGTACATCAGGGGGAAGAGTATCAAAAAAGCTTTCCTTGGACCCTAGTCTATATAAATAATTGTGATTAGAAAGAGAAAAAAAAAAGACAATAAGCGACAATCCTTTCATCAAATGAAAATATCTTGATTTTCTCACTTTTTCGATTTAACTGAACTACCATCATTGTCATCATTATCACTACCATCATCATGGTCCTTCTCAGGAACAGAAATATACAAGTTGAAAAGTTTCTAAACTGCCAAAAATAGTTGTCTTTGCTTACTTTAAATTATATCCGTATGTATCTACTTGTGCCTTGAAATTGGGTCCACTGTACAAACACAGCCCCATTTCATTATTAATATAGTTTGCCCTTGGTGTCTCGATGATGACATCAAGTCCCCAGTAATTCCTTCGTATTACAACTTTGGAGCCTGAAGGAAACAGGACCTTAAAAACAACACATTTGTGGTAACATGTCAGTAGATAGGTTTTTGAAAGCAGGTACATTATAATCACAAAAACAGTCCACATTTGTGCTATCCTAGAGAATGAAACCTTTAAGCCATTGTTTTAAAGCATAGATGTGGATTGCAGTACGCATGGAGCTCGGACTACTTCTCAAGACATAAATTGAATGTCATGGTGACTCTAAATGCTTGGCTAACACAGTTTGTAGCCATCAGCTGTCATTTTTCAAAATTAATTACTGAAACCGCATCGTAGATGACGAAAAAGATCATGTTTATTTCTCCGCTACGACGTCGATTTGACGAGACATAATGACCATTTTATGTCACTGTAGATCTGGTCTCGTTGTCATTTTCAGGTTTGGGTTAAGCCTGTAATATTACGCGGATTTCGGGATCAGGTCTAAGACTGGATATGGAGGGGAACATCCTCTAGTCTGGAATAATGTAGTTTCTTATTACTATTTTTTGTGTGTGCACGTGGCTTACACGAAGTGGCTGGTGATCTAGACTTTGTTTTTGCTTGTAAAAATGAGAGATTTAAACAAATTGAAATCGATACTAGAAATAATTATGAAAGGAAATTATGCATGATACTTGTAAAGATAAGTTTGTTTAGTGATTATTTCAAAAAAAAAGTATTAGAAGAGACATATCTGCGATCCTTGTGAATAGTACTGCATTCCTAGTGAGATCTGCACAAACAATTACCAAGACAATATGTAGTACCCTTAATATTCTATTGCATCTAGCTGGGAGGGGGGAGGGGAGGGGGGAGGGGAGGGGGAGGCGAGCCTACACAAATCATCTAGGGTAATGCGGCATCACTGCGATATACGAAGATAAAGATGAAGATTAAATGGCAAGATAAGATTAGTAATAGAGAGCTACTGGAAAGGGCTAACGTGGAGAGGTTGAGTGAAGAGGTAAGAAGAAGGAGATGGCGATTCATTGGACACATCCTCAGACAATAACCTGACAATGACTATGTTACAGTCCTGACATGGACCCCAGAGAGAAAGAGAAAGAGAGGCCGGCCAGAAACAACCTGTCGGCGCACAGTAGAAAAGGTACTGGGGAGAGGTGCGCACTGCAGCGCAAGACAGGAATCGATAGAGAGCACGTGTGGAGGCCCTATGCGCCAACTTGGCGCCAGGGGACAAGTGAAGTGAAGTGAAGTGAACTGCGATATACGGGGCGAAATAGAACTCGTTCTTAGAGGGCATCTGTCCTAAAGGTTAATGGATTCTTGTTTCATCATTCGATGGAATCTAACGAGGAATAAAACACAAATAGTGGTGAAAAACATATTAAACTGACGCACTTTAATAACTTGACGTTTCGTATACTACGCAACATACATTTTCAAGCACCTCTTTTCAAGAGTGGAATAAAGACCGTTACAACTTTTTGAAAACTATATATGAAATGTAAATAAGGGGTCTGGAAACGAGATTAAGAAACATCTGTTTCTTAACAGTAAAAAAAAAAAGGAAAAAAAAAAAACCTAAGTTAATTAATAAAGTATCATCCTCTTACTGCTGACGTTAACATTACGAGCCGGCTTAAGTGAGGGCTTAAGTTCTTCGATGAGCAAAGTTTCTTTAATTTTACAATGATAATCTGTTTTACCAGAAGCTAGAATATCAAAAATGATCCCACTTGGTGTTGTGACCCGTGGCTTTTATATGATCAGCAATGGCTGATGTGGGGCCATTCTTAGTGGGAGCCCTAAAATGTTCCGTTTTCCTATCATGAAGCCGTCGTTTTTTTTTTCCTATGTAAAAGTCACTGCAGTCCCAACAACCAGCTTTATAAATGACCTTGGATTTCTGTGAACGATTTAGACGGTCCTTGTATGGAAAGGAAGATTTGATTCGGCGAGTGTTTTGAAAAAAAATTATCTTGAGATTGACAAATGAACAGAAATTGTATACACATGATTTCAGACGCTTTGAAATTTGGTCACTTTGTACACCTAAGTAAAGCAATAAGATGATAATATCTTTCTTCAGAACCGTAGAGACAGGGCTGCTTGGCTTGTTTCTGTTTCTGTTTAGGACGTCGTTAATGTTGTAAGTGATAATGTTTTGTGGGAAGCCATTTTGAAGCAGGGGTTTGCGAAGGTCTTCAAGGGCAGATTTAAACAGGAAAGAGGAGGAGCAAATTCGGTAATAGCGATAAGTAAGTGTACGAATAAGATTTATTTTGTACTTGGGTGGAGTGAAGGAATCCCATTTAGTATATGGAATTAATTAGCGGTCAAAACGTAGATCTGGGGATGGAGGATTTCGAAAAATTAAAGCCAAATCTTGGGGGGGGGGAGGGATATATCGAGAACCACTTCGTGGGGGAACAAAAAATCCCAGAAATGGTTCAACAAAAGAAAGCTGAAAGTAGACTTCAATTTTGTAACACCAGTTGAGCTAAATTAATTACTTCGAAAATCTCTCCTGAAGCTAACTACTAACACCAAGTACTCTCGCAGGTCTTCGTTTTCTCACAGATAACTAACAAATTCACCATGGTGTCACTGCGAATTTTTAGTAACTAAACTGTCTTCTTTCTTCTGTAAATTTGTTGTTGAAAAAACGAATTCTAATTGTTGTAATTGTGGAAATAATAGTAATAATAATAATAATAATAATAATAATAATAATAATAATAACAATAATAATAACAATAATAATAATAATAAACACAATGGAAATCGAGTTGTCAAGCAACGTAGATACGTATTAACATTTAAAGATAGAAAGATAAGTTTCTAATTGTAATTTCCTTTACTGAGTTAATACAACCTGTCTGCGACTCGCAGACAGCTTAAACTTTGTGATATACCTATTACTTAAAAAAAAAAAAAATCAAGCATTTTTTCCTGCAATTTTTAATAAGTTCACTGGATTGTGTTGATTCTTTAATAGCTTGTTGGATAAACAGTAAAGTAATGATTTTACTCGCACTCTGCATCTCATTTAGCCTTGCATATCAATAATAATGAAAATGACATGACTTGAATATTGTTTATTTGAGCCCTTGAAGTGTTATTTGAGGCCCGCTACGCGGACGCAAAAGGACGATATTCCCTTAAAATGCCATGTTATTTCATTATTATATTTATATATTTAGTATATACCACACAAGTGAATAGTGCTTTTTGCGCACGCTGTTTGGCTAGCGCGGAGGTGATTAGCCAAGTACTATTCACCTCCGAGCAGCCGAAGAAAAACAAAACGGCCTCCCGTTTTAAATTAAGTTACTCTTAGACAAGGAAAGTTACCGTTTAGTCCACTAGTTATTCAGCTTGTGTGGTATATACTAAAACAACTATTCATCTCAGTATCGATGAAAGTGATGGATATTTACCTAAACTTCGGTGAATAATTGTTAAATATATATAAGGAATGACTGACTGACAAAAACTTACTTCGTACTCGCCATTTATTCCCTGTATGACGCTTTTAATGGATATCCCTGGTGCCAAGCAATTCTTGCTTCGTTTTTTTACTGTTATTGGAGTTGTAGTGTCCCGAGTCAGATGGTCGTTGCAACAGCTAAACTCGATAACGTCATTATGATCTCTCAAAATTGCACCACAATTACATGTTATAGTATTGTAGTCGTTGCATGCCCATTGCCTCGTTTGCACCTGCAAGAATAAAAAGAGCGCCTAAGGTCTCTGCCAGAAGTATGATTGCATATATGCTTAACTTTATTCTTCGGGATTACAGCTACCATTATGACTAGTTACACTCTTCCTTGTCTATTTCTCGTATCACATCCAACGTGCTTTCGTCGAATAATTGTTAAATCCATCGTTATAGTACAAATATTTCTCACCTCAAAATTCCTTTCAGTGTTTCTGTATAAAAGGAAATCACCGATGCCCATAAAATCGAACCACCTAAAATAGAACAAAAGGGCAGAGTTTGATTGTTTGTTTGATGTACGTACCATCCATTCCTTTGTTAAACCGCAAGCTGTTAAATCATTCCCTGTATCAAAAAGATAGGCAAAGATTCCACACGGCGTGGAAATTATCAACGAGTCCAATGACGGGTATGGGTATATAAATAAAAGGTGGGGAAAACCTTTCCACATGCCTAACATTGCATGTACGAAACTGTCAGTTTGGGCGGGTGAACGAAAGGGGACAAAAGCAAGCGCGAAAATGAGCTTCACAACTACTTAGCTCAAAACAACTACTTAGCTTAAAACAGACCATTCCGTGGATAATGAAAGAATAGCTAGGACTTTACTCACTTTGCTATGGCTTTTATCAGTGTGACGCACGTAATGGCAAAACGAAGTAAACAAACAAAACAAAATGGATGCTAACCTGCCCTGTCCATTTGGGTCCAATACACTGTAATGAGGATCTGTGACTGATTTGCAAGTGTATAGGGTAGCTGATGGCTTGAAGATAGAAACCTTAAAAAAAAAAATGATTAAACAATACACTAGATGCCATACTCTAGAAGGATAGACAAAATTTGACAGTTGAACTAAGTTAGAAAAAATCATGCTGACTCCGACTCAGTCAACCATCTTCCAGAGAATGGCCGACCGTGTCCGAAATTGTCCTATATATGCATTGCAAACACTTGAGCATTTAGTACGTCATGTATGTCTAAGGACTCTGTCTATTGCACATCATCCTTAAGTTTGTATTTGCGTTAGGAGACATCAGTTAAGTACACAAAATTAGCGGCCAAAAAGTCGTTAAAATATATATATATATTTTTTTTTTTTCATTTTGTGCTTGTTTTGTGATTGTTTTCAGATGACATGCATTGAGTCCTTTTCAGACAAAATCTTGAACTTTGACTTGACTTAACGACCTGGCGACTGGAAAATTGGCGGCTTTACAAGGATAGTAATGGTGGTGAAAGAATTCGCGACCAAATATAATTTAAAATCATTGTTCACGATTGATGGATTTCATGAACACTACACGAGTGAGCCGTCTACATACCCACACTGTTGGAAACTCAGGATGATTGTTCCAAAACCAATGACTGTGTTTGTTAGAAATTTGCGGAAGGAGAGCCTTCAGTCCTTCAGTAGCTCCGGTATCTGGGCAGGTAGCCTTAATTTGAAGTGTGATGGGTTTTATTCCTTCTAACTGTATCTCACAGTCATCTCTGTTAACTAGTTGAATCTCTAATGGTAACCAAAAACTTATCTTTGGCCATCCTCTTTTATTTAGGCGTGCAGGTATTGTTGGTGTTATAGTGATTGTCTTAACGGAGAGGCCACATGTGATAAATGTCATTATAGAAGTAGGGTGAACCTGTGAAATGGAGCAAACGAAAAAGAATATCATTTGATATGTTATTTTTTTATTTCCACTTACAAGGTGGTTCAGCATTTCGAACAAATTACTTTAATTTTTACCTGAATTCCTGCATAAAATGGTTCTCGAACGGTTTTGGGCACTGACCACCTTTTAAATGACGTACTAAAAGTAGCTGATACGTTGCAAGTTATCTGTTGACGCAAAGGAATGAAGTGTCTTATTTTCAAGAGTTAGAATTAGGAATGAGTAAGAGCGGTTATTGTCCGCATTGGGGGTTAATGTGATATGCCGGGATTTCGGCCCGGAATCTTCTGGAATAAACCTGGCATACTACGTCAACCCCCAATGGGGACAAAAATTCTTGCCGCTCTACCGGCTTTAGTCATACATACATCTTATTAAAAAGGGTGCGCGCGAGGGTCTTGACAGTACAGACAGATCGTAGCAAGGTCCTTACATAAAGTACCGAGGGCCGATGTTCTCCAAAGTACGGTCCAGACCAGTCTGGGCTGAACGCCATCAGAACTGAAGGACATAATTCTGAAGGCTTACCCTGTGTACATGCATGTTACATTACGTAAAGTGATTATGCTTCCAGTTTTGTCTTCCGTTAAAAACAGACAAAATTATAACTTATTTGTGTTGTTTTTAAGTATAAGCCATTACAGAGAAGGCATCAGATAAAGCTTCTTTTATTAACCAATCAGTAACAGGACAGCTGGGGACTGCCAAAACTTTCAGAAAAGCTAATATCCCACTTTTATGCAAAATAGTCAAAAGAGGGGGCACGAGGGGGCGGGTCTGTACACCGGAATGTCTTCTCGGCAAAGCCTTTATGGACTTTTCTTTTGCTTGGAAGCCAAAGCGCAACGAAAGCAACCGCCATAAGGTTTTTTTGCAGGGACCGGGATTGTGCTCACTGAACTGTCTGGTTTCGAAGAGCCTTCCTCATTCATCTTCTCCTACTTTACAAGCAGCGTATGGCGTTTTTTTCCGAACCAAGTTGAAATAGCGGGCTAGCTCTTCCGTTCTCAGTGAGGTAACGTCCTGTTAGAAAAGTAGAGATAAAAGCTAATTTGAAACGACGTGAGTGAGCTCGGTTCGTACTCTTCGTCATTAGTAATATAAAAATCTTGAAAGTAGTTTGTCGAGTTCCTGTGCAGTCACAGTTTTCTTGTTCTCTTGCTTCATCAATTGCAGAACAAAGCTGCTTCAGAGCTTTCGTGTCGGACTTCGTTTTTGTAAAAGTGAGTACTGCATGCTTGACTTTTCCTCCGAGATGGAATCTTCGAGTTTGTGACCGTCACTTGCCCTCGCGTTGGCATCTTGGTTGCCCGTAGATCCGTCATACTCTGTTTCCATCGAACGCTAGAACTGGATAATAATTACTTCTACTATACTAGGAATAGTTACCACTACAGCTGCCCCCGCTGTTAATCATTTTTTTTTAATCGTATCCGTTACTACAGTCAATGCTTTCGCTTGATATTTTGGCTCTTGTGTAATTGATTGAAAATCATTTCTTGGGGGGACTTTTACGAAGAAAACACTCAATGACCCTCAATGGCGGTGCGTGTATTCTAAATTACTCTCGTGCTGTACTGACAAACTGTCCCAACGATTTTGACCTTCTCTTCTTCAATGTGGGACGAGGAAAAGAAAAACAAAGCGAACTTGTGTAAAAATTCTGAAAGATTGCTAATCGCGTAAACAAGACAGTGAACTGCACTACAACAGCTTGAAATCATTTTGCCTGTTTTGCTGTTATGAATAATCTCGGTGTAACTTTAGTTATAGCTATAGGTTTTAAACTACGATTTGAGTGCAACTGTTTTCAATATATTTGGAGCTAAAGAACGAATAACCAACTCGAGAGCCGAGTCGAAAAGGACGCCGAAAGATTTTCTCACCTCTGTCAATGCAAACGCCTTGCGCGAGTTTTAATTAT
>Ga0126337_10001255_pt1 | contig 15035 bp, 14 predicted proteins | sample DipCmetagenome_FD_92527 | JGI IMG/M metagenome (GOLD analysis project Ga0126337, IMG submission 92527) | Coral microbial communities from La Bocana,Puerto Morelos, Mexico - Diploria C A metagenome | ecosystem: Host-associated > Invertebrates > Cnidaria > Coral | place: La Bocana,Puerto Morelos... | reverse complement strand
TGAAATAAGACTGCCAGGTTACTAAGCAGAGAAGTTCGAAGCGCGAAAGAAGCTTTCTCTGAGCAGCTTTACGGCTTATTTACAGGAAAAATATTGGTTCTTTATGAGAAAATTGAGGCAGCGGGTATCTAAACCATTCAGGTTTAACATTTAACGAATAAATGTTGGTGTATTTTAACTTGAAGCTCTCATATAGGAAACAGATTACTAAACGAATGTATGTTGTAAACTTTGCTGCCATTTTTTTAACGTTAAAAGACTATTGTTGTGCTAATTATTTAACTTATACTTGGATGTCAAGTTTTGACCCATGTATAAGTCGAGGCCGATTTTTTGGACTGATTTTTAGGTCTTAAAAGGTCGACTTATACACGGGTAAATACGGTATGTACCAGTAAAACAATAATGATTGTTGGTTGTCTCTGATTTTTCAGAAATTATTTATATTATTTATAGTGTAAGATAACAAAAAAGTATTTAAATTTCATTGTGAAATTATTTTGCTATCCAGATCTGTATTTGATAATATCAGCCTGTTTCTCTTTTGTGAGAGATGTTCCCTTGTCCCTTGTTGAAGTCACTGAGGAAAATATGATGGATTGTATATAAAGCAAAAAAACTGTATTATTAGGTTGGCTGGATGGCAGTAGGTGGTCTACTGATTTATGATATGTATACAATTATTTGTTGTTGCAGGGTGTTAATCCAAGTAAGAATGAGGTTGATTTGATGAAATCAAAAGAGAAATGCCTTGTCCGCTCTTTCAAAGATGGAAAATAGTAAGTTGACAGCAAATGTAAACAGCAACAGCTCTAAAACTTGTAGTTATTCTTTCTGGTAACTTAACCATTTCTTTGTAATTGTAGTACTTAAAAAATGGTAATAGAAAGCAGTAGAGCTGTTTTTATGGTGTTTTCTTTGTTCAGTGTATAGTTTCAAACATGATTATAATTAAATCCAAACAGAAAGTGCTGTTTTTAGCTGCTGAAATGCACTTTTTAGAGTAATACTAGGTCAGGGCTTTAGAACCTAGTTAAGCGAGCTTCAGACATCACTGTTTGTATACAAGCAGGAAGTGAGATTGATTCTTTCATACTATCTCATAATTTCTGTCCAGCCTTATCAGAAAATACACATTACAAATGTTGGAGGCAGTCAAAGAGTTTAGATTCACCAATTTCTCTTTTGACTCACCAGATTAGAACAGTCTGGTACACCTTTTGAACATCTTGAGTATACGATTTGGAGACTTTGAAGAGGAGAGTTGCATCTTTCATATTAAGACCTGAAGCCTAAAGACAACATATTGTCGCTTATTGTCAGTCTGGATCTGATGTTAGGATTCTTGTGTTTATCTTAAGGTCTATTAACAAGATTTCAATTTATGTCGGGCAACTCTTTATCACATTAAAAGCAGTAAGCGCCTCAGCCATCTGCACAGTCACAAAGTTATTTACGTTTCACAAGCTTCGAGTGGATTCCTGTAGTGCATACAGAAGACAACATTTTATAATAACAGAATGTGAGACTTGCTGTGATAGACAAGCAAATATTCGGAAATTGATCTGCAGCAGGGTTTGCTTTACCACCATGCACATATCAGTGTAACAAAGCATGAATTTCACTTCTTTTATGCGTATCTACCAATATTTCATGGCTTATGGATTGCCGAGTTCTTTTAACATATGTACAGGTACATGTGTCTAAATTATTTTTATGATAGTATCGAAGTTCAAAGTAATTCATAAGAACGTCACTTTTTTAGACTCTTTATATCACCTTTTGCCACCAACACTCAAGCTTTCTCTTGTTTCCTGAAAACAGGGAAACTTTAGCAGCTTAAACTAGCCTTAGTTCACTGCTTCCATAAAGAAATATGTTTCTTGAATTGTTGCTGTTGGGATATCTTGTTAGATATAGTACAGTACCGGTCAAAGGGATTGCAGCATTGCATCGCAGTGGACGTGATATTGCGTGAAAAATTACACGCAGTCGTCCAACTGGAACTCATTAATTGTGTGTAATGAGAACTACAAATTAAAAGTGTGTGCAATGTAAACAAAAAAAAACTATGTGTAACATTAACCGTACTGGACTGCACTGCGATACATCTAGCCTTTCGCTTTTTTTGCTTCTGCTCGTTAAACATTTTCAACAGAATCCACCAGTTTTCTTAAACCGGCTTACCGCCTTGGAGTAAAAGTATTTTTTCGTTGCAGTTTCAGCCAGAGGAAACAGCACAGATAATGTCGCTTTCAGTTTTAAATTATAGGAATCAGTGTTCTTAAAAACAATCCGAAGATTCATTAAAAATATTTTGTATTCCGAAGCGCTCGGAGTTAAACGGCGTTCAAAAACTTTTGCCGTCATGTTTTTCGTGAGAAACATCGAGGCAGGAAAATGGGCGCCAGCGACTGACGAACTAAGACTTGACGGATACGAAATAACAGCAAAAAATATTATTTTGTTTTAGATTTTCAGTTAATTTTTTAACATCAGTTATCCTTTATGTTAGCAAAGCCTTCAAGAAAATTCGTCACTGAATACTCCGAAGTGAATCTTGCTCTGATAACATGTTGTTTTGATCTGATTAAAGTGAAATTTGATCGCTTTCTTGATATCGTCGCCTAGTACGTGACCAAAATCTACCCAGACGGAAACTCTGTGCAGTGCGAAAATTGTTTTAGTTGTTACTAGCGACTGGAATTTGCCAAGAAATGTGCCACAGAAAATGAAACATTTCAAAATTTAGATTTCTTGGATGAAAGCAGCATCTGGCTGGGTATTACAATTTGGGCCGAATAATCAAACGAACACAGAGTAAACATTGTGGGTTGTTGTCTGAAGGTTATGCACGAAATATGATGAATTGAAAATTAACAAACGGAAAGATTTTGTTGAAAATGTTTCGATTCTTCGCCATTTAAAGCAGAAGTGTGGACAATGAGCAGATTAAGAGAGACTCCGCGAGTTTCTGTTTGAAACCCTGTTTCATTGTTATCGAAGAAACATAAGTTACAATTACATTTCGTGCGTTAGTGAACATTGCCTTGCGACATAAACGAAACCTCAAAGACCTTTAATATATGATGTCAAGCATAAGTGTGGGCTGCTTAAGACTAAGAAAGGTACAGGCCAGTGCTCGAACTAGTTCACTAATTTAACAATGCTTGTCGGTTTTAAATTTAGTGTTTGTGGCGGACATCAAGGGTCGCATATTTCGAATACAAGTTAGAAGTGGCTTTTTGTTTTGCAAATACACGCAAATGCGTGTATGAATAACAAAGGTTTCTTATCTGATTAAAATACGCATATGAGTGAATGCGTGGAACTACCGGATCAGTCAATTTTACACGCGTGTAATTACACGCAGCTCCCACGCAGCTCCCATGCACCTTCCACACACTACACGCAGACTACACGCATTTTATGCACATGTAGGTGCTGCAATCCCTTTGACCAGTACTGTAGATGTAACTGGACAAAAGGTTAACATCTGTAAATTGCAATCTAATGTCTGTGGTGAATCTGTGTCTGGTTTCCTGTCCATTTGTAGTATCCAGAGCTAAGTCAATCACTGAGGGTTATCAAATATCAAAATGTCATAGTGAAGTTGCTTCAACTCAGTTATGTAACCTTAAACAGAATATTCAAAGCCAAACCTTCCTGTTCAGTGGAAGGCAGCTTGTGACCTTGGGCTTCTCTCAATCAATGCAAGACTCAAGTATTGTTGCTGCAGTCTGTGCATGCCTTTTTATTGAGTGTAGATAATTGTTTAATTGATTGCTGTCCATTTGACAAAGTGTCCTGATCATTTGTGATTTAAGAACTAGAACTGTTTTCATGAACACTTGCACTCTGTTTGCTTGCTCGCATAAAATATCCTGGAAATGTCCATTTTTAAACTAAAAGGTCTCAGGATCTTCTCCTAGTGTGTAAGGCTGCTGTTATTAACTGCTTTACAACGCTGAGATGTTCCAAAGATGTTTTTGGGGCCTAGAACACCTGTCTCTTCTCCCAGCACAGCTCTAGAGTAATACAACCAGTGATGTCACAGGGCTGTTTTGGCCATTAAGATGGCTGCCAATTTTTGGCACAACCAGTGGGTTGAATTTTTCATTGGTTGATTTTTCTCTGGTTTTCCTCCCTCAATAAAAACAGCATCTCCAAATTCCAATTCAACCAGGAATGAGGACCCACACTTCAACCAGCTAAGGCTGATGTAGTTTCCTCTCTAAATATTGTATTTTTTATTCATAGCACTTTTGAAAGTAAATATGCAAAAATTTTCAGAGTGAAATTCAACCAAATGGGAAACAATATTATAGTTGTCATTTGCTTTAAAACCCCTTCAGAAAGACATGTTCTCTGCTTTAAATTCTTGAGTACCTTTTGGAAAACACTTTTTGAGTAGTTTCTTAGGAGGGTTCTCATTGATTTAAGGAGTTGAGGGACAACTTTCAATGCCCAAGGCACAAACCTCCAGGGAAGTTTGGGGGTATAGCCCCCCAGATTAATTTTGAAATTGAGAGGCTCTGAAATGCTGTTTTACGCATTCTCTTGGAGATATTTCCCCCAAAAAATCATTTTTACAAAGGTCAAAATGCAAAAAAAATAGTAAGGGATAAAAAAGTCCCTTTCAATGTTTTTATCCTACAGCACCAGCATAGTTAAAAAAGTACACCACACTTAGTGAAAATCCTGGGTTGGAGTACAAGCCTCAGTGCTTTATTAATGCTAATATTATTCATGCAGTTAAATGACAGAACTTCTATTTTTGAAGGAAATAAATGATTTATCAAGAGAGGTTCCACTATGCAACAATGCTGCCTTTTTATATTCTTTTTTTCCAGCCATGTGATAAATGTTAAAGATGCAAAAGATTTCTTGAAGGATCAAGATCCAGTGCATGGTGTAATGAAAGGTGAAAACAGAAAATCAAAAGCAGGTGGGTATCCGGCTGAATTGATCATGTGTCTTCCATTATTTGGATGACCTGTCTGTTCTTGCATTACAAAAGGCAATCAAAAATCTTTGGGAAAGGAAGTAGTGTACAAAATGTGCGTCATAGGACTTAATATCTGGTGTCTATTTTGGAAATAGTGGAATGAGTTATCTCAGTAATAATAGACAAAAACCAGCAGATGGTGAAGTTTTTTGACTCCCTTCATCTCCAACCTTCCCATCCAGATTTCCGTAACCACTGAACCTCTTCCCTCCCATGTGGATTTCAATGCTCAAAGACCATCCTCCTTCGTGAATTTCCTTTTTTCTTGGAGGCTATAAAAGTTAAATTTACCCCTAATAGAAAAGACATTATCAGAGTGCATTCTGGAGATCATTATTGTTATTTTCAAAACTAAAAAAAGTTCTTGCAATCTGCTTAAGAAATGAATCCTTGTATGAAAAAAGGAGAAATGTCAGCTTTTCTTTAGAAACTGCTTGCATAACTTAGTTTCTCGTTTTAGCCATATTCCATCTACAGGTACCCTTGGGAATAGGGTTCTTGTTTACTGAGTATTTTTTATTGCATTAATTTGGTGCAGTGGCCTCATGGTTAGTGCACTCTGGATGGGGAGATTGTGTTGATTCTTGGGCAAGACACTTAATTGTCACAGTGCCTTTCTCCCTCCAACTGTATGAATGGGTAAGAGCAAATTTAATACTGGAGATAACTCTGCAGTGGACTAGTGTCCCATCCAGGGGAAAGTAGAGGTACTATTGGTTAGAAATTGGGATAAGCCCTGGCCTTATTGGCCACTTTGCTCATCACTTCCTTAGTGAGCATAAAAACATGTCAAGAAAATCAGGATAAATGTGTGTTTGAAAGTTTTTCTCAGCCATCACTTTCTATGTAGGGACTCTTATCTGTCATTGCCTTTTCTAAAACAAAGCTGTACTACAGGTATTAAGTTTGAGATTGCCATTTAATAGGGATAAATATTTTAGGAAAACCCTCATCAGGGCAACCAAAAGGTGGTTGTGGCCTTTTCATAGGGGTTGCTGCTTGATGGGAGTTTCATTTACAGTATTTTACTGACAATAATTTTGGGACTGGCATCTTAATAGTGGGTGGCAGCTTGATAGAGGGTCAACTGTAGTGTCTAGTTCAAATACATAACAATTCATTTGCCCGCATACATGTAGCTAACAGGTTGTTGAGCACAAGCTCTTTGAAAAAAAAAATACAGTTTATATTTTCAGAATAAACAAACACAATCTTGAGATATTGCTTTGTGGAAAGACTTCAAGGGCAATATTTCTAAACTCAACAGGCATCAGTCAGCTCTAGGTAATTCACTATCACTGCAATTCTTTTTTTAACTCCTAACATGTAACAATTTTCATATTTGAATGCAAGTACAGTTTTTGACATTCAAATTATTTGATTGGGTTTTTTAAACAAACAATTTGAGTCTTGGTGGCTTATTTGACAAAGGAATTTCTTGAACTCTCATACACTTACAAACACGAAAAGTTCTTCTAAGTCTTAAAATATTTTTTTCACTTCCTAATTTGGTTGAAAATGACTCCTCTCACCTGGATTTCCAGGGTCCTTGAACCCCTTTCCACAGCACACCACATGTAGGGGTGTGTGGTTTTTTCAGGGATAATCCTGATAAAAATTCCAAATGGGATAAGGTCATGTCATGAATCCTAACTTGAAACCTGCACATATGTTAGAGAGAAGGTGTTGGTGAGTACTAAGCTGTTCATATTTTGTACTGTTTGTCTTCAGCTGTAGAAAGAGCACTAACTTATTTAGACACTGGAAGGATTCCAGGAATCTGGGAGGAACATTCTTCTGATGTAATAGTTCATGAAGACAGTGAAGAAGACTCTAAGAAGCTTCATTCTTCAGAAGATGAGGGCAGTGTTGAAGAAGATGAGGAGAAGAAGTCTTTTAAAGAAAAGCTATTGGCATTCATGGAAAAGAAAGGTAGGTTTATTTTACCATAAGAGCCTGCATGCTGCGAGTAGAGAAAGAAAGTAGGAGAGGAAAGAATTCACTTACAACTCTGAATAATGCCCCAAGAAACCCTGATGATGTGACGCATGTCAAAAACAGACAATGAATGTTCAGCACTGGATGTGGTTGTAAATATTGTCAACAACTGCCGCCAAATTTGGTGGAGTAAATTGTCTTCCAGGATGTTCAGTGTTCATCGCTTGAACACAGCTGAATCAAATATTTGCTGAAATTATGAAATTATTCCCAATACGCCAAAACAGAAGTTGACACAGCTAAAAGACCTGTGTTTCTGGCGTATGAAATCAATAATACTCTGTAAAGGCCAGACAACTAACATGGTGTTGTATTTCAACCACAATAACAAAGAGTTGGAACATTAGACTTTTGTATGGGTAAAACAGCAAGGACATTGTTTTTTTTTTTCTAGAGGGAGGCCACCCTATGGCATTGCTCAGACTTGGCTTTTACACTGACTTAACCTTTCCTTATGAAACTCTTGATGTTGTTGTAATTTTATAGGAACACCAATTACAAAACCTCCAGTGTTAGGAAATCAAGATTTAGACCTACATAAACTTTATAAGATAGTGCAAGAGCATGGAGGAATGGAGAAGGTAACTTGTTGCACACTAGCTTCTATTTTTTTTTTCAGTTGACTGCTTAATGCCACAGTATTGTGGGTGATTTTTGTAAATGTACAATGCTCACTTTGAACTGAGGTAAACTTCAAGAAATTTTTTTTCAGTCACCAAATGGAAAAATGTGGTCACCAAAATGTGTCGGTAAAACTTTTCCTTTGCAGCGAAACACAAACCAAAATTATTGGTCGCCATGGGATTGCCGGCAAAATATTTGCAATCGATGTAATCAGAATCAAACCAGTGCTGAAATCATCTTTTGACCACTTTGACAGATCTACACTGCCACCTTTTGACGCCCAGAGAATATCTAAATCTTCATCTAATTTTTTCGTGGATGTTCCGTCTCTACCTTGTAATAAATTGAGGAAAGATTTCAGAACGTATTTGGACACCACATCGCCTGAATAAATACTCATGGTGAAAGAATGCGTGGGGTCTCTTGTGCACGCAATATGTTTGCTATGGGAAACCGCTGAAAAAACATGGCAGCAAAGCTTCACACTGTTTGTAGCTGTAAAACATTATGGTAGATTTATAATAAAAGGAAATCGGTTTTATACTTCCAAAGCAACGGAAAGGTAAAAAGGAAGTTACCAATTGGCGGGTGGCTTTGAATTTTATTTTGATCAATTTGGCTGAAAATCAAAGCTAACGTTTGTGTAATTATCGTGGTGTGAACTAGCTTGGTTAATCGCCCACTGGCAACCAGTTGTGAAATTCTGGTTGCCAGTGCAAAATGTTTAGTCGCATTGGCAACCAGGAAAGCACAATTTCGGACCCTGCCCCTAAGGATTTCTCCATAATTAGCTTCTCTGCCTGACACACACCTTTTTCCGGCTCTTTTTCCAAACAATCAAAGCCAGAACAACCCACAATCTCATTTCATTTTTTTCTGAGGAAAAATTTGTTGGTCCCTGTTTTTTTATCTCTGTTCCAATAGGTCCCATAATGCTGATTTCATCATGATTTATAGGACCCTTTATAAGTATAGCTGTTACAGGTCAAAATTAAATTTAGGTCAAAATTAAATTCCTTTGTCTCCTAACCCTACTCATACATTGATTATGAATAATTAGGGTTGAAAGACAAAGGAAATTGAGAATCAAACTTGGTTAAAATAATTTTGACCTGACTTTAATTTTGACCTTTAGCTTAGCCACTAATTAAACATTGTCTGGCATAAACACTGATGGCTGTATGGAAACAGTGTTCCCTAACTCCAGTGCAGGTGTAAATGGGTCAAATGGATGTGTACAATACATTAGTAAAGTATTAAGTATGTAGGGCTCATCTGATTATCACTGTTCCGAGATATTTGGAATATCAAGGGTGTTCTTGTAAAAATACTAAATTTTTTCAGGTTTCCAATGAATCATTGCTGTGGAGAAAAATTTATCAGCAAATGGACATTCCAGTCATTCCACCTAGTGCATCACACCACATTAAAATGGCTTACAAAAGGTATTAGTTCTGTTTTTTATTTTCAATGTTGTTTCTTTGATTTTCGTGTACCTTTGGTGTAGTGTACATAATTGTCATTGACTTAACTGTGCTTCGTTGGAATATATAATTCAGAATTACAGAATTACCCACACTTTTAAATGTGTTTGAGACTGACTATGAACTTCAATACAGTGAAAGCTACACTGCCAGCAGACAAAAATAAACACAAGTAGAATAATTATTCATAACCGGCAATTACAAAATTGCGAGACGACAGCTTTAACCCCAATCGCGATTGGGTTTTACTCTACCTGTTTCAGTAGTACTTTTTTACACAATTTTACTACGCTATATCATTAACAGTAGCCCAAGTAAACACCTGTAGGCGTCTAGTTTGGGAATAAAACGAAAGAATTTCGCTACTCGATGACTATTGCTAATAGTCCTCTGGTAGTGTAGCCAGTCAAAATGCAGGATTTGCATTAGTCCACTAGTTGGTTGAAACTAATTACCAATATTTTGGAAATCAAATTGTAAACATGGTGACACATTAGGCACAGGAAAGCAATCACCAAACTTGACATGTTAGCTTATTATCGACATTATCTAGAGAGCGACCAACATTTTTTCTCACTTTTTTAAATTTCCCCATGCGTTTGCCTGTCGATATAATAAATGACATAATTTTTCGCAGATTTACCTTCCAATTTGGTGAGTTAGCGGTTTCCGCAAAAACCCAGTTAGAAAATTGTATTATTGGCCTTAACCCCACACTTTTTGAGTCATTAATTACAAAAGATGTGGCTGTTAATAGTAGCATGAATAGGTTTTGGCAACAATGACAAGAAAGCTAGAAAACGCACATTATTTTTTTTTATTGCCAGCGTGCTGGCGAACTTATATCTGGTACATTACGGTGTATGTCAACGACGCATTCCTGGCTGTGGTTTCATGGTCTGTGGTTTTCAATGCCATGCCGCTCTTCGAAATTTACCCTATCAGGGCCTCTAAATTGTGGTTGCATGTTTTCATGTTGATAGATGTTTTCTGTTGTTAGTTTTAAAGGTTGTTCTAATAACACCTTTTTCTGCTTTATATAGATATCTCTGGCCGTTTGAAGTTCATGAGAAAGAAGGACTAAAGCCATCAGCCAAAGACAAAGTTCGTGAACAGAGCATTAGTAATGAAAAAAATTTCAGACCAGAGAGTCCTGATAGTGCCCAGGACAGCAGTGATGAAAAACATCTTGAGTGTTTAGAACCTTTACCAGACATAGATGATGATGAAATTGTTTTAAAGAAAACAGAATGTAAACAAAGCACAAGGATCAGGGAAATGAAACGTCAGCAAAGTCTTGATAATGGAATAAGTGAATCGCAAGCCAAGAGCCCTGAGGAAGATGTTTCTGTAGATGTTGTCAATAGTCCTGAATCTTCATCAGATGTAAGCGAACCACATTCTGATGGCAAATCTGATGTGCCAGTAGATGAGTTAAATTTAGAAATTGGTGATAAGGTACAAGTCAAGTATGGAAGAGGGAGAAATCATCGGCTTTATGAAGCCAAGGTATGTTCAAACTAACTCTGGTATTGTACATGTATCATTTTCAAAGTTCGTGTCTTTCTTGTTGGTTAGTACTCATTGTAATACTTAGGGTTAGGGTTTAGTAATAGTTTAGTAATAGTTTAGTAATATTTAGTCAGTCGGTTTTAGACTGCAAGCATTTTTTTCCAGTTATATGATCTTATTTACAAGTACATTTTTTTTTTTCTTTTTGGACTGACCTGCCCAGACTAGCTTAGCTATTGGTGGTTCAGCCTGATATATTTTGTTAGCTTGATGTTTTGTTTCTAAAATGAGAGGTACTGACATTCATTCAGTCATAATTCAGCGAGGTATATCTGTTCTTTTGAGTCCTTTAAGGCCATATGAAGATAGAGCCCTTAAATTTACCGAAGTTTTATCTCTAGATCAGAAGCAGAATTCTAGTTTAGAAATACAAATGAATGTAAAAGTTCATTAGGTAAACTGTGACACAGATTTGTTATCACTTTCAGCACAACTACATTTGTGCATTATTTTGAACCTAAGTGTGCACCAAGATACTTGGATAACTCAGAGCTTGATTACCAGCTGCTGTGTATTGTGGCAGAGAAATAGGTGAAAACACTTAGAATCATAAGCAAAAAGATCTATGCATGAGAATCTTTGTAAATTGAAGTCGTCTTATTCAGCTTTTGTCTTTGTCCTATTTCAGATAATTCATATTGACCTTGAATCTAGTGAGGGTGTAATTTACTGTATTCACTACGCTGGCTGGAATAACAGGTATGCAGAATGTCCATTAAAAATAGATGAAGGAACCAACCTACTAACTAACAAATATGGGAATGATGAGTTTAACGAACAGTTCAATTGCAAAGCAAATGAATAAACAAATAAGAGAAAAAACAAATGAAGTCCTCGTGTGTAATGTTTAGGCAAAGACTTTTTTTTCAAACTGAGACCAACAGTCGCTCAAGAATGCCCTATATTTGATGTTGTCTATTCTCATATCCTGATAGGTACTGCATGTTGATCGCTTGATAGGTACTGTTGCATGTTGATCGCTCTTAGAAATAACTTGTTAAGTTGTGCAAGAGAAAGGTTATGCACATGTGAGGTACTTAACTGTCTTTTAAATCTTTAGATCAGAAAAGTTGAAACAGCTTTGCCTTATTTTATTCAAGGTATGATGAATGGATAAAGCCTGAGAAGATTGCAGGTTGGGGTTCAAGGCAGACAAGGAATAGAACTGGCAGTACAAGCAAAGGACAGGAATCCAGTTCAAAATCCTCTCCAAAGCCCATGACAAGGCCTACTATGAAGCCTGCTGGCAGACGGACATCTAAATCAGCTGTAGCACCAGCCAAGGAAATGGTAGCTAAGCCATCATCAGCATCAAATGGTTCTAAGTGTGTATTGAAGAGGCCATGCTCTCCTTCCACAAGGTCTGGATCAGTGTCACCATCTCTTGGTAAGTCTCCTAAAACTGGCCCTGGCAGAGGTTCAGGTCGCACAAGGTCAGAGAGGAACTCACTTTCAGAGATGTCAAATGGATTGGATGAAGGTAAGATGTATAGAAGTTGTATTTAAATACAGTGCATTGGCAGTCTGACATGAATTTGTGGGAGGTTAAGTTATGTGTTTACTGCCATCTTATGACAATGTGAACAATGGATGTTTCATACTGCTAATAGTTAAAGTAAAACAAGTCTCTTTAGTCTCAGTGAAGGACCAAAACAAGAAACAACAGACATCATTCTTCATAGTTTGTAAATGTTCCAGGATGAGCTTCATTTCGTTTTCAACATCTGATACCAGAATGTTTAAGTCTCTCTATTGTCCACAGGACTTTTATGACTAGAAGTTCTTGCCTAGCATTGACCATTCGCTTGGTGCCTGGTATCTACTATTATGTCACATAACATGGGAAAAAGCACACAGAGAAGCCATTCACTTCCAATTTTCACTGGTCATCAGTGCACAGAAGGCAGTTATTAAATGTTTATAGATGGATACTTTGTTCTTATGGCCGTTACTCTTGTGGTTTGCACATGGCCATAAATTACTTCAGGAAAAAAAAAATTTACAGCAAGATTTTTCTTTCCACGATCAACCAAACCTGGGCCTGTTTTTGCGAAGACTTGCAGTCAACTTGGATGGGCATGGATTAAGCATGTTGTTTAAAGCTCAATCTTCTTGTTTAAGCCAAAAGTAATTTGGAGTGTAATATCATTCTGTACTTTGTAGAGATACAAAAACCACAAGAGCCCGATGAAGTATGCATTAAAACTTATCATGCATGTATCTTTTTCAGTGAAAAGTCCTTCATCAAGAAGGCGGCAAAAGTCAACAACACCAGAACCATTGATAACTGGTAAGATACAACCAAAAACCTATATTTTCAGCATTCTAAAAAAACAAGCAATGCTCTAGGCACAATTTTGTATCCAGGATTCTGTACACTTTGAAACAACTAGGAATATTCCTGTTACTTGCAGATAGGATGCTAAGTCAGTAACTGTATTATTTGGAAAATATAGTTGGTAAATTCCTAACTGTGGCAACATGTATATTTTCTTGTAAACAGAGCAACAGAACAAATCTGCAGAGGTGGTGAACCATGTTCAGCCAATCCCAGAAGTAATTTCAGGACAATCAGAAAATAAAACAACCGAGGAAAAGAAGAATTTTGTCTGCAGTAGTGAATCAGCAGATGTCACAAAGAATTTAACTTCTTACTGTGGAAATAAAATGTTATCTGAAATTTCTAATGTGGAGCAAGGATCCGAGCACAGCCCTGGTAATTTTAATGGTAAAAGGAAGGATAAGAGTAAGAGGACTATCAATGGTTTGATAAAAAATGTTGCATCTCCAGAAAGAGTTAGTAAAGATTTGGAGGACACCAGTGAGACATGCCCTGAGCCCAAGAAGGTTAAAGTTGAAAATGAGAATAGTGTGCAAGATGGGGTTACTGAGAACCTGCTCAGTGAGAACGCTGTAGTTAAGATAGGAAATCAGCCACTGCAAACACTGGGTACTCCAACTACTATGGAAACAGTTTCAGCCTCTTCCTCAGAGGACACTAAACTGGATCCTGTCAGTGATTCAGCAGCATCCAGTTCAGCTCATTGTAGTGATGACAGTGAGAAAACTAATGAGCCTGTGGAGAATTCTCCTAGGAGAGATACAACTGAAAATGCTAGTGAACATAACAGTACTGAAAAGGACAGCAAACCTGAAAAGAAAAGTTCTGAGCAGCATCACAGGAAGCATAAGAAAAGGAAGGAAAAGAAGAAACACCGCCACACATCTGGTAATGACAGCACAGGTAGTGATGCTCCAGGGAGTCCAGTGTATAACCAGTCACAGGGAGCACAGGGAGTATTTTCATCACCCCGCCGTCCCAGGATGTCATTTGACATGGATCTAGGTAAGACTAGCACCAATGAAAAGATCTCCTTCATGCATGTAAAGACCACAAATTCAGTTTTCCTTCAGTTTACACTTAAGTGAAAAAGTTAACAGTGTAATTGTGTGATTAAGTTTACCAGCAAAAATAGGCATGACTTTTTTGCATATAGGATTTTCACATGAAGGCAAACACTTCTTACCTTCAGATAACTCACTTTAGTGCAACAGACATTTTTTTCTATTTGTTATCCTTGGACAAAACTGTGCTAAGATATCCCTACTTAGTCTAATGGAATAAGGTTAGAGCACCAAGAGAAAGGAATTGATTGAAAAGGAGGAAATCATGGTCTGTTTTGGGCAGTTTGGAAAGGAAGATGTAGCTACAATGCATTCCTACAATACTCGCAATAAAGATACTATAAAGCTCTCCAAAATCCAATAAAATTGGGGAAAACATCGTTTGCGGTACCACTGTTTCAAAGACTTTAATGAGTTAGCGAGAACTTTAAGAAACTCGGCAAGTTTGTAAATTTTTAAGAAGTGTCTTTTTTTCTGCTTTTTATAAGTAATTATTATTATTATTATTATTATTATTATTATTATTAATGAGAAGTTGTAGCAACACTGCTTAAGAGTGCTCAATACACATTTGTGTAGAGCCGTGTATAGAATTGGGTTACTAAATGAAAACACACATGATTCACTGCGACTCTGAGTTTTGTGCTTACACACTCATCGGGCAGATTTAATGAAGAAAAATCCTATCAGCTAGTATATATATATTTACAATAAGTAGAACAATAGAAGAAGCGTCGCATTAATTACAATGGGTGAGGAAGGCGGATCTATTGCAACAAAGGAATGTGTGAAGTGAACTGTCTTAACTAAAAACTAAAAGTGTAGGAGCGTAAAACAATAGTTATTGTATAGGATAAGTGTCAATTGTTCTTTAAGTAAAACTTGTTTTCATGTCGGCACTTGGAAATTAGTTCAGATCGTTTGTTCAGGAGATTGTTATTGCT
>Ga0126337_10001254_pt1 | contig 15037 bp, 14 predicted proteins | sample DipCmetagenome_FD_92527 | JGI IMG/M metagenome (GOLD analysis project Ga0126337, IMG submission 92527) | Coral microbial communities from La Bocana,Puerto Morelos, Mexico - Diploria C A metagenome | ecosystem: Host-associated > Invertebrates > Cnidaria > Coral | place: La Bocana,Puerto Morelos... | reverse complement strand
GCAAGGACTGCGTGGTGATGTGATGTGTGCTCATGGTGTGCGTTGTTGGCTTGGAAAGGATCCAAAAAAGTCGATGTTTGTTCAAAGTTTTTCCCGTACGGAAAGAAAAGAAACGTGGGTCCTTCGTGAGATGTTTTTTTGATATCAGAAAATCAAGCCCTCCAACATCTTAAAACATCTTCCAGTGCCTTAGCCCTTCGCGCAAGGAATCGGCAGAGAAGACTGCCAAATCAAGCCCGGGAGACACAGGTTTCCCATGGTTTCCCATGGTTGCCGAATGTTGCCTCTGGTTGTTGGTGTTTTTTGATGATGGGAAATTCATTTTGAATAGACCAGATGTTCCTTCATTGTAGTATATTGTAGTGGTTGTGCTGTTTCAGAATTCTCTATGAATGAAACCTTTTTTACGGATTTATTAAGGCAGTCAGGGAGTCTACGTGAGTCTACTATGATATCGTTCTGCTGCATTTCTTTTGAAAGTCAACATGGGGATAGTGTAGACCATGTTTGACCTCCTATGGTGATGACATCCTTTTGTGAAAGCGTTGTTGTTTTAGGTGCCAGAATTCAAACGACCCGCAAAAAGGACTTTCAATGGCCAAAAGCCAAGACCATGAAGATTATCCGTGGCCTTGAGCTTGTTAAAACCATCTCGTGTTCGAGAGGTTTACACGAGCATATGATTTCCACCAAAGGTGATTCCTCAACTATCATGTGCTCCCTATATTCACCTTGCGCCGAAGGCTGTTTGGAAAAAGCTCTTCTGCTTTCTTTCTGGAATCTCAGGAAGTTGCCCAGCATAGGCATTTGGACACATTCAAAGCTTGGCCAACCATCTTATCCCAAATCTGAGTGGCACGAAATGCTTGGACGAGGAAATCAGAATTTTCATATTTGACCCATATGTAAGAGTCGTGAATTAAAGCACACATGCGTAAGTCAGGAAGGAACTTCAGAAAGGCAACCCAGACTGTCATGTGAAGGTTAATAGCAAGAAGAGATAATGAACAACCTTGGAAAAGCCAATTGCAGGCTGTAGTATGTTTATCTGAGATCCATTCTTTATATTCAGTTGTAAAATTTTTCTTAAAGAACAGCGTGAGGGAAGTTGGGGTCCAATCCAATGAATGAGGCTGCAATGATGGCCGGGATCAAGCGATCAAAGCACTTACTCTTATCACGTTTCAACCCAGTCAGGCCATGAGCGTCAGTGGTAGATTGGTCTACGTCTAATTGAAGTTGGGTATAAACCTCACTCATCTTTCTTCCTTTAATCCCACAATACAGCTCCTTAGGAAGGGTTTGTGGCTGCCAAGTCTGAAGTTGGGAGTATATCAAACCCGTATAGGAGACAACAAAGACAGACATCAGCGAAATGATACGTTCTTGTAAAAGAGTATCCCCTTGCTTATCAAGAAGAACCTGCTTTACACAATTTGGATCATTTCCCCAAGAACGGGCGAAAATAAAGACATTTGAAACCACCACCCAGAAAATCTTAAAATTCAAGATACGGAAGGGGGGTGGGCAGGTACCCCCTCTTGCTTTTGGGGTGCTTCAGAAACCAAAAATGGTTCAAAAATAACATGTTTTTTGAAAAAGCATTGCCCAGAAACGCTGTTTATGTCAGTGTTTTTGCTTCTTTCGGCTTGTTGCCATGAAAAATGTAACCTTGAATCTGTTGGTGTTTACGATGCTTTATGCATGTGTTCTCTCAAAACACTGTATTACCAGTGCTTTTGAGAAGGTGGTCCAATAACACTGGAAAAGACACCGTGCCGGACATGTTGTGTTGTGAAAGTGTCGCAAATAGCGGTGTTTTTCTACGCTTGCTTTTTTGGCTGTTGCAAAACATCGTAAATACCAATGTTTTGGCTCGATTTTGGGGCTTCAGGGTGAGAAAACATCGTAAAATAGCGCAGTTTTGTTCTTGGTAGGAACAGAAAAACACTGTAAATTCTGATGTTTCGGACGGTTTTTGAAACGCTAGTTTTTGCGTGTGACTTGCAGAAACCATGGTAAAACACAATGTTTTTTCATTTCACCAATTTTGTGACCATTTTTTTCTCTGGCATGTTGAGAAAACTGTGTAAATACTAAATACCATGGTTTTGGCCTAGTTCTATTGTTCCAAACAAATTTTAAGGTGCTGGGAGCGCGCCAAAAACGTGCCTTTTGAAGAGGCGCCCGCGCGCAAGCCTGCGCGCGGTACCTCAACCCCCCCGAAACAACAACAACAACAACAACAACAACAACAACAACAACAACAACAACGACAACGACAACAACAACAACAACAACAACAACAACAACAAGAAGAAGAAGAAGAAGAAGAACAAGAACAACCACAACTACAACCAATACAAATACAAATACAGATGCAAATACCACAACTACGGGCATGTGCCTGGCAGCATCGCCGGTTTTGCGAAACCCAACCCTAAACTATCACAATACAAGGTACGAGTTCAGAAGTAGAGCAGAAACCGCACAAATCGCACAAAATGATATCAGTTCACACGTGAGATGGGGACTTGATAGCGGGAAATCATTAAATGACTTGACATTTCAGACTAGTTGATGAAATATTGTGTGCATTCTGTAATTGACCCAGAAAGATGACTCCAAGTCAACCATTCCGGTGCAAAAAGATTTGGATGTAACCCCTGAGTGCACACATGTTTTAAGCTTAAACCTTTTTGGAGGATGAATTTCTGTTTATCGAAGGCTTGGAAAGTGATGATGATGAGGATGAGGAGGATAGCATCTGAAAAAACAAAGTTACAAATTTTGGCTGATGTATATAAATTAGAGGGTCACAGTCCCTTGCCCTTTCCCTGCTTGCTTTTGCTTGGTTGACTGATCACCATATTCTTTTGACCCTCAAGTGCTGACATCAAGAGGCAACACAAATTCGGCAGCCCCTGAAATCAACCAGATTTGAGGTCAAATTTTTTTTCCCATCTCAACTTCTGAAAATCACTTCTTCCAGAGGTGCACTGAGGACCTTTGCCAAAAATAGTTCCCCTCATCGCTCCCCGCTCGCCCGTGAAAAAATTTACAACTCTAGATACCTGAAGGACACAAACCTGGCTCCCCAAGCACTACCTGAGGTTGGTTGACGGTCCCTCACCGTTGATTCTCCCGTTACCACCCTAAGTCGAACCATCCCAACTCCATGCAAATCCCGGTGGCCATTCATCAATTTTTCCACACAGCTACCAACTGAGGATTCTTTCACAGATTCCATATCGATACCAGGTGCCTTTCGACTTGTTGGTGATTTCGCAACTCGCAAGCAAGGAACGAAGAGGACAACAAAACCAAGGATGACAAGGACCAGAGATATCAACAGTCCAAACGAAGCAAGTCTCCAGCAAACAACAAACCAAAAAACGTCTATATCAGTTAACACCAAGCAATGAAGAATAAACAAACACCAAGGTCAGAAACCTGCGGGTAGCAGATTTGGACTTAAGAATCGAAGCTAAAAGTCCATCAAACAAAAAATATTGTTATATCTGCATCAATCAGCTCTCATGTTTGGCGGCATGGTTTGATTCCGAAATCGATGTATTTCAGAAAACAAAATCTGAAAACCTGAGCGCAACTTCTACCAAGAACCCAGGTGACAGCAACCACAAATCGCAGCTGCCATGGGGTGAGACGTGAGGCGGCGAGGCACCTTGATAATTTTTACAGGATTCTCCCAGCTCGGTCCATCGCAGTTGGCATCATAAATACCGAAGCACAACCTGAAAAGCAACAGCAGCGACGCGGCAACGGCGGTGGAAATGAAGGGGCGTGTCAAGTGACAGAGATGAAACGGTGGTAGAGTAGAGCTACCGGTTACCAGAACAGATAAAAAGAGAGAGAGGGAGAGATTCATGCATTTTGTATCGTTTAGTTGGTGTCTCTGGGCGTGAAAGAATTCTTTGGGGGGACAATCCCCAACTGAACTACATCTTGGCGTGATGCCAGGAATGAAAAAAATCCTTCCAACAAACACACCCCATTTGGGGAGGGGAGTTTTCTCAATATTCCATTCATTTACAGCCGCGGGAACAAGTGCTCCCGAAGTTTGCATATCTCCGTCAAATTCACATGTTGGGTATGTGATGTGAATATGTTAAAAAAAAAACTTTACGCGCGCAAACTTCAAGAACATGGAAACGGTAGTGAGGGGCAGCAGCCTATTTTATTTGAGGTAACATTGTGCCAAAGTTTTGGTTCCAGAACAATTTCGCTCCAAGTTCATATCAGTCAAATGAAAAAAAAAGAAAACCTCGTGTGCAATGGCGACCCTTTGTCACCAACTCGGCCACAGGACGCCAAAAGGATAACTATGTAACAGTGCTCCCTCGTCAGTGCCACGAACGCCCACCATGCCCCGGAGGCTACGGGTGGGAAGTGGTGCCTGTCCTCGGGAAGCAAGAAAAATCGAAGAAAGATATGTGAAACATCCACCCTTCGCAAAAACCTTGAGAGTTTGGGTGCGTCAGATCATCCCCACTGATTGTCATATTGTCGACAATGAGCAGAAGCCAGCATATGTCCAGCTTGTCAAAGTTGGTAGGCCAGCTCCATAAGCATAACTGTGGTAAACATACAGTGTGTAGCATTGTTGAGGAATATAGACATTTGCTCGGTTACTCGGTTATCGCCATCGCTGATCAGTGGAATGCGCAGTCTGCCTGAGGCTAAGGTTGCCTATCCATCAACAGAACCCAAGAACAAAGCGCCATAAAGTTCCAAATCCGCAAGGCGCTTCTGAAGGTCATCAGCCTTGAAAACCCAGGGGTGCTTTTTTCCTGCAAATATTGAAACCCGTACACCTCATCCTTTCTAGGAAAGGTTAGATTGGAGACCATCCTCCCATTAGACCATGAAGGCGGGTATCATTCTCCTTATTTTTGAAGCCCAGCTCTGTCGGCCAATCGGCAACTGCTCGGTGCCCCATCTGTCTGCCAGTTCTTCAATCATGACATAGCTCTGCTCCCCTAAGTTGCGATGATGATGTATGGAACAATCTTGCCCATCAAAAGCGTCTGCAGCGGTGGGCTCAGCTTCGCGATGCCTGTTTGCAAATCAGATGGCACATCAGCTGAGGTATCCCTGACAAATCCACACGTGCCGCCATCCCCCAAGGTGAGGGTTCCAGAACAACTTTGTCCCAAAAACAAACAGATCACAAATGAAAACCGTGTGTGGAGCGGCGACCCTTTTCACTGAATCGAAGAGTATAAGCGTACCAGGGGGGTATTAATCAGGTGGACTTGCTGATTTTGATGAAAAATATGGCTTTAAGGCATATGTATTAAAAGTAAAATTTACGCCCTTTTTACATGATATTCAAAGTTCACAACTGAACGCCATGAAAGAAGGCAAAAGTCAAGTCAAGCCAAGGCAAAAGTCAAGTCAAGTCAAGCCAAGCCAAAAACATTTGCAACACACAACTCGTCAATTGTGTCAGTATTTGGCACGTGAGTGACCTGACACAGTTTTGTGTCTTTTTATCATGTCCAACCGGATTGACTGTTTTCCAATTGCGTTCCATTTGCGTTACAAGTAATTGCCGGACCTCAGGCGCAATAACCTTTGTACAAGCACCTTAAGTCATCCCTCTCAACTATTTGCGAAACAAAAAAACTCGCATGTGTCTTTTGAAATTTCACAAACACATTGCAAGACCATGACATGACACCAATGACCATGACATGACCATGACACCACTGAACCATATGAATCAAACATGAACGAAACTTAAACTGCAATGGCATCATCAGCAAGAAAATGCCCTTCAGCGCGGCTGTGGCGGGATGTCCATCTCCACCTGCACCAGGCCAGGGTCAAGTCAAGTCAAGTTCCAGGCCAAGTCACGTCAAGTCAGTTTGGTCAAATCACATCAGTCTGCGAATGGGAAAAATCCAGTAATCAGTCAGGGTTTGTAATCAAGTCAAAACCGAACCCTTCATAACAATCTCTATGTGAAGGATGTTGACAAAATAATGTCATGTCAAGTAATAATTGCCATTTTCCAATGTTACTTGCATATACTTGCATCCCTGCTTGCTCCACATCTTTTCAAATGTCCAGGAAAAAAATCGCATAAAGAGCTTTGACTACTTGTGAGCTAGGCAAAACTTGGATGATTCAGGCGATCTTGACGTTTTGAAAAAAATGAGACTGGCGCTACTGACCTACAAATGACCCCTTCATTCCAGGCACAGCTGTAGCGTCTCCTTGACTCCACGACAGCTCATGACCACAACACCATGACAGCCTCCAGATATTTGCAACAGCTTGGGCAAAATCTAAAAGGTAAGCTCCCCACAGTGTGTGGGATGCCTGTATATTGACCTGACTCAGAGGGGGGCACCAACTCTCTAGCAGCCAACATGATGGGCGTTTCCCTGACCAAGGCCTGATACCTGACATGATTCTGAAAGACCTGAACTGGCTTGACACTGGGCTCACCAAAAGCACCCAAGTAGGTGACTAAGCGGTTCACGCCAATGAAGTTGAGGACATTCTTCATCGTCAGGCACAAAGACAACGCTGATGTCATAGGTTGCTCCACTAACACTTCGACCTTGAGGACGTGTGCCACCAGCATCAAGAGAGCAGATGATAAAACCATTATCAGGTTTCCTGACCTGGCAAATTCCTTGCCCTCATCCCCAAGCCAACCATTGTCTGGGCCACGACAGCTCACTGAAACACAGCTCGGGACAAACGATGAGCATTGGATCCCAAACCAAGCGCGGGGCATTGAGTGGCAATGAGCAAACCACATCCATGTAAAGCCTGAACCTTGACTTGTCAACACATCATGGTCCCTCTCTCGAAACAACCAATCCAAGGCCACACCATGATGGCTTTTCAAACAGGCCCTTGACACTGCAGCAAAAAATTACTCCGCCCAATCCGAAAATATCCGCTGCTCTCCTTGGCCATGGTTCGCACGACTGAAGAGCCCTCGCTCCACCAGAAGTGTGATCATGTCTACCAGAGACATCCCCCTTTGTCTTGAACATAGGATAGCACAACTCAAGGGTTCATTTCCAAAAAGGAGCTGCGCAGCCATCGTTCCTCACATCATAGTCAAGAAATGAAGCCACCAAAGTGTGAACTTCAGTCACAAAATCTTGATTTGAGAGGCTGCAGTCAGGGTTGTTTGAATGACTAGTGACATGACTGAATCAGAACATGACTGACACATGTAACCATTCAAAACCGTATGATTGAAAAATTTGGATCCCATCAAACCTTCCAAATCTTGCAAGATGGAGGAAATCCACAAGTGTTTGTGACTTGATGGCTTCGAACATTTCTACCTCTTCCTTTGTGAGTTGGAGTGCATGACCAGGTTCTTCACTTTCATGAGCAGTTTGGATAGGAGCTGAAAAAGGCAAGCGGTTAGCAGAGCTCACACTGTGACCTGACCTTCGAATACCGCTGGAATCTGACTGTCCAGAAGATGGTTGCCACAAAATGGGCCCATTGCAGATGATAATAAAGATATCAACGGAACAGTGGATGAGTCCTCCGTTGCAATGAATTAAGCTTCGACTACAGCAAAACTGTCAATACCTGAAATGAACAATTTCTTTCAAAGACAACATCTTCCTCCTTTGCTGTTGTTATGTGTTTGGATTCAGAGCAGCTATGTTTCAGAGTTGGGGGTGATGTTTCTTTTGTTAGTTTGGCCTCAAAACTTCAAAAGCAAAAGCGTCGATTGTATAGCTTACAGTCACTGAAGCCTGAAAAAGAGACCAAATGACTCTCACTGACATGGCATCTTGACATGATGCGACATGGTCGTGACAAGACATGACATAAGACATACTTGATTGTCGAATGCTGAAATGAGTTTTTCCAAGCCAGAGCCTGGAGCTACATTGTTACATCAAATTGCAACAGTTTGTTTTATCATCATGGGGTTACTTCATTGCAATATGCAGCCAGCAAGCCGACTCTCCTTTTGCCCTTGACTTGATGCATTTGCTCTTTGCTCCATCATACTGCTTCCGTTCTGGCAGTGACTCAATGACTGCAGCCATGTCTGAAATGACATGAGCTGGCACTTCCCGTGGGACTTGAAGAACTGTGCCATCAGGCACTGCCTTCCCGCAAAAATTTCCCCCGCAAGAAATCATGAACTTCAGTGCGCTTCTTGCCAAGCGCGCAAATCCTCAAAAGCCCGTGAACAAGTAAGTTTCTTTCTTCTTGTCTACCCCAAACCACTTGTGAAACGGTGAGCGCAGTGGTCCAATCCCAATTTGCCATCAGGCGGGCATGCTCGACGAAGAATCTCTGGAGTTGTGTACCTAGCCAATCATCAAATGCCAAGCAGCCAAAAAACACATTGCCAACGCCATGGCTGGAATTTTGTTCTCTTAGGTGCAGGCTCTTCAACATCTTCTTCACTCTGAACCTGACTGTCAGCCGGGGCCTGACTTGAAGCTGCTGGCGCTGGATCTTCAGAAGAAGAACATGAGGAACTTGAAGAGCTTGACTTGGGTTTTGAACCATTGGCTGCCGACGCTGATGATGATGGCCGCTTTGGTGGTGATGGTGGTGTCACCTGCACATCCACTTCCACTGGCCCTTGTGAGTCTGCCCGCTCTTCTTCAGCCACCACTGCCACTGACCTGCAGAAACTTTTGAACTACCAACAGCAATGCTTGGGCCAAGGAGCGCATCCTTACAAACACAGAAGCCATCCCAAACCCACGTTGGTCCATTGCGCACGAAGAGAAACCATCTGCAAGGCCCATGGATGTCCAGTCAAGTGCATGTCGATGCATGTCTTCTCCTCAGGGCTCCATGATGTCTCGACACATCTTCTTCCTGCAAGGTGGCTTCCACATGTTGGAATGAGTCAACACTTAGGGCCACCACCGAGGCCGCTGCCGAGGCAATAGATCCATAGGGATCCGGCCGCTGCCGAGGCAATAGATCCATAGGGATCCGGCCGCACTGGCCTGGTCCGCAATGATTGCAGTGAACGGCTGCGAGGCTCTGGACATGGCCAATACAGAGAGTAGAGTGAAAGCACAACACGAGTAGGAGAGTGAATGTCTGCCACATAATCCTTGCAAGTGCAAGCAAAAGAAGTTCTCAAATCTTCTGATCTTGATCAACAAATCTTTGATCAGATCATGTTTCACCCTTACCTAAAACTTGGTTTTCCTTCAAAAACTTCTGGCCACCGATTCGGTTCCTTGGCAATGTTATTGACCAACCAACGAGACCAACACCAAGCCACACACTGCCCATGGTCTCACAAGCTTGCTTGGCCTCCAGCGGTCTTCTCAACTCGAGAGAAAAAACTGTTTGAAAATGATGCAATGCAGAAATGCAGAATGTGCGTAATACCTTCATGTTGAATGCAGGAGGTGGACGTGTTGATGAAGATGAAATACAATTTTCAGGCCAAGCTTGTTGGATACTCCTCTTGAACAACTTCTAAAGTGCCACACAGTGACCTTTTGTGATATCATTGTATTCCTAGATATTTGAGTAGAGTTGGTTCGCCATCCTTCTTGGGTTCCTTGTGATGAAGGTCTCAATCACACTCGATGTGACCTATTTCGGATTCCATGCAACATTTTTGAGTGCTCTTGCCCCATCCATGCCTGGAAACTTCCAAACTTACACTATCCTAGAATCATGTTCATACCAGAAAACTGGAATTTGACTTCCAAGTCTTTTGTTGCAGTTTTCTTCCCACCCAGCTCGCAGCATTTTTCAACCTTGCCGTCCTGTGTCCGGTGCCTCGACCATATTGGTGAAGGTCACCATGCGTCCTGTGTCGCTGTCGTACATGTAGTGTTCCGAGGTGACAAACCTTGGTTTTGGGAACACTGACCTAAGTGGTTTTGGGATGTTCTATTGACAAAGCATCACCGGAAAATGGCTATTGACCAAGCCCAAAACAAACGGCGATGCTTACAATCCCACCAAATAGAGGGGAGATTTCATCCCAAACCGAGTTCACATGATGAGGGAGCATTCCAACCCATCCAAAAAAAAAGCTGGCGTGGCATCAGATAAAGAATCCTCAAAAGGCATAGAGAGTTGATGCTGTTTGGTTTCATCACCTTGAGCATTCCACAATCGTTCCTCCAAAAACATCCATCGAGAGACATTACCTACTAATATTACCGCATGATTTTCAATTATTGCTCAACTGTCTGATATTCATATTCGACGGTATTGCGACCCCTGATGGTTCCCCGTGATGTACCAATCATGCCGTGCAGGTGCGTTGTTTTTTCCCTCTCGAAAAAAAAGTCAAGTCAATTCATCTTAAATGGATGGTAAGATGCTGGAACTTGATTGGGCAAATCGGTTTGGATTTCAACGTTTGGTTGACTGAGCAATCACACCAGGAAAAAAATCCAAGAATCATCCTCATTGACTCATAGACTTATAGGCCATGACCGTCTTCTTTTTTGATACTTTTCCAAATCTGCTTAGCTCCCGTGACTTTGGAGCCTCTTAGGTCCCTTCCTGCTTTGCTCCATGGGACGCATTGGTATAGGTGCTCCAGTGATACAACTCCAAGTCGCAGCACGTGGCCATGCAGGGGCTGGCTGCAATTCCTTGAGAGGCCTCAAAACTCCACACTTGCACTGAGGAATTCCAGAGAGACTCAGAGTACTCGCACTTAAAAGTTTTTTTGGGTGAACAGATTCGGAATCGGCATGTACAGTGATGTACTTGAAAGAAGTTACGCGGCACACAACTGTACTTGACTTGAAAGGAGTACAGAAAATGACTCTGAAAGTGGTATACCATCATTGTCCATCAACGTGTTTATCCACATCATCCATCAAAGCCAGCCAAAAACACCTCAAGATAATACCCAAGACACGAGTCTCGACCCAAGTTTGAACCCCAAAAACTCTCAAGGGAAATAGTAAGAAAGTTAGCAGAGTTGGAAAATTCTTCAATTTCATGCTTCCCAACCTCTGCTCACAAAACAGGAACAGAAATTGCAGTTCTCGTCGAAGTACATACTCCGTCTCGTTGAAGTTCTCGTCGCTGGGGTGCAGGATTGCTTTCACCCCTGACCCAACGAGGCGGAAATTGCGAGGTGGCACGTACCGGCTGAGTCAAATGAGTCAGCATCTTTATCCATTGGAAAACACCCAATTTGGAAACGAGAAATTAATAGCTCCCAATTTAGGGAATGGTCCATCAGTAAACCTCATCCAATCGCTGCAAATCGTTCCCCTCAGTTTCACTGTTTTTTGTGTCATGGGGTCTGCTATTGCGTACTCCGAATCCCACTCTCACTGATCAAATCCTAGTTTGATGCTTTGAAAAACGCTGCTCTTTCTTGGAGACTGTCAGGAAATCCTTGAATCTTTGTTTGAATGGATTGTGTTTTTCGGTATCTAATTGTTTTCTTAAAAATTTTCTTGCAATTGCAAGTGCATTAATGGGTGACTCCATACATATATGACCATATTTGACATTCAACTCCGATTTCAGGAGTGGTTGGTCATTCTGGGAGAGGATTCCACGACTATACAAAGGTAAGGGCGCTACAATTCACCTAGCATGTCGCTATACACAGAAAGGTCCCTGTTATTATTTTTTGCCCTGCTTCGCTGTCATTTTGTTTCAGAACAACAAATCAGCTGCCATTTTACCTTCAAAGTTTAACTGCCTTACACTACTTAGGGGTTTGCAGTCTTATACCTCGCACGCATGAGTTATTTTTCAAAAATTCTTTTGAAGTAAATCGTTATTAATAAGATTGATATTTCATCTTTGAATAATTGTTCCTTTTCCTTGCATGAGTTGCCAAAGGATCTGGGGTAGAAACGGCGAAACCTTCTAGTGTCTTTGTTTGTAACAACTCGACGGTTTGAGTGTCACACGCGACCCGTTCCACAACGGTAGGGTTAGGTTTTTAAAGTTGTCGGGTGGGAAAATGGGAGGGCCACATTTTGTGACTCTGGAAAATTAAAAGGGATCCCGCCCAACCTCTCCCTTGAAGCGGAAAAGACACAAATATAAAATATCATCATGACACAACATGACAACATGTTGACAAGTTAACACAAGGAATGTGCATGACAGACACGAAACACTAAAAGTTGGGAACCTGAAATTTCCAAAAAGAAACTTGAAAAACAACGCACGCAAGTTTGCGAGGAAAGATTAAACGCACGCTCGCCCCTTACGCCTCAATAATTAAAAAGGTTTTCGGCCAGCAGTGTAAAGACAGTTTTGTCTACAAGTAGAAAAGAACCGTCTTACACTACTTAGGGGCTTGCAGTCTTATACCTCGCACGCATGAGTTATTCTTCAAAAATTCTTTCGAAGTAAATCGTTATTATATAATAAGATTGATATTTCATCTTTGAATAGTTGTTCCTTTTCCTTGCATGAGTTGCCAAAGGATCTAGGGTAGAAACGGCGAAACCTTCTAGTGTCTTTGTTTGTAACAACTCGACGGTTCGAGTGTCACGCACGACCCGTTCCACCCCCTATCATCATGTCGTGTTTTGGCAATGGATCAGCTCTTGACAGAGTGGTGAAAGCATCATACATCTCATCGTTTAAAAACGAATCAACTAGCTCCTCAGGGACTTGAAATTCATCGAGAATACGACCTTGTATCAAATCAGCCGCCTCTTGAGGAGATCCACGCGATGGGCCGTCTGCTATGTTGGAATCACTGGGCACTCGTTCGAACCAACAGAGGATGTTGTCCCGCTCGCTGTAGGTATGAAAACACTGTGACAATGCCAGCAACTCAGGTGAATGTGAAATAGTCTTGATCAAAGCGGGTCTTGCTGCATCATTGTCAATCCAGAAAATTGCACGGCGCCCTTGAAAATGCTGAGAAAGGTAGCACTGGGTGACAGTAGCTGCAAACACCTCGGCTTGGCAAATAATTTGATTGCCAACCCGTTTCAGCCAATGATCTATCAATCTTTGCGGGACCGTCCCATTGAAAACAACGGTGTTTCCTGAATCCAGATCAATGAGGACAGCCCCCCATCGAAGTTAGGGGTTCCCACGAAGCATCAATGAAAACAAGCAAAGGGCTACTAGGCAATGTCAAATCAATGGCCCTAAGGCGTACTTTCTGAAGTTGATCGGGTAATGCCCAGCAGCCATTGCAGAACACAACCTGGACGCCATCCGTAATGTAGCCCCCAAAGAATTTCCAACAGCATACTGGAGCAACCCAGCAATCACCTGCATGTCATGCTTCAGAGGTGGAAATCGCCTCTTCGCCTGTTGAACCAAACGTTGCGTTCTCTCCAGTCGCCCCGGCTTGTTGGACACCAAAATTCGCCCAACATTGTAAAACTTTGCTGAAACGGAATGCCCTTGTCACCCTTCATAGCATGCTTCCATCCAAGAAGCGTGAGAAATTTAGACGTCATAGTTTCCATAAGTTGGGAACACGCCGAAGTCTCGGTCCAAAAAGGGAAAATCATCATAGAAGACCGCAAGCACACCTTTCAACACACACTGTATGAGGTATCTGAGAGCAGCTCCAATCCGCTTGAAGGCATACAAATGGCAGACTTTGCGACAAGAAGTATTTCGGTGAACCTGAGATATCATGAACCAGCGCTACACTGTATGCCAGCGATGAAGCCGACACAGGCACCTGACGATATGCCTTTTCTAAATCGAGACATTTACCTTTCCAATCCAAGTTGTAATCATATCGACGAAGAAGCTTCTCAAAAAGGACCAACTTTTTGTCGACAAGAACTTCTGCCAGGTGAGGTGCGAAGTGCCTGCGCAACTCTCGCTCTTCTTGCTCCAATCCTCTAGCCAATTTTTCACACTCAATATGCGACTGTAAACGCCATTTTGAAAGCTGGACCGGCCCCTTTGACAAAGCAAACATAACATTGGCTCTAGTTTGATCGTCAACCATCTCATATGCATCAAATGGATGTTCCAATTTGTAACTCCTCTCAAGAAACTGTTGCTTTGAATGAAATATACCATATCTTGACATCGTTGGTTGATCGCTCCAGGTTGCACCCCCTGTGGAAGAGCGTCTGTCCAAGAGCTTGTGTGGTTGAGCCGGCGGGTTTTCTGCTGAAACAAAGGACTCAAATTCAGGAATCAGCTGTCGATATTTACGGTGTTGTCTTTGACCTGAAGCCATTTGCACTGCTTTGGACGTGTTGCGTGCAAAACTCAAAGGGTATTTCAGCGCTTTCGCAGCCAGCTCAACAACCTTCCTGACTAATATCCAAGGATATTCAGCTTCCTCCGAAGTCGAGAAATGCAGTTTTTGCCCCTGTTGTCGTGTCACTGTATAAGGCTTGTGGATGCGATCACCTGGGCAAGGTTTGGCAAGTTCTGAATAGACATTTGGAGTTGATAGCCATCGAGTGTCCTTGGGCCTGTCGCCCCCCCAAAAGCACAATTGCTGAATTGAACTGCTTCCAAATGTTGATACCATCGCTGAAATTGCCTATTGCCCAAAGCCACCACAAGTTCCTTCAAGATCATCCACAGCCACGAGTTGGCTGGGTTTTCAACCGAAATGATAACATTGTAGGTGAAAGGGAAAAAGAGCAACTGCACCACAAAAGCATAAAGCAAATTACTTTGCAACACTCTTGCACGCTCAGTGCCAGTCAACCACGGATAGCCAAATGGATAGCGTTCGTCTCGCAATGGTTTAGGTGCAAGATCGCCTAAACCTGGAAATGGTTTTTCACGTGCCCTACTGCACGTTCTGCAGGGAGGAGCTACATGGATAGCTCCTGGAATGTCACCCTCCAGTGCTTCCATAAGATTCGTCTGAGCTTTAGGCGAGGTCAGATCGTAAAATGAAATTGCATGATGCGTAGTATGTTTGTTTGCCTGATGGTCAACTGCCATGCTTCGAATTCCACGCTCACGTGCAGCTGCACTCAGCTTAGCTGACCCTGCACAAATCTCAATGAACGCAAGCCCCTGTTCTGTGCCATGATCATCCGACTCAATCGTACGTGAAACATCATGCAACTGTGATTGATTGTCAACGTTGTTG
>Ga0126337_10001252_pt1 | contig 15043 bp, 10 predicted proteins | sample DipCmetagenome_FD_92527 | JGI IMG/M metagenome (GOLD analysis project Ga0126337, IMG submission 92527) | Coral microbial communities from La Bocana,Puerto Morelos, Mexico - Diploria C A metagenome | ecosystem: Host-associated > Invertebrates > Cnidaria > Coral | place: La Bocana,Puerto Morelos... | reverse complement strand
TTTTTTATTCATCTATAGTGAGAAGCGAGAAGTTTGTAAAACGAAAGGTCGTTTCAGTGATGTAACGCGCCGAAACTATTTAATTTTAACCTGTCTGTTCTCGTTTGTATTTCCTCGCGAAACTTTGCCTTTCATTTCAGTTTCATAGCCAGCGTAAATTTTAATACTTGACTGCAAGCATTTAACAAAATCTCCTACAGCTATCAGTCACGGCGTCTTGTCCTCTCTAATGATCAGTGTGAGATCTAAACGCTACTGTCTTGTATCAGAGGTTGGACAGTTTGATCGTCCCTATTTTCTATATCCACCGTAATCCTGTTCACTCTCCTAGGTTCCACTTCGTTTGTAGTATCGCTTGATGAATCTCCTTGTTCTTTCTTCAAAAGCGGATCTTTAGCAAGACGATCTCTTCCTTGAGTTCGCGCTCTTTCCTCGGCTTGCATTCTCAACACAGCTCCGAAGTCGAATGAACTAGCTGGTGCACTTGGCTGTGCTGGCGGTGTGGGTACCTCTACTTTGTGGCGTTCAATTGGTGTTCTTGGTGTCTGAGGAGAGTTTAGGTGGCTCAATTTTTAGTATGGTCAAACATGTGATAAAAAGTGAGATATTATACAGCCTGAGACCAGAGACTAAACACGTGGAGAGCATGGACCAAAGCTGAGTGCCAAGCCCATGTCTCGCCCCAATCTCTTTTAGGTTAAAGTGTGTCCCTAATATTCCCAGACTTACGGTGAAAAACAGATATTGCTCCTTGGAATAAACGTGTCCCGACATTTTTTTCATCTTACTCAAATTGCGCGACGAACTTGTCACCTGAGACAAATAGAATTCAGACACTATCACATACCCCCACCTCTGAGATCGATATTTGTAACGAAGCATCTGAATAAAAATTTATCACTAGGAACTGCCCATGCCAACACTAAACGAACACAAAATGCACTTGGCTGGATAACCAACAATCACGGAGATGTGAAGGATTTCTTTAACATAACTCTGTTTTGCCATGTGCATGTCAAACCGGTATATCGAGGGTCAACAGGATTTCGCTCCCGCTGGGACTGAATCACAGTTTTAAATAACCTCATTAGGCTTTAATTGTTTATTTGTTTGTTTGTTGTCAAGTCACAGCACTTATAGGCCTGTATGACCCAATGTCGTCGGTCCGCTGTCGCTAGCAGACTGGAAAGTAGCGACGAAAACAGCATAATCAGACTCTTTCTGTGTTTCCCATATACATGTCATAAGACCCATGAAATACGAGTCATATTGTTATATTAGCTTATATTGCGTCTGTAAACATTTCACTTCACGGGTCTACATATTTCTATTGTAAAAGCTATAATAATTATCGTGTACAATTATCGTGTTTAGTGCATTTAAAAATGTCAAAGTGTCTAGAGATCAGACGTAGTGTAGTTAGATCGATAACTGAAAATGCTCGAAAATGGAAACACAACAAACCGCTTCTTGAAAAATCGAAGGAAATTGGGTGGAAAGCTGGGTTGGGGTCTTGGCAAACATTGAATGATTAACAAAACGTTAACATATATTCCAAGTAAAGTTGCATATGACACCTGGACCTGATGTATGATTATCACGGGAAAAAAACACGAGGTGTATGACCTGGTTTATATTTATGGACAGCTAACACGATAGCCGGAAATGCGTCTGTGTTCACAGGCTAGCATTTCATGGATCTACAGGCTTTTTTGAGTAAAAACGGCAATCTAATATAAGAGAATTTAGTTGAGGTTTAACAGACGTAACGAAATGCTCGAAAAACGATATCAAGGTCAACCTTCTTCTATACAAGGCATTTCTTGTTGAACTCCACTGCATTGAGCAAATAATTGGGAAGCCCTTCTGCTCTCTGCATAGCTCATTTACATTCAAATGGCAACAATCTTCATCGAACGATGTTACGCTTGTGTTGCAATATAAAAATGGTCTGTAAACACGTAAACGGTTTCCGGTAAAATCTTGGATATAATCCACACTTTTACGGTTGCATTTTAAAACGTCTTTTTTTCTTCTTTTGGTAACATTTTGTGATTATTGCTTTCAGGGTTTCGGCGTCCGCAAAAATTTGACATCGCCTTGCCCTCACCACAAATTTGCATTTTCTTGTCTGAAAATGCCGTCTAAAATAACAATACGTTGGGCGAAAAATTCAAAATGTTATCGAGATCGCGAGAGAGTTTATTAGCGTGAAATGTACATCACATGTTTTTTATATAATGTGTGTGACCGTCGATGAAGATGCTATGTAAAAAAAAAATCGTTTGCGTTTAAGGGGTAATAAAGCGAGGAAATAACCAAGATTCGTAACTCACCATCAGATGATACTGGTAGACATCGTACTTGTTTCGTAAAGCCGTGTTTCTCGAGGCTGGATCCATGTACATGTCAAATGGCGATTTCACTGGTTCATCAAACGAGCGGCACGGCCCTTTACACGCGATCACAGCGCAGCACCACAACACCACAAGAAATCCAGCCAAGCCGGCAGAAATATAGATGGCCAGTGCATCATCGGCCAAAATCATTTTGAGGATGAAATGTTCACGCTACTTCTGTGGTCGATCGCTTCTCGTTGATAATTTACACTGATCATGAATTTCCATAAATCCACGGAAGATGTTTTGATCGATCGTCTGTAGAAGTATGTTAGGAAATCATTGCAGCGATCCCAGTCAATAAGCTAGAAAACTGACTGTTAGGAAATGATAATTTAAGCACACAAAAGTCGATGGTAAATTACGGGAAGCACGAGAACGTGGCAATAATCATATGCCTGTCTGGCGCGTCCAAGTGAAATTTTAAACGTGTTTATTTCATTTCTCGCTTGACCGGCGGTGAACCTAACAATCGCGCGAGATTCGCGCGTGTTGCGTGAGCAACCCGTAATTTATTTTTAGCGATCGACAAGGTCTTGTATTCTTCAACAGATGAAAGAAAACAACATAAATACAAGCAAAAGTCTTCAAGTGTAAGCCTGGTTAGAAGGAAAGGCATGGTTAAAATATCAGTTACATTTCTCTCCCCTTGTTCCCTCTTTACCTCTCTACCTCTGCCCTTAAATGCATGTGTTAGTGTCCTCTGATATTTTAATTCAAAATAAATTCTGAAACGGAGTGATTTACCTACTCGACCATAACATTTAACTAAAATTATAACCGATAGGAAACTTAAAAAGCAGCACACTATCGTAAAACTGGCAACGCAGAATAAGAGAAAAGCCCTGGGAACGAGGTTAGTTGTGGATCAGTAATGCACTCGCACCATGCAAATCACTTGAAAGGTAAATTAACTGAGCGAATTGATTGCACAGCTGGCAGCAAGTTTAACTTATCAAGGTTCATGTTGACAAGATAACCTAGAGAATTTAGTTCTCTGACTATCTTGAAAAGGGAGGGGAGGGGGGGGTAGAGATAGAGAGAGAGGGAGAGAGGCAGAAAATTAAAAGAACCTCTTTTCAAAAAAAGGGATGGAGAGCATCATCGCCGGTGAAAGGTCGTCGGGTCGAAAAGAAACATCTAAGGGAACCTTGTCCTATTTAATCATTTGTTTATTGTTTATTTAGTAACAATAATTTGCACTGACAAAATATTTATCCATTCTGAGGGACACACCTGCTTCTTGTCAGAAATTATTGGTATATAAATATCAAGAAAATGGTTCTCGGAAATTACCACTTAAAAGATAAAGGTTAATCAGAGTAACATACAGACCACAGATGCAAGGAAAATAATATTTCGGTATTATTCTCAACCTCGTCCCCAGGGCTTTTCCTTGAAGAATTCCCATCTCCAAGGGCAAAGCCCTGGGAAGCAGGCTGTATTATTCTAGCCATCTTCAGACATACCACAGTGCCTTTATGATTCCTTTATGTACTGAAAAATTATCAGCGGGTAATATGTGATTTGAAAGTACTGTCCAAACTGTTAACTTCGTTCCCAGGCTCCTCTCTTATTCCCTTGTGAGTAATCCACCACTATCCTGTCACTGTCTTGTACTTGGGCTTTACGTTGATTTGGCGTTTTTTTTCCCCATACAAGACGCTCGTGTCTGTAGTAAAATTTTGAATAATCTATACATTAGAAGATCTTCACGTGAACGTCCTCGAACAGGATTAAGATTTAGTCTGAGCCTCCAACGCGTTAGTCGACTACGCCGTGCTTATGTAACGGCAGTCACAAGAATCGTTCCAGAAATAAGCTAAAATACCATCTGACGTGGATGTTTTCTCGGGAGTGCTCAAAAAAAAAACTCAATTCAGACATATCACGTAGAAACTTTGTTTGAAAATTCCTAGCCCATACACACGGACGGCACGAACTAGCGGTGTTTTGACGAGTTTGAACTGGAGCAGATATCAACCCATATCAAGCACTGTTTCTCAATCCAAGTGACACTGTATTTGCTCTCCTAACTCTGTGATTGTTATTCCCTATCAGTCGTTCCAATTCCAAGCGTCTTTGGCGCAGTACATAAGCACTTCGTATAGCTTTCATATGCCACCAGGACACGGCCATGAGAGTAATCCCAAATACGAAACATATCGCGGCCAAAATTCGAAACACTCTTGGTTTATTCGAGCCATGGCAATCCTTACAGTATTCCTCAGTTATATGCTGCTGCTGTTGTGCGACTCCCAGGAAAACGAAGCACAGGACGATGAAAACAAATCCAATGAAAATAAACAAACTGTTGCGCATTAATTTCCTTCGTAGAGATCTTGGTTGTTCTTGTTCCTCCATGGCAGAATTCCATCTTCATTGGCCAACTGAAAAGCAGTTCACATACTGCAATTTAGGTCGGGATAGCGATCATCAGCTTATTTCAATGGTAAAGCATAGCATAAAAGCTAAATTCGAAGCGATGAAGGCCTGACCACTGACCGTTGACATGACATAGCAATATTTATGTACGTGACGAGCTTCATTTCCTTGCTGGTGGTGATGTCAATATTTGCTGTTAGTTTTTCCCCGAAATTACTTTTAAAGTATCATTATTTTAATTTTTTGAAAAGTGTTAAAATCTTCCACATGTATCTTCGTGAAAATAAAATAAGACTGAAAAGTTATCGAACAAAATTAGCATGTTTGCCATTAATTAATCAAGTCACGCAATCAAGAAACAACTTTGCGACCGCTCTAATTGTGATTTTGATACGAATCATGTCTGGTCTCGATTTAGCCACAGCGATCGATATCTCTGCAGTTTTGTTTTTCCTATTCGTTACATTGTGGATCGTCGCTATGATCTGTACAAGACAACCGCTTAAAGACATCAAAACAACGCTGGAACGAACGCCTAATCGGGTGCTGAACAGCGATCACTCCAGGCCTCGTTTATTCGAAGAGAAGAATCCCGTTAAACTCTTATGACTTCGGCGAAATGGGACAAAGAATCCGCTGAAAGTTTACTGGATGGTATTTCCACAGCGATAACTGCATTAGGAGTACGCTGGAGGTGGCCCTAAGTCTTAGATTAACTTGCATTTGGGACAAGTGCATTTGGGACAAATCCCGAGTCTGCCTAATATATTTGCGTATGTGTTTTCCAAACATTTTATGATTCTATTTCGTACTGTCCTACACTGCACGTGATGACAGATGCATTATGCGTGATTCAGTACTACTGTATTTTATCTTTCACCCCGATCAGTGAACATTTTGTGGTATTGTGCAGTCTGCGTTACTTCCAACAACACTTGTCACGCATTCCTTGTCTTCGGGTCGTGACTGCACCTTTAAAAGGAGCTCCATTGTTTCGGCTATTCTATACAAAGAGCTGTATGCATAATGAATGTATGGGGTTATACGGAAATCTTGCCCTGAGGTCAAGTAATTATTACTATTTTCCCATATGTAACTTATTTAACATATTGCCACTTTATAGTGTGGCATTTTTGCAGAACTCTGGGTACCCGTAGATTAGAGAGAGAGTACATGTGATTGAACTTCGACATTGTCATTTGTTTTCGACATCTGGTCTTCTTAGGAATGTTTTTTTTTAGAAGACATTTAAAACAGTCGCATAGAAGTCTGCAATACAATGTAAATAATGTTGGTGCAAAGTTTTTATCCGCTAGTTGGTAGAACTTCTGGTGGATTGCCTCTTCATTCCTTCAAAGAATCTATTTGTAAGTTGCAATGTTTGTATAGAACTTGTCATACCATCTTCAGTTGTCATGCCTTTGTGTTACAGAAAGTATCTCATCAATATTCAGTGTTTTTATCTTGCATTTACTGCTTTATATATAAGTCCACAGATAAAATTAAATATTCCACAGAGTCAAGATGATGAGGGGATCAGTCTTGAATGTTAAAGGTTGCCCAGTGAATTGAAGTAGATGTTTTGGTATTCTTTTTAAGAAGTACATCATTACGAAAGTCCAGGTGAGTTTGATTTAACTCATGAGGTCTTTGTCCATCCAAGACTTTCACAAAGGCGCATCACCACAAAATGGCTATTAGGTCCTATTGTCACAAGTTACACCTTCATTGAATCTCAATAGGGCTTTTCAGTCATAGCCACTTTTTAAGCTATGTAATTTGTACAAATATTTTTGTGTAATGTATTTTCAGAAATGTCTTCTGCTGTGGCCCCACCCACCTTCAAGGGAAAAGCCCTGGGAACGAGGTTGGATATAGACCTCACTGCTTTTGTCATGTAAATGCAGCTAGTTAGCATCAGAACAACTTGTTTTACACAACAAAAGCAGTGAGGTCTGTATCAAAACGAGGTCAACTCTAGCCTCGCTGTTATCTTAAGGCCAGGTCACTGAGTAGACAATTGTAAAATGGTCTATTACTCTATGTACACTTTTTTTGCAAGAATGTCTAATTTTTTGGACTGGGTCTTTAATGCCTTACACTACAGGGACGGTGGAGTGTATTTCTAAGTGAGGGGGCTGAAAACGAGCGCCGGAGGCACGAGTTTGTAGGGGGGTCTGAGGGCATCCCCCCCCAGAAAATTTTGAAATCTCAAGGCTCAGAAATCGTGTTTACAGCATTCTTCGCGAGATACTTCTTGAAATAATTAGCCTGGATAAAGCGTGAAATAAACATATACCAAAACAAAAACAAAAAAATTGTCATCCTCCTTAAAAGTGGCGGAGCTAAAGCCCCCCCAGCCCCCCCGGCTCCGCCGTCCCTGCACTACAATCAAAAAAACAATCCTGGCCTTAAAGTATTTATAGAAAGGATTTAACCATCGACATACAGTTAGACAAACACAAGTCAACAAACGTGCAAGAGATGTGACCCATTTTTATTTTTTACTTTTTATTTTTTCATAAGTGAGTTTTGCTCATCAGGCCAACAGAATGCTAATAAGTGATTTAAGCCTATAAGCAATTACAACTAGAAAGAATCCTTTTAATTTTGTCTTATAAAAGCCTGCTCAAGTCGTAATTTTTATATTTTTACTAGAATAAACGCGTGCTACCATAGATCCCATTTTTTTGTAGGTTTGCTCAGTTAAGTTATGTTCTAATGCAATTGGAGTCGCAAAATTGATTTACCATTAACTGAATTCCTTGTTACTATGTATTACTGCATTTAAGTTGAAGTTTGGGCTCTTGCATAGGCTGGGCCCCTTGTATTGCCAGCAACAAAATGTCAGCAGAACTCTAACGAAAATTGATTTCTAATCGGAATGACTGGAAAAAAAAGGCAAGAAACACTGAAATAGGAGATGAAGCCAATAAATGCCTTCTTATAGTGCTATCTTCAGTTACAGCCCACTCCAAAACTTCTTCATTAATTTCATTAGAGAAGATCAGGGGACACATTTTTCTTTTCTCCTATTGATAAAAAAGGAAAAGAACAGTGTAAATTGAAGTTCTCACAAAAATCAATGAATAGCAATGGACATCACTGCAAAGAGTAAGTCAGATAATATCGGTTTCTCAGTGAAAATTTCCTTGAAGTATTTGCACCAGGTTGGGAACGTTTCTTAAGAACCATAGTCCCTAACTCACCCAGAAAGCGGCTAGCCTGGATTACTAAATTGAATCAGTTGAGCATCCCACAAACACCCTCTACTCCCAGGAAGATGATGAACAGACGAAAGAAACTGGGACATTTTGTTTTCCATCCTTTCATCTTTCACGCTACAGTCTACCCTGCCCTTTTCCCACTTCTCATCTGGACAAACGTTACATCCCATCATTTGCGTTATAAACGTAAGTACACAACTGACCTTTTTTCTTGCAGGCTAAGCCGATCCCTTTCTGTCTTATTAGATCTGAGCCCTCTTTGCATTTCGTACAAACGTTTGTTTCTGTGCATTCCTCGCAGTATTTTCCACATTCTACGAGATTAAAACAAAACAAAGTTGACATTAAAAAACGTTCAACAAGAATCTGAACCTTCCCACTTGCCTTCTAGGTATAATTATCACGTTACTTATGGACCCCTGTGGAAAGCTTGAAGTCTCCTAGCGTTAGTTGCTTCTAGTGCTTTGAGTCCAAAAACCAAATCTGCTTTGTTGAATATCTTTCGGGGTTTTCCAGTTCATTTCGCATTGTACTTAATCCCTCCAAAGTGCAATTCAAAATGTTATCGTCTGTTTCTGGCGCATAAAGTATTTAATACAATCGCGAAAACTATTATTGATACACCCATGCAAAAGTTTCCCTCGTTTATACCGCGTTGAATCTGACAGAGTTACTTACTTCTTTTGCCTCTCTTGAGCTCACATCTTGCTGGTGACGACCCCTTCTCGAGCTTATAAAAGAGCCGTGGACATTTCTTTACACACTTGGTGACGTTACTGTGGGGTGATGTAAAAAGCCTCAGATCTCCTTCGCACTCGATGCAGATACCATCCATATTACAGTTGGCACAATTTCGTCCACACGCTGCAACGAGACGTGAACACAAGCTCTGTTACAGTTCTGAGATAGTTTTCTAGCTTCTCATGTGAAAAAGCTTGGTCTGAGCAGATTTAAACGTCAATCAGAAATATCAATTTGAATGACAGGTGATATGAGCAAGAGTTTTTTCAGCATTTTAGACAGTTTCCGCTGGGCTCAGAAGACTGCGCCACACTCTTCATCTTAAACAAAGACTTAAAGCTGTTAATTAATTACTTAATTACGTTTTTTTTGCGAGCCATCAGATGGAAACCGCGTTACTGCGCTGGCTCCGATAAGCGAAGACAAGACACGCACGGGCTGGTCCTAATACAAAAAGTAGTAGTAGTTGTATTGCTGTTGTAAATAGTTATTTTTGTAATTAGTAGTTGTACTACTGTTGAAAAAGAAATGTATAAAAAAAAGAGCAGAACATATAAAGCTCGTTACCATTTTGTGCGCACTCTTTCTTATAAACTTCCGGCCACTTTCTTTTCAATTTCCTACTGCAAGAAACACATATCGTCCGGTTTAGACGTCGTGTTTGAACTTTGAAGAATCCATCATCGCAAATTTCACAGTTCCCGTTTTCACCGCAGGAGGAACAGTCTTTGGGGCACTCTAAAGAGAAACGTTATTAAAAAAAACTATGAGCAGCGGGTATAGAGGTAATGTGAACAAGTAGAGGAGGGTTTTGCAGCCTGGTTTGGTTCGGATACCCTGGAGTTGTGATGAGGTAACCAGTTACATTAGTTGATAAAGAGGGCAGGAATGTTGTTGTATGTTGTTTGGTGTTGGTTCTCGCCTTTCTCCGAGGGTTTTTTCTCCGGCTTCTCCGCTTTTACTCTATCCAAATTCACTTTGACCACGATAGAAGACCCGCATGAAAACCAGCTAAGGCTGATGTGACTTCCTCTCTAAAGATTGTAATTTACACGAGGGTGGGAGGAGGGGTAGAGCAATTTGTGAACTGGGTGGAATGTTCAAGATGTGTAAAACGTGATATGTGCTACGCAAGTCCGTGATACACGTCATCCCTTCTGGCTGAATGATATAAACGAGGGCTTGAGCCCTTAGGTGACATTGGAGAATTTTAACGATTGATCAGTCGTTGGTTAGAATTTCTCACTTACTGTATAGGACGGACACTTACCAGTACATTCTTCAAGAAAAACATCAGGATGCTTCTTCTTTAGTCGCCGTTTACCTGGCCCTTCACAAGGCAAACAGATGGTTTTATTATCACGACGAGTTTTCAGCGCAAAATCGTCATCACACTCGCGGCAAATCCCTTCTTCACAGTCTGAACAATTTCTCGGGCATTCTAAACATAATATAACGAATGAAAATCACTTGAAGAATTTATATCAGTAAAGAAAAATCCAGCCAGGAGTTGCCATTATTGGTAGAAGGTTTATGATTAAACAGAAATAAAAAAGAAAACTCACCCTCAATCTTTCGTCCTCCGTCAGGTTTTCCTCCGGGTTTTCCTTTACCTCCTCGCCTTTTAGCTTCAGCTGCAACGAACAGCAAGACGGCAATCAACAACAAAGCTATCACAACACTCTTCATAATGACGCCTTTGAAGATCTTCCAAGACTTAGTTGCGTAAATATGAGCGTTCTTTTTATACCATTTCTTTTATGGCTGTCATTTGAGATCGTTACTCTTGGAATTGTCTAGAACAATGGGATATGTAGGTGTTATGCAATCATATCTGACCAAACTGCGTGTGACATCCGTTTTTTGTCCTCATAACGTGGGAATTTGGTGTACTATTGAAAAATGATCTTAGCTGATGTCGTGCTAGATCATTTAACCTCGAAAATTTTAGCACGTTTCTTTGTTACATTTTAATGTCGATCCTAACACAGGAAGGAAGGGATTTTGATATGAAACATACTAAATAGCCTACGCACGTGCATGTTGTATTTGGTTCCAGTAAAAACGTACAATACAATAAAAAAAAAAAAACGGAGGACCGCAAAACAAATAGTGACACGGATAAACTTTAGTTTGCCTCTCACGGATGATGCTGCTTTTGTTCTTAATCAGTTTTTTCTTCTTAAAGATAAACTTAACCATGCACTACACGTAAACAGATCAGGTTACGGAGGTCGTCATGAGTGTCTCTCGCACCTACGTACACAGGTAAATGATGAATCATCCCATATAGTTTTTCGCCGGCACGCACCATTCCCAGACCCCCTGGAGATTTACAGAAAAGACTTTACACTGTTCATTATAATTATACCACTGAGTACAGGATCATTGGAATTTAGTGCCCCAATGATCAAAATCTTTTTTACGTGCGAACTACAGCTGATCAAAGTCCTCAAATCCTTAACCATGAAAAGATTCATCAAATGAAATTTTTTTTGTTCATGTTATTTTCAAATATTTTTGATACACTTAATTAAAAAAAACGTGGTTTAGGCCTGATACCGGGGCGTGTTTTAAACTCTTTGACCCGGATGTTAAACAGATTAGTTCTATCATCAATCATCGTTTAATGTTGAAAAAAAATTGCTTCCAGATTAATGCTGTTGCGCAGTCAGTTTGCAGTGTTTAAGAAAAATCATGGTCCGCTTGTCTTTAGGAGAGTTGGTACACTGGCAGAGATTATAAATGCGAAAGAAAAACAAAACTCCCGGGAGTACTACTCCATTGTATGACACAAAAGAATATGATTTTGGAGCGATTTTAGTGTGGAAAAGACTATACATTTGGTACAGATTTTGACCATTTTGGTCTGACAAAGAGTATCTTTTCCACTCTGGCTTGACATTGGGTATTTTGTTCTATTTTGTCGCAGCATCATTTGCATATTTGTAGCCTTTTCTTTTCCCACAAATGACAGCCGGTTCTGGTTAGGACCGTTTTAGGCTGCAGTGAAATATTAGAGCTGCGTACTAATTTTAGAGGTATGAAATGGGATATAAATTTTTGGCTCAGGTCTGAAGTAGCTCGAATTAGGGAATGGAAAAGTTCTGAGGTTTGGGTTTCACACCCCCACATGAAAAACGTTGTTAAGGACTACCCCCAACACATAACTAGCTAGATCTGAAACTACAAACAATACAGCGAGAGGTTTCGAATTGCTGACGTCTCTGTAAAACATGAAAGACAGAACTGAATTCTTTATAAAAATTAAAACTAATCTGCAGGCGGGCCATGCGTACTAAATTCACCCGCGGACAGTTAAATCTTAAGACTCTTCAGACCTTGTATCCGAACCACGTCTTTTCTGGACCTACTTACGGGTAAATCAATCAACACTTTAACTGCATGATCAATAAAACTGCATCATCATTGTTGGTCGTGGCAGATGTTTCTTAGCAAGACATCACGAACAGCACTTCAGACCAGTTTCATCAGGGAACCGGAAAGCACGTGGGAAAACCTGCCTTACGTACGTGTAATGACATTGAATCATCAGTAAAAACGCCAACACAGAGGTACTTGATATGCGATGACAGAAAAAAGGAAACTTTAGCTTTTACATTCAAAATTAGTAAGTTGTCCGGTTTTAGTCTGACTCCCTGAAGAACGTGTTGATTTTCCTTCCAACGCAACATGCAGATACGAATAATGCTGTGGAGGTGAAAAAGGTGACGACATACAAAGTAAAGGCTCTAAGCTGTTGAAAATTCTGTACTAAATTAAGACATGTAAGTAGTTTACTTCATTCAACATAGTAAGGTGTTGCAAGGACCAGTTTAGTGGGGTTTTAAAAATTCCATCTCACGATTATAGTTGTCATTTCGGAGTGCGGGAGGGGGGGAAGGGCACAGGGAAGGAGGGAGTCATCGCTCCTCCTTTTTTGATGGTGTGTCAGAATGTGGATTCGTTGGTACGCAGGTCACCCAGTCTTACTGAAAAATGAATATTTAAGGAGTTTGTCCTTTTGGAGTTTTCAATTGACAGCCTTTCTGTTTCAGTGATCACTTCATTCTGGAAATTTTGTTTAAATAGAATTTCCATGTTTCTGTTTAGTACATTTGTTGTATTAATAACTATCCTAGGACCGTTTATGTTTGCAGTTACAAACTATGCAAACTATACCGGGCGGTATTCGAACGAAAGGGCTTGAGCGAGTGTAGAAACGGTTTTGTTGTCTTTTTAATGCCTGGTCAATATAAAACAAGATGCCCCCCCTATACGAATAACAATTCTGATGGGTACTCTCATGTGTAATTCCGTCCCGTTCGTGCTTTTCCTTTTGGGAATTATTATCTTTTTGTATACATACATACATACATGACTTTATTTTATCGAATTTACAGGGTAGCTGAAAAGCTAATAATAATGTTTCGGCTTCATTCCTAATAAATTTTATTGAAGAATGGTGTTTTTTTTACTTGTACTAAGTTAGAAATTATTTTGTTTTCGTTTCACCTCGGAGCGATTAAACATCAAATGTTTCCCTTATGTGCTCAGAATATTCAGACTTGCCAAAACAAGAACAGAGTCAAAATGACTATACAGCTTTATTGCAAAATATGAAAACCTTGTAACTGTACATCTACTTACTCTGTGATCCTTCATTTGCTAGCTAGAGGTACAACGGTCAATACCTAGTAGTTATTTACTGTCTGTTTTGTACAACAGATTTCGTTGCCGCGCCGATTAAAATATGAACTAGTGTCATCACATTCGCCTTCATCGATCATCCGCTATTTTAAATTTCTAGTCCTTTTGATTTCCCTCAGACTGTACGAAATCACATGCATATTTCGTTACCTCGATCATTAAGTAATTAAAACAATATTTAGCCAGAGTTGCCCAATAGAAAGGCAATGTACTAATGTTGGTAGAAACGAGGAAACTAGGTTTAAATGAATATGACTTTGAAAAGTCAAACCTTTATAGCCTTATTTTCATGAAACCTAAATATAGTGCTTCTACTTTTGTGAAAAGTTATTGACGGTTAAAAAGTGTTCATTAGCTTTATCCATGCTAAAGTTTGGGCTTTTTTAAATTTTGTCAATCGAGTCTCCTAAAAATCGCTCAAACCTATTTTTAACTTCTCCTTTCAATATTTCCAGGAGCATTTCGCTTACTAGCTGGAAGGGACTTAATATTAATTTTAGACGTTTTTTGACCAAAATGCACTAAGCTCTGCCGTCATAGTAAAGAAATAAATCAGCCACTACAACGGCTTTGTATGTACGTGATTACAGCCAAATACAGTATGCGAAATACTTGGCTTCGGGTGATCGTGGCTTTGGTTGGTTTTTCAGCTCCATGCGAAGAATTTTCAGTTGGGGGTCAGCTTCGTCGGCTTATTGGTTGGTTTTCTTTTGCCCCCTGTAATCAAAAACAAAAAAACAAGTTAAGAAGCTGCTTAGTTCTAACCTTCAAGTTGTTCAACAAGGCTGGTTGAATCCCAAACATGCAATTATCTGACAATGATGAATTTTAAAGAACTTGCCTTTGTGTTTCCTTTTTCCTCCTCTTCCCTTGGGTTTTCCTTCACAACCTGGCCGAGTTTTAACATCAGGGTCTGCTGGTGAACATAGCTTAACGCATCGTTTCGATTTACGGTTAAGAGTGAGACCTCCTTTGCACTCGGAACAAACTCCTGATGTACAGTTTAGACAGCCGCGTGCACAATCTGAGAACAATAAAGTAGCCAACGGGTAAGAAAGGCATGCAAAGGCATGTCCACTAGTGGAGTCGATAGTTCAGTTCCAACAAATTAATATCGCATGGAATGTACAGGGAAAAGATAACCACAATTTGGCTCGACATGATTGAGGGACATCGACCACCTTGGTAAATAAAAATTGGTGACCCTTGGAGCTCCTGCAAACTAGTCGCTCTTCAATTTATTTTGGACTTATCGATTCATGGGACACCAAGAGTCGCCTCGGGGTATACTTTGCCTTTGCAAGGCTGCGCCATTCATGAGAATAGGGCTATTAAATAGTCTTTCAACTGCGGTTCTGCGGTTTAAGAATGATAGGTGTGACTGCAGTGTTAAACCTCTAAAATCGTACCTTGCTATAGAACTTACCTTTCTTCTTTTTGCACTTATTCTTGTCCTCATTCAGTTCAAAGCCATCTTTACACTCACGGCAACTCCCATTTGTACAATTTAGACAGCCTTTTCCACAAGTGTCTAAAAGGGGACAACAAAATATAGGCTCTATTACAAAATTTGTGACCCAT
>Ga0126337_10001249_pt1 | contig 15050 bp, 18 predicted proteins | sample DipCmetagenome_FD_92527 | JGI IMG/M metagenome (GOLD analysis project Ga0126337, IMG submission 92527) | Coral microbial communities from La Bocana,Puerto Morelos, Mexico - Diploria C A metagenome | ecosystem: Host-associated > Invertebrates > Cnidaria > Coral | place: La Bocana,Puerto Morelos... | reverse complement strand
TATGGTTGCCAGCTAGCTGGCCCCGACCTAGTCTCACCAGCAAGCTGGCCCATGAAGCAGACAGCAAACGAGGCAAACAAGTAGAAAGCCAGCTAGCTGGCAGTAGGGTTTTTATGACACGCAATTTTTTATTCGCAACTTAGTACCACGAACTGGCAGGTGTCATCACAACTCATCCCAATCCGCTAAGGTCATGTGTATTCCAGCAGCTAAAAGCAAAGGGTCGAATTCACCAACAGCATTAGCAGCTGCCTTCGGCCTTCATGATAGCTTCAGCCTTGGATGTAGTTGCCAATGGGTCTGCCTTAGCTTCAGGCATGGGACCTGGTGGTTTAAACTCGAATTTTGCAGTTGGAGCATCAAAGCAGTCTGAATTTTGAAAATTGGCTCCCTTAAACTCCATCGTGTATATCCTTTCAAATAAGAAAGTTTTCATGCTGACATGTCTTTGAGAACTGATGATACAAAGGCAGGAAGTATGAAATGCCAAACACCTCACAGCTTTATGATCTTTATGATTCAGAGGTACATGTTCTCGCTTTGAGTTGCATGAACTTTGGATTTTCATTCCAAACATGAAAAACATTCAACCCATAATTTAGGTTAGCAAGCTTGCAAAACATTGATGCCAGCTAGCTGGCTTGTCAGAGGCACAGACAAAAAACAACATGTTTTTTGCGCCCCAAGTTGTCAAAAAGAGATTTCCACTGTTCCATCAAAATCTCATTACTCTTTGGTAAGAATTCCACAGCTTCCTTCAAAAGAACCAGGGCAGGCTTCAGGTGAGCCTTCCACCAGAAACAACACTCCAAGTGTGTCTTGTTGTCAAAGTAGTCTTTGCAAGAAAGCATTTCCTCCCGCTTCTTGAGACGTTGGCGATGTGGAAATTGTTCAAACTTTTCCTTGAAGGGTCTCATTTCCAAATATCGATGGTAGTCGTACTTCCAAAAGACCTTGTAGTCCACATCCGTTAGGCCATTTCCTTTAAGACCCAAATGGATCACTGTAAGGGCCCCAATAGCTTTTCCAAGAGCCTTGCTCGTAGTTTTGTTGTCAGCGTGCACTGCCTGAAGCCACAGTAGGCATTCTCCGAAACATTCTGACTCATAATCTGCAAACAGTGCTTCCTGTTCCTGGGCATCGCCAACAGCAGCGCATATATTGCTGTAAGAGGGACCTTGCCCCTAGTGTGTTGCTCATCACCCTCCATGACGCTACTCAAATCGGAAACTACACAACTAATGGAAGCTACTTGATACCAAAAGCTTAGGATTTGAATACGGTTCCATTATTCAGTTATCCAAAGTTCAGAGGTCAACTGCAAATTCATTTCAACCACCTTACCTTTGATGCCTTCAGGCCTTCCCCAACTTCAGGCACAGTGCAGGGTCAATGGCAAGAGGATGGCAGGAGTTGGCAACAGCTATTATTATTAATTGAAATTCTAGCCAGCTAGCTGGCTTCTTCTAAACCTGTACCGATCAGATGTACCATTGAAATCTAGCCCGCGAGCTGGCTTTTAGATGTATCTTTAAATTCTAGTCTGCTATACGGCTTGTATATACTGATCAGAAGTATGACAAAGTAGTTCAATTGCTGCAGCTAACTAGCTGGCTAAAAAATAAACCTTACAAGCCAGCTAGCTGGCATGAACATAGAAGGCGAAACTCCTTTTTGCACCACACAGCTTCTCCGCATCCTCTCCGCATTCTCCGCAACGTCCCAACGAAGGTCCATCAATTTCATTTTTCTGGGAACAGCAGGCTTGAATCAAGAGCTTGCAATCATTTCTTCTTTATGGTTGAAATTTGCATCTTATAGTTTACAGCTTAAAAGCTAGCAGTTTACAGTTTATCCATGACGCCTTACAGTTCAGAGTGTGGTTCAGCCTCCATGTCCAGAAACCCTTCGACCACCCAATCTAAATCAACCCACTGCCATGATCCGTGACATGAAACCCCCAGGCCTTTTCTTCAAAAAACAGCTTCATGATGATGATTTGGAACAAACATTGTAACAAAGAAAAATCATTTCAAATCAAAAAATTTGAAGCATGGGTCACAACCTCACACTTAAGCGCCTGGGGTAAGCAAGACAGCTTGATTTGGATTCAAGCTCGCACCTCCATTGAGGTACACAGCAGAGGCTTAGACTGGACTCAGGCCTTTGGCGCAAAAACGTGCTTGCCACAACAGCTTCACCACAGGGCTTTTGCCCAAGAAACAGATTTTTCATAAGCGCAGATGCTTCCATCACTCAGCTTATCAGTGGGCCCTTCAGATCCATTCTCACTCGGACTGTTCGCCTTGGCGCAGAAGGCAATGCGATGGGTCTGGGCCATTGTGAACTTGCCAGGGTTCTGCGCATCCTCCTTCTTGCAGCGGTAGCAAATGGCCACATCGGGTTTCTTCTTAGCACCATCTTTAAGGGTCTCTCCGACAGGCATCACTTTGCCATTGTAGTCGTGACGATCCAATCATCCGATCTTTCCAAAACAAATTCCACCATATATGATCCGCCAAAAGATCCGATGTAGTGATCATCATTCAGCATCACCGCTTGCTGGGACTTGTTGACCAAGAAAACTTGATGTTGAGCACGGACTTGAACCAATAGACCAGCTTTGCCGCACTTCACTTCTTGAAGCCAAGGAGTGGTAATCTTTTCAGTCTCCGTGATGTAGCTTGGGTCCACCACCTTCCTCACCTTCTTGGGGGGTGCAGCTGCTGGAACTTCAGGAGCGCCCTTCCTCTTCTTGCTATCATCTTCTTCATCCTCCTTTTGTTCCTGCTTCTCCTCCTTGTGGGTTTCCTGGACGATACCACCCTTCTCAAGAAATTCATCCGGCCAATGAGTGAAATCGCTTGCAAAAGTCGCATGAAACTGCCACTGCTTGACGATGTGCGCAGGAATCCGGCTTGTCCTGCTTCCCAATCACCAAAACATTCAGCCTGCGCTTCGGTGGCACAGCTGGCAAAACATCATTGGAGACTTCACTTGTTGGCTGAGCCCCTGGAATCTTCAAGCTGCCATCCATGACCTTCTCAATCAGTTGGGTGCTCTGAAGCCTATCCTTTTCTTTTCCTTCTTCAGCCACACCAAAGTAAAACAAAGGAATATTGAAACCCTGCCTCTTCTTGATCACTGCCTCAAAGCAATCACCAACTCGGGAGTACAAGTCCACCAAAACAATTGCAGGGGTTGACCCCAGGTCAGGACCTGTGAGCAAGCCATCCAACAAAGCCTCAAATCCTTGCCATCCAACTTGGAAATACTTCGGAGCTCCAGTGACAGTTGCCTCCCTTGCCCAGGAACTCAAACGCAATGAGTCCATGGTCAGATCTTCAATCTCCTTAAGTTCTTTCGGTGGAACTTGTCGCACAGGTTCGGTCCTCCTTGTCTTCCTCAAAGAGCTCGACCAGCAAGGTGTTTTGTTGACATCTGTGAGGATAGAGGGAATCACCAAGCGAAGGATAGTTGAGAGGCCGAAGGTCTCGATCGTCACAAGAATCTTGGAACAGCAAACTGAACTGAACACCAATGTTGTGATTGCCCGTGGTGAGGAGCGTAGTGGTGAGGGACTCCTCAATGTGCAAAGTCCCCCGGCGACAGGCAAACGCTGGGCAAAGAACCAGCCTACATGATTCCAAGTTGTCTGTCAAGGCCCACTGCATGACATTGATCTGCATGTCTTGGATGTCGGCTTTGATCAGACTTGGGGCAGTCCAATTCAACAAGCAAACCATGGGAATAGTGTTGACATCAACACCTGCCTTGGATGCAAGGCTGCGCCTGAAAGTCAGCTGCTCCGAAATGACAGACTCGACTGGCCCAGTGTCCCAACTCGTCATGCGGGCAAAGGTGTCCGTGAAATCACCAACACCTTGTTGGACTTTGGCGTGGACCTGAAGCCTGTGGTCTCGAACGGCATGTTCTCGAGCTACATCAGAATGTGCTTTTGTTTGATCGCAAGGTCAAATTCATCCTTGGCAAGCCGAGCAGACTGTGCTTCTGAAGGCTGAATTGGCATGGCAATCATTTGAGCATCCATGATGCCCTTTTGGCTTTTCACCGGAGCCAGCTTAAGAGAATCACTCTTTCCCATGATCAATGCCCCGACTTCTGAGTCCACATGTGGGGACCATGCAGCCCAAGCATCAAGCCACTTCTCCTTGATGATGTCATCACTGACAGGGGTTGACTTTTGAAATTCAACCGCCAGCTGATAAAGCACTGCAGCAGTCTCAGCAATCGTCTCCATCTCTGAAGCTGTGATCTTCTTCCTGGCCAACTTGTTCGCATCAGAATTCAAATGCTGCACTCGTCTCACCATGAGGATCATGCTCTCAGAGGTCACCACCATTCGATCTCGCCAGGCTTGTGTCTTTGCTGGGAAATCAAAGCCGGGGTAGATCTTCTTGCTGGCCACGTTGTCATCCGACCAGCAGGATGCAGCCCATCCAACTTCAGCCACATGTTCCAAAAGAAGATTGACGCGCTCCTGAAGCAGGGTCAGTGTGAATTTGTGAAGTCAGGATGCGGGCGACCTTCAGTTTCAACTTAAATATTTGAATATATGATCAAAGAATGGATGTTCTTACCAAGTTCTGAAAAAAGCGGACATGAAAAACATTGAAAAACCAAATGGGGAAACAAATTTTCAAACACAAGGGCCCCGAGGGGATTTCTCGAGCAAAAGCCTCAAGCTCATCAATCTCTGCCCTTGGATGTGGAAGGTTGCAGCCATGCTTGCGTTCCGCTTCCGAGCAAAAGCATTGACATCCATGTGGAGGTTGCGGGTCATCACCACCATGTCAACAACGTGGCATGCCCTCCTCATAGATCCCTTTGCAGAAATCTTCACGCGCGAAAAAGTTTCGTCAGCAAGACTGCTCTGGGCTACATGGTGAACACGGATCTTCACCACAGATTCAAAGAGCTCAGGCAAGTTCTTTTTGGTATCAACACCCTTGACCTTGCAATAGTGGAGAATCATCATAAAGATGTCACTCGCCTCAAACCCTTCAAGTAGCTCAAGCCGAACGTCGGCAAAGGTGTACCAAAGGGGCACTCAGAACTCCATGGAATTGGCAGGTCCTTGCACATGTCAGGTTGATGGGTGTGAAGGACCAGCAATGGCTCACCGCCAGTTTGGAACCCACCCTTCACAATCATTTCCAACATGATTTTTGTGGCTTCATGGCCGCCAGCAGGTTTGGGACTTTGTTCAGCCAGAAACCCCAAACAGGCCACATGAACAGTGAGTGGCTGGGTCGAAGCCAAGTCCGCTTCAGAAACCACAGGAAGGTCTGCATCATGATGATACAAAGGATCAGAGGCCTCTTTAAAGAGGTTTCAAAGGTGCATGCCAAAGTCCTTCTTGTCGTCCAAGGTCGGCAGGACTGCTTTCAAGTACCGAGTCGCACCATTATGCTTCTGGCTTAAGACATTCAGCTCCTCCAAAAGCTTCACGATGAACTCTTGCTGTGGATCTGGAAGATCTCCAATCTCAGTGGATTCGACATCAGCCAGCGTGAGAGACTGAGAATCGACTTCCATCATGATAAGCCGGGCCCCCAAAGGTCAAGGGCTGCAAGCCACAAAACTCTGGTTTTCAAATCATCATCTCTCAGCTGGTCCTTTACTAGCCAGCTGGCGTGTGAGTGAAAATCAACAAAGAAAATGTACACTGAAGACTGTCACCCTCGCAATGTGAAACACCTACTATTTATCTACTCTGCCAGCTAGCTGGCCCTCCTAAATCTACAGTATGCCAGCAAGCTGGCCAAGTCATTAAGTCTATGACTACAGAATGTCTATTGAAATTCAAGGGACAAAAGCAAAAACCAGCACATTTAGGCTCGGAAACCGGAGGGGGGTAGATGCGCTTCGATGTTCTGATTCTTGGATTGTTTGGTGGTCATGACTTCTATCACATCGAAGGCCCTGGAAGGCTATGACCACACTAACCGAATTGGTCAGCAGCCGGGTACGTTTGCGCATAGGCCGCTTCAGCGCGTTACTGTCATGCGTTGATCGAAAACTACACTCTGAACATTTGGTTGTGCAGCCAAGGATTTCATCTCCTCAGTCTGCCATGAAGATGCCCCTGCTGGGTGTTCTAGGACAAAAAACTGTTAGATGCTAACTGCCTGCGCGCACATCGACTTGAATGAACCAGATGCAGCATTCCTTGACGCCACATGGCTTGAACTTTTGCTGGATGCGTGCGCTTGAAATTCCACAAGCGTTGCAACTCAGAAAAAACCGTACATGGTGGACTTAATATGAGGGAATCAATCATCAGTCTGTCTAACAGATCCACCGACAATTGGGCACAGTGAGTCTCTTCAAAATCCCATCCGGTCAGCAAATTACAGGACAACACAGACTGAAGTCCAAGCGTTTGGATCACTGGGGCCACACGTGGTTGTGAGCAAAGTTCAGCAGCATGATGGTGGCCAACTAACAACTGAGCATCAGCTTGGCATCGGGATCAGTACAGATTTTCTTCCATGAAAAGCAGGGTCATCACCGCGAAGAAGCAGAAATTCATTCAATTCATCGAGAGAAGTTTGAATGTCATCATCTTCATCTAAAACATAGCGCAGATCAGTTTCGGACTCTCCCTCAGAAAACATTTCTTCCACATCTGGTGGAAGTGATAGCCAGCTCACTTCTGCCGAAGCATCCATCATGCCAGACGCGTCACATGAGCCATCATCATTTTGATAGTTGTCATCTTGGCTGTGATGTTCAGTTCTCACTGAAGGTGGCAAGTCAAGCCCCCCTGGCATCGATGGCGGCCATGAAACATAAGAACTTGAAACCGAAGGTGGCAAAGACAAATTACATGTCTCACTATTATTACGCACTTGAGCCATTATGGTTCAACAATCGAAAGTTTTTATGATGTGTATGCCAGCAAGCTGGCCCTTCAGGACATTATCAAGAAAATAGATACATTTCCAGCTAGCTGGTTGATTTCCTAGAAACGTCCCAACCAATCTGTCTAATGCCAGCAAGCTGGCTTCTGGAAATACCTTCTTCACACTGAGAATGGATCAAAATCCTGGCCCCAATCTATCATCGTCTCAAAAAAAGCTACTACGTGGGGCGGACCACCACCATGCCATTCACGATCTCCCTGTTGTATTTGCCTTCGTTGGCCTACTTTCGACACTGACCACAAACTTTCCTGCCCCACTTGCATTTGGAACAACCAAATTTTGAAGGCTCTGGCTCTTCACGATCAGCTGCAGGGACAACTGCAGGGACATCAGCCGGTGGAGCCGCAAGCTCATTGGGAGGCGTTGGGAGCACTTCAGATTCAGCAGTGAGCACTTCAGATTAAGCAGCGAACTTGGCTTGGCGTTTCTCGCTCGGCTTGTTCGCTCTTTTCCTCAGTTCAGACTCACAAACCTTGAAGATGTTGACCTGGCGTGGAGGTCCAGGACCATCTGCTTGTGGAGCGACCTGATCATCCATGATCAATTTCTCGAGTTTGAACTCAAAGGTAAAGAAGAATCTGATGGGCGCAGGTTTTGGGATAACCTAAACTGAGAAGAAGTTTCACTTCAAAAAGTGAAGGAGTGCAGGAACAACTTTCAACCCAAAGTTAAAATGATTTGGAAAGACAATTCAAACAATGAATGAAAACTGCTCAATGATACCAAATGACCTGTTTCATTCTTCTCGCACATGTCAAGCAGGAAGGCTTGGGACTTGAAAAGATTTCATGGTGCTTGGGCAACAGTTTCAGCAGTCTTTTTGAGCTCCTTGATGTCATTGATGGGAACACGATGGGCTGGGAACACGTTGTCAATCTTGGAAGCAACAGCCACTGGCATCACAAGGAGAGGCGGCTGCGATTGCTCCGCAGAAGACATGAACTGCTTCAGCAGCAGGCAAGCATCATCGGGATCTTACAATCCACCCACGTGTCATGGTTGTTCTCAACTGCTTGGCCAATCTCAGACAAAACCTCTCGAGAGGTGGTTGGCGCTTGGCTGAAGATGCGTCGAAGTAAGGCCGGACATGCTTGTTTCACATTTCTCTGCAAACAAAGCTTGGAAGTCCCAGCATATGCTTGCGCCCGCCAGCAGGCTCAAGCACTTTTTCCCAGTAAGACTTCACCTCCTCAGCATCTTCCAAATCCGAAGCTCTTTGAAGCAAAGCAGCAATGCTGGAGAATCATTGGTCCAGTTCGTTGTGACTGTGGCTAGTCTGGAGGAACATGTAGCTCCGTCGAGTCGAACAACGACTTTCCCACACAAGCCGCAAGGTATGATGCCATCCATTGGTTCTTACTTTCTCTTGGTGTGTTATCAGCGCTGATGATACAGTTCCGTGCTATGTATTCATCAAGAAAATTCTCACAGAAGAGATCAAACATGCGACGCAAAAGGCTGCAGTTCATGTTGGCGTCCTTGGCACAGTCGCTGGGGAGCAGGAAGTATGCTTCCATCCATCCGTGTAGAACACTCCAGTGACATGGAGGGCTGGCTGCTTCTTGTCCTCTGGAGTGGTTGCTTGAACCCGCTCTTCGTCCAATCGGCTGCAAATCTTACAACGGCTTCCTTGGCCAATGTTTCGGAAGCGGGGGGTATTTTTTCCATTGCTTCCAGCATCTCTCAAAGGTGGCATTGGAGCAGCAGGAAGTTGGATCGGAAGAATTGGCCTGGTACTGGGCAAGAGGCGCGCGATGTTGCCAGGGTTCATATCTTCGAGGTGCCAACCTGTGCTTGGTCCCGCCCGGAACTGCCAAGCTGACTGACCACAAATGATGGTCTGGTGAATCTACCACCTCATGTGGGTCATCCACATAGACTGTGGTGCGCTCAAGCCCAACTGCCATTGGCTCTGCCAAGTTGTTGTAAAGCTTCGAAAACCATGCATCGATCTTCATGAACTCAATCTTGGGCTTGAAGACAGACACTTTCATCTTTGGGGGTAGTGTCTTGTGACCAGCCAACACCAGCTTCCTAAGAGGATCAACAGTCTTAGGAGAGACGCTGGAGCTTCTGCCAAGCAACTCGACATATTTTCCAGTCACAAATTTGCCACTGGACCATGTTTGAATCATTTGATTTAGCTACATCCACCAGCATCTGAACCTCGTCAAAGATCTTCTCCATTCGTTTGGTGGTCTGGCACTCCGGATTGTCCAGCTTGGCCTGGAGCTGCAGCTTGATGTTCTCGATGTCTTTATGCTTCAAGCACTGGAGCTTGCAGCAAACAACTTCATCTCCATCAGAACTGCCCACGGCATCTGGGAGCGAAATTTCATCATCAGCAACTTCTTCAATTTCTTCAGCAGAAGTCGAACCCACGTCCGGAGGCAAATCAACAGCATGACGGCTGCTGGAAGCTTGTGAAGGCATGATCTAGAAAGCAATGATTGAAAGTCAAGGAGTCATTGCTACTTATTACTGCTGGCTAGTCACATTAAGTCTTATATTTTCAATGGCTTGCAAATGGGAAGTGCTGTTGACTAACTTGACACCAAAAAACTTTGACATTGAAATTCGTTCAGTCAGTTGTTACAATATATCTTTATTAGTATCTTACCCCTTCAATTTCCTTCTGTTTCCTTGATGCACTAGCTGCAGAAACACAAACTGAACAAGCTTCCGGTGTCCAAAAGAAAATCCAACATACTAACCATTAAGCGGCTAGCTGGGTTGTACTAGACAAAATCTCAAAAGTTGCCAGCTAGCTGGCTTATCAATGGATTCAGAGTGACATTAGATTCCGAAAAGATTCAATCAAGCTGGTTAGATCATCAGTCCTTCAAGCTTCAAAATCAACACTAAATAAGTTAGTCTAGAAGGATGCCAGCTAGCTGGCTGGTAGGATCAAGAACCAGCAAGCTGGCCAGCAATCATGTGGACACCAACCAACCGGCCCTTTTTCCACTTTACTGTCAACAGGAGACTTGCGAAGCTCTGAGAAAAGATTCCTTAATCTAATCTTCAGCCTCAATCTCTTCGTAATCCGAATCAGCAGTTTCGGCTTCAATCTCAACTGGCGACTCGGACTCGGGATCCACCTGGTGCTCGTTGTACTCCAACATGTCGGAACCAGAAGCCCAATCAGCGCATGAACTGGTAGAAGTCGGGGGCGGTGGATCGACAGCCAAAGTAGTTGAACGTGTGCTTTTCACCTGCGCCCTGAACTTCATCGGCTGGTTGCTGCTGCTGGCCATCAAATCCAAATCCAAGCGCACACTGGAGAAGTTGGCAAGCACCATAGCATCCTTTCAGGGGTCATGGGGCATGTTGCTTTTGTAAAGAACATTCAAAGAACTTCCAGACCACTAATGGATGTTTTGAATGTTCTTTCGCGGTTTGAAATTAAAGAAACCCAGACCACAGAATGAGTTCTCAAATTTCAACTGCGGGGTGAACACAGAACATCCATTTCAAAGAAACAGTTTACAAAAAATGGAATCTCGGAATCAGACTAATATAATCAGAATCAAGGGTATATCCACTTCGAACACTTGATCGGTAACGCTTGATTTTCATTTCAGTCCAAACACCTTCGAAGCCCTGCGACCTTCAATGTGCCAGGCCACTTTGAGCTGCTGCTGTGAAGCGAAGTCTGTTGCATCAGCGTTGAAAAGGCGCTTCTTGGTGTTCGGCGTGGGTTCTAAACTCAGGATCAGCCGCTAAAAGGAGCCAGCCACCTGCCAACATAAACATGAAATTATGAGCCTATTAGCCAGCTAGCTGGCAAAGTGTTGTATGACAAGACTGCATTGCATTACCATTTAAAAACCAGTCAGTTGACACGATGTCGCAAGACTTCTTGAAGATCCATGTCCTGCTCAATCATTCTTGAATATTTTTGGTATTTGGAATTCACATTCATTACTGAAGAATCGATAACACCATGACACATCGAATAGTTTCGCTCGAGCAAACAAAGAACATCAAAAACAGAGAGCCATATCTGTTACGATAGCAAACCGAACCCAATTCTACAAAGTCTTCATATTGATTTCTGAGAATCAAACCATTTTGTCGCCATGAACAAACAGCAGCGAAACTTACTGCAAATCCAAAAACAATTCTGAAAAAGAGCCATGCATGGTGACAAAATCCAATATGACCTTGCAGAGCAGATTGGCAAGGATTTGAAGACCCATGAGGCTAGAGCAGCAGGCGCTCGGGGAGTAGACAATGTCATGCTTGGAGACAGGATCGGTTTCCATTGGTATTCAAGCTCTAAGTTGATTTGCCGTGTTTGCGAAATTTGCGAGTATGATTCGGTGAAAGAGATGCTCCAAGACTGTGGCAGTGGATTGCTACCGACCTTCCTGAAGAGAAAAAGAGAAGCGGCTTAATGCGTTTAAAAGTCTATGTCCAACAAATTTGTTTGAATTTAATTTGCAAATATTCTAAAGCAAGGTCTTTTTGGTCCAGGGTAAGCTACCAACAGCTAAGGCGCTATATCACAAGCTTGGTTTCGGCAATCAAAGGATGGTGGCTTGGCGACTGGCTGATCCCACTTGGATCTCTGAAAGGAAGGGCCCAAGAAAAGGTAGTGCCAAGAACGTGAAGAAAATTGATCACTTAAAAAGCGAAAGAGCTTGACGACCTGCCTGCTGCACAAGCGACAGAAACATGTTTCCACAGCTTTCTGCTAAGAGTTCTGACCAGCTCGCTGGTTACTTGGGACAGTGTGTTGGTTTCGAAATTTTCAAACATATTCCGTCTAATAGAATCTAGACATCCCACAAATTCTGAAGAAGAAATGAGAAAATATGTCAAAGAAGTCAACTTGTGTTTGTGCACGGGTTTTGTGTGTGTGTGCGTGTTTGGGTCTATGTCTCTGAGCAGCAAATATAGACACTTGCCGAAAAATGTTGTAGTGAGCTCGATTTTAACTTGACGATCCTTTTTGGATAACAAAAAAATGTTGGTCAGGCAAAAAATAAAGTTGTTCAAAGCTGGCAAAAAACATTGTCCAAATAATTGCCACCCAAACTTTTAAAACCTACAATTTGTTCATTCATTGTCATACAGCAAAATGAAAACAATACCACTTTCAAAGTGGCAGGTGATTTCGGCAATCAAGTCTTTCCCATGACCCATGGGAGACAGGATTGCTCCAATATTATACTGGCAGCTTCTTGTTTCAAAAATTTGCCAGTTGCAGTTGACTCTTTGCTGCTTATTTTGCAAAGTCAAGGTTGCAAGTACTCCCTTTGCAGTCAATGTGACTCCACAATGTGTGGGCCACTGTGCCTGGCCCTTTAAAATCTAGATATGAGGACACCCCTCCCATATGATGCAAAATCCCTTTTCCAATATGCGCCCTTTTGCCCTTTTGAAGTCTTGCGCTATTTGTGGAAGTAAACTCATTGATGCCGAAACTGTTCCAGCTGTCCTCTACACATTGGAAGGCTCGAAAGATGTTGAACATGTGCGCAAAAGATGTTGCAATAAAACTTGCAGAGTTCGCTTTTGCTACAACTATGCACAGTGCGGGCAAAGCAAGCTCAATGCCTTGATGCCTGAGGACGCAGAGTACATCTTCATCAATACTCAAACCGGGTTCTATGCATCAGCCCGCTTGCTTTGGAATGCTATGACCGAGTTCTCGGCTATGTGCTCCCGTGAGACTCAACAGTCGCTTGCGCAAAAGATTCAAAGCATTGACGTTGGAGATCCCTTGAATGAATCTCTCATGGTGAACTATCAGGCTTGGGGAGGAACGTGATCGTCTTAAGGTGGTGGCCATCCATGGATGGACATGAGAAGATCGCAAATAAATGCGCGGGAGAGCCTCCTTCTAAGGGCGGCCGCCCTCGCAAAGACGGCCAAATCAGGCACTTCAACAACGGATGGTTTATGCTCACCCCCCCTGACACCGACCCCTTGGAGAAGATCGTGGAGCTCTACCCGAACGTCAATGCAGTGATCTATGATCGGGCCTGCTCATGCATGTCTGCAGGGCAAAAGATGTCAAGTTTGCATGGCATCAAGGTCCGGGCAGTCGATCGGTTCCATTCGAAAGGACACGTTGCCAATTGTCCATGTCACACTACCGTCATCCCTCGTCTCCGCAAAAGGATGAAAGGCATCAACACATCCATTGCAGAACAGTCATGTGCTTGGTTTCGTGGCTATGCTCACACATTCAATTCTGTGGGGCCAGCAATGCAAAGGTTCTATCTTCTGGCATATGGGCGCAGGCACACCAGCGTGGTGAGTTGCAAAGACTTGCGGCACTTGAATCAGTACTCTACGGAGAAGAAGCTTCGCAAGGCCACTCGCTCTTTGAAGAAGCCTGCCAGCGGGGCGTACCAATGCAGTCCGAAAGCCATGAGAAAGCAGCGTTCCTCTCCTGGTTCCATGAAATGCCCGGCATCGTCATCTACTTCTACGGCATCTGCGCGCAAACGTCCTGCTGCAAGATCCTGAATGACATCTGAATTGCTTGGTGACAAATTTTGTGAGGGCGCATAGCTATATCTGAATGATTTGTCATTCTTGTACCATAGAGGGTCTTTTTGCATTGCTGCATCTCCGTCCCCATATGATTCAGTGTACACCTCAAATTAATGTCTCATTACAATAGGATTGGCTCAACAATACTGTGTGGGTGATTATCATATTAAAGTTCATTATATGCATATTAATTTCAAAACCTCAAATACAAATTGGTTCAGTGCTTGGCATCAAAGTTCGAACAGCCAATTGAGAACGTGAATCTCCAAACAGTATATTTCCTAAAGCTAATAAGGTACCAGCAAACAAATATGTTGGTCTTCTAGAAAATTTGTAGGGCGAGCAGAGCAGAATTCAGTTGTTTTGCCATGGTGTGAAGCAGGCCATCGCTAATACCGTTCGATTTCAGTCGATTTTGTTGAACTTGGGTAATGGAAGGTGATGACACCAAGACTGTAAGGAGTTTTTGAGACGAACTGCTGAAAAATATGTTTCATTGTTTCATTATTCTGAATCAGGATTCGATCGCAAGAGTAGACAAGACGACAAGGTTGGACATGTGTTACATTGTGATGTCCGCTGATGTGGCGCGATGATGAATTGTATGGCCAAAACGTCATCAGAAGTGTCCTTGAACAAACTGTTCTTGCTCAGCCCCTGACTGCATAGTATCATGAAACAATGTTACTATGTCGCATTTTTGTCATTTTAGATATCCCAAGCTGGACCTACCGGAAAGCAACACTTGCAACTTTGGGGATAGTTAAGTGAAGACTTGTTTCGAAGAACCAAGTCGCCATGTGCATGTTGTGTTTGATATGTTTCTTTGTTTTGTTTACTGTTCATTTAACTTAGCTTAAGTCAGATATATGATTTTTTTGATGTATTGCGTTGGACCAAAAAGGTTTTGTCCTGGCTCAAATTGGTAGAACAAGGAACTTCAGCAAACCAATCAAAAGTAAAAGTGACAATGTTGGCTGATTGGGAGTGATATTTGTAATTATTTACAATTCATGTTGATTATTATTTTTTGTTTATGTCAGTTTGATGTTAATTTGTCATTCATAAGTCCAACTTCCGGCAGCAAAATCTTTTACCCGGACTCTCCAAGACGTTGATTTCTGTTTGTTTGCTTTCGGTATGGCCACCGCCAAGACCGCTAAGACGACAAAGACCACCACCCTCATTCTCGTTGCGGTGTTGGTACGCAACTGGACCTTTGCACAGTTGAAAGTTGATCAATTTGATTTGGAGTGGACACAGACACGGAGTTTGCTGCCAAAGAAAGAGGACCGTGATGTGAAAGAAGAAGTCTTGAAGCGTCTTCATTTGGCAAGTGAGAAAGGAGAGGATGAAGAAATTCTCACAACATTGCAACAAGCGTTTTGAAGATGTTCTTTCTCTGTGCGTTTTTGCCCCAAATAGCTTTGGCTATAGCTTGGGCGGATCCAAAGCCTTTTAAAATTCATCCTCTGTAGGGCCGACAATTACCACGCAGAAATTCACTCATACAGAAATTCATACACGCAGAAATTCACACGCAGAAATTCATGATTTTCCGTATTTCCGTAGAGATGTTGAAACATGAAT
>Ga0126337_10001248_pt1 | contig 15063 bp, 19 predicted proteins | sample DipCmetagenome_FD_92527 | JGI IMG/M metagenome (GOLD analysis project Ga0126337, IMG submission 92527) | Coral microbial communities from La Bocana,Puerto Morelos, Mexico - Diploria C A metagenome | ecosystem: Host-associated > Invertebrates > Cnidaria > Coral | place: La Bocana,Puerto Morelos... | reverse complement strand
GTGCCCGCACATCGTGCTCACACATGCTGCTCACACATAAAGTGGTGGTGTTTTTGTGGTGGTGGCAACATCCGGCCCGAGAACTCGTGCTTTTCGCTGTTTTGCAAGATTAAGTGGTGATGTGGTGGTGTTTTTGTGGTTTCGTGGTTGTGTTTTTATGGTGGTGTCAACATCCGGCCCGAGAACTCGCGCTTTTCGCTGTTTTGCAACATTGTGGTGATGCGGTGGTGTTTTTGTGGTTTTGTGGTGGTGTTTTTGTGGTGGTGTTTTTGTGGCGGTGTTTTTGTGGTGGTGTTTTTGCGGTGGTGTGGTGGTGTTGTGGTGGTGTCTTTGTGGTGGTGTGGTGGTGTTTTTGTGGCGGTGTTTTTGTGTTTTTGTGGTGGTGTTTGTGTGGTGGTGTTTTTGTGGTGGTGTGGCGGTGTTTTTGTGGTGGTGTTTTTGTGGCACACATCGTGCTCACACATGTGCTCACATAGAGTGCTCACACATTGGGTGCTCCCATAGAGTGGTCACACATAGAGTGCTCACATAAAGTGGTCACGCATAGAGTGCTCACACATAGAGTGCTCACATAGAGTGGTCACACATACGCGCATAGAGTGCTCACACATAAAGTGCTCCCATAGACTGGTCCCACATACTGCGCTCACATAGAGTGGTCACACATAGAGTGGTCACGCATAGAGTGCTCACACATAGAGTGCTCACATAGAGTGGTCACACATACATTGCATTTCGTTTTTCGTTTTTACACTGTTTGGGGTCTCTTGCCGGGATAATCATGGCGCAGAAAACCTGGAGCGACTATCCAGCCTTCAGACCCAAAAATCCTGGACTATCCAGCCTACAGATCCCCAAAAAACCTGGAGGGTCTATGCAACAGATCTTCAAAAAATCTGGAGGGATTATCCAGCCCACAAGACTATCCAGCCCACAGAGGCCCAAAAAAATTGGACGGCTATCCAGCCCATAGTTCTTGAAAAAGATTGGAAGGACTGTTCCCAAAAAATCCTGCAAGGGCTACCCAGCCTACAGATCAAAAAAAAAACTGGAGAGACTACCCAGCCCACAGATCCCCAAAAATCTTGGAGGAACTATCCAGCCCACAGGCCCCAAAAAATCTGGAGGGACTTTCCAAATTACAGGACTATCCAGCCCACAGAGGCCCAAAAACATTGGAAGGCTATCCAGCCCATAGTTCTTCAAGAAAACTGGAAGGCTATCCAGCCCATAGTTCCTAAAAACTGGCCCATAGTTTTCATCAAGTTTTTTTCCAGCGCTTCAGTATCCAGCCCATAACATAAGGGCTATCCAGCCCATGAAAAACAATTAGGGCTTTCCAGCCCATGAAAATGCATCCAATTTGCAATCTATCATCACCCAATCTGTATCCAGATCATGCACATGAAGCCAGAAGGCTCTGCTCAGCCCCACGTACTCTGGTAGCTCTGTTGGTTTTCTGAGCTTGGCAGGATATTTTTTCATGGATTTGCGTTTAAAAAAATATATGTTTCTTGATTGAAAAAAGAAAATATGACATGTCTGCTGCACGAAGCCATACTCACGAATTGCTGCATTGAACTGTGGCGAGTTACGTGCGTAAACTACTCCAACCCTGTCCGTTGTCCTAAGAAAGTGGTTGAATCCCTTGATAATCTCATCAGATGATTTGCTTTCAGCAGGGTAGGCATACCGATACTGAGTGTAGACATCTTTCACAAACATCACAACATTTTCATCATCAACACCTGTTTCAATAGATTTCTTCATGATGACATGATCTGCTACGATGTGATCTCCAAACTTCTCAGATTTGACATGTCTCGACCCTCCCTTTCGGGTTAATATGCCTTTAGCATTTTGGCCACCTTGCATGTTTCGCAATATGGATTCACTTTCGTCTTCAGTCGGCGGGTTCATGTCGATTTCATCGAAGCCAACTTCTTCATCATCAGTTGCCTCTTCTTCTTCCGAGTCTTCTTCTTCGTCGATGCCCATCTTCCCCCAGGTGCCATTCAACTTCGGAATCAACAGCATCGTCCACGGCCATTTCGGCGGGAGCAGAAAACAGGGTTGTGACACAAATTCCTGAATGTTGTCAATCGAACGCCTGAGTGCGGACACAAGATTTTCGGGCACGACCACAGGATGACATTCGTCATCTAGGAATGGGACCCGGCTACTGAGCTTAAATTCCACAACTTCTTTGTCAGGTCTTATGAAAATGGGTTTGTTATTCCTGCCCCAAACAAAATCATATCCATCCTCAAGAAATCGTTGGCCAATAGATAGAGCTGGGGGTGAATCCTTCAAGACGTATGGGCTAAAGCCCTCACACAATGCTGGAATGCGTGTGTCAATGCTCCTATCTGCAGTAATTGGCCCGTTGGCAGTTGCAAATGTGATGTTCACATCTGCATCTCGAATTTTCGACTGCATCACAACTTGTTGGGATTCTCCTATGATGTCTTGATCAGTGTCGGTGTCTCCTAACCATCTTGTCCCGTTGACTCTTGCTGGCCTTGCTGACGCTCTGGCATACTTGGGCGTGTCTTCCTTTGAAGTAACCCTGCAATGTCTGCAACACAGATCGGATGGGCCAAGCGGCTGGTGATCACAGTTGAATTCGCACTTTGGCGACAATTCGCTATCTTCTACTTGCTCAACGACTGTTTGATACGTTGGTGTCGTACCTTCTCATGATCAACACAGTACGTCTTGGTCTTTACATGCTTGCTGAACGAAACTTGGGATGATCTCTTGCATTCTGCTGATATTGCGTTTTGGTATTTCTGCTTGAGACGAAATAGTTTTCCCAGTCCATGTCTCATCACCATCTTTGCCATTGCAAGTTCACTTCTCCAGTTGTCCTCGATACTTGAGCATTCTCCACTCTTGTTATCAAATGATGTTCTACGTGTATCTGACAACACCCTGACAGGGAACGGGCATTTTGTGCGGGATGGATCGAACATGGCATTTCTGCCGTTGACATGATATCGAGTAACCACATTTCCAGTTTCGGAAACTTCCCAGCGATCATCTTTGATGACAGCACATGCAAATTGAACACATGGTGCACTAGTACTGTTTTCAGCACTCTTGTTTCTGGGCGATGGTTTTCTCGACCTTGTCTCATTTCGACCTCTCCTGCTGCGTCGCTCTCCTCTGTCACTGTTCTTGCGCCCCTGACTTCGGCATTCACGGTTGGCCGGAGATCCAGCTCTTTCACGAGTTGGAGCTGCCGCGGAGGGTGATGATCCATCATGCTTGAATGGGCACCTGTCTCCTCTCTTGCAATCACCTTTCTTGAAGAACCTACATGGTATTTGGGACTTGTCTTGCCTGTGGGATGACCCTGATGAACTCGTCTACTCCGTGAACAATGAAAAGAGCTCCTGGAGCTTGATCTACCATGCACTCCTTGAGGAATTCGATCTTTCACGGGGTTTCTCATGTTGGTACTTGCACTTGCTACCATGCTTATGGTCCACGCTTTGCAAATTCAAAACAAAAACCCCTTCCCCGATTAGTGCTATACCAGGACTTCTCCTAGGACTCTTACGAATGCTGGAATCACTGAAGTCGCCAGAGGCAGCCGTGCAGACCTGGAAATACGATCACGATTGAGCTTCAAGCGTTCCCTTGCAAGCAAATCACGGACTGAGCAAGAAATCCATAACTACGTTGATGAGACCCTTCGGGTGATCGGTCATAAACATCGAGATCAAAGGCCATTCTCCGAGACTTGCGAAGCTGCCTAATGAAAAGATCTTTCAATGTGTTTTGATCCGGTATTCTTTTCATACCTGCAATGCCCGCGTCCCAATTTTGCAGAAAGGATTTAAGATCATCTGAATGTGATCTAACTTCCAACAAATCTTCTGTGCCATACAATGCGCCTGCTTCCTCGTTCGATCTAAAGTATTGTTCGAACATGAGAAGTACTTGACGGCCCCTCACAACACGTTTAGACTGAGCCTCTGTGTCTTTGAATGTAAGGATGTGCTTGGCAACTTTCCTTTTGCCACTTTGGACAATTGGGCAAGGATTTTGGCGTCCAATATCACAAATTTTGAAGGTTTCCTAGTTCGGCCATATGGTTCCTCTTGTCTTCGCGCTCTTCTTATACCTTCAGGAGCCACTCCCAAGCTTCATCTGGCCGATCGGACGCCGCACGAATTTCTTCGCGGATTGCGGTTCTCCACGGTTCGGGAGTTGGGAATTCAAGGAATCGTAGCGTATCAGCTTCCCCAGACCTTCCAAAACCTCTCATTTAAGGAAACCTACCTTATTCAAGGAAAAGCCCTTTAAAAAAACCCTTTAAATAAAGGGTTTTTCCTTAAATAAAGCGCTTTTATTAAAAAAAAAAAAACCTACCTTATTTAAAGGGTTTCCCTGAAATTAAAAGGTTTTTTATTAAATAAATGGTTTTTCCTCAAATAAGAGGTTTTACTTTAACTTCATTGCTTTGCTTTAAAATCACATGAAACCTCTCGGAAGGAAGCTATAACCTCCTGAATAGGAGGCTATATTTTTTGCTCCTTTGTAGGAGCAGCTCAACCCATCCCAACCCCAGCAGCACAATCTTTTTTTCTCCTCAGAAAGCAGGCAACTTGTTGTTGGCGCAAAATTTGGTGAAAGCATTTCTTGATGCGCAGGCCACTGGGTTGTAACCAGCTCTTCTTTTGGCCCACCTCACCATTGCCCCTCCCCAGTCTTCATCTCTGTAAGTGGCACGATCTATATGGCAGTCGGTTTGCTTCTCACAGATTTCTTCCATGAGATGCAACTTTGCCTTCAGCCTCCATCTGTTTCCACCAGCTCCAGAATGGAAAGCTTCCAAAGCTCTGAGCAAAGTCCTCAATTTGAAAGACTTTGCTTTCATAGCTTGGGCATTGAAGCTCTTTGGAAAAAACTATTTGGCACAAGTTGTTCAAATGCGTTGCAGCTACTTTCACGTGTCCTCCACAGGATCAGTGCTGCTGCAGAAAGCTTGTGCAGCCTGCTTTGCAAAAGGCAGAAGGCCTTTTACCTGAGAGGCTCTGCCACGAAGCTTCGGAGGGGTAGATTTCTTTTTCTGTAACATTTTGATTGTCAAGTTAATGTACTTCTGCTGGACTGGGTTTTCTGCGTATAATGTCTCTATGAGGACAAACAAGACTTGATTTTCTCACCATGATTGCACCCTGCCATCTTAGGCAGCAAGGTCCACAGCAAGAAATTTCCAAAGAAATCTGCTGTCACCCCTTGGCCCATACTGTGTAACCAGTCAGGTCGAAATTGGTGCACACGAAGGGTAGGAGCTGCCAAGAGGTTGCTCACCGGCTTGCCCAACTCAAGTTTTTGCCTGAACAGGAGAAGCCAATGGTCCAAAGGTTGGTCCCTTGTGCCATCTTGCTCCTCATGTCCTGCAAAGTAGCTGTGCACAACCAACAAATCCCTCCAGCCTGGAAAGGAAGAAATATCCTTGAAAGCTTTCCAGTCTGCTTTGACCAAGACAGCTCTGACACCATGCTGTTTACCAGCCAACCTTTTCCTGGTCTTGTTAGCAAGCAACCAATCCAAATTGTCATGCCTGCTCAGGTGGTGCTCTCCTGTTGCCAAGCTTTGTAAGCACCACAGCAAAATGTCGAAGATCTGGTTGAAAGTATTTTCACACAAAACCTTGTGTTCAATACACGCAAAGGGAATGCGCAGATTCCTCCACTGAGGAATTCCAGGCAATGCCACATTCATCACCTCCACTGACTCTGATCTGTTCCATTTGTATGGGACTCCATCACACCAGAAAGACAGTGGTGTGGGAATGGAGCCCTTTTCCTCCCAAGTGGTCAGGCTGGCAGATGGGACTTTGTTGTTGAGCTTGCACAGCCATTCGTGGGGCAAGAGCACTGCAATCCATTCTCTCTTAACTTTTTGTTTTTTCTTGTCCCATACATCTACTTTGCCAATTTTTTTTGATCAAATCTTTGCGCGCATTCTTGCTACCTTTGGCCTGGAGGTTCCTGACATCCTCCAAAGCTTCTAGTCCAGCATCTGCTGCATCACCCTTAAGTGATGAAGTTCTTTCAGCACTCAGCTGGTTTGTTAGAAAAAGACCTTTCACATTTTGGCGAAATCTTTTGTGAGGATTTGGTGCCTCATCTAAGTTGGGCAGGGGCCGTTTGCTGAAAATGGCTTATGGCTGCAACAGACATGTTCACCCAGAAAAAAGCGTTGAAGAATGTGAAACAAGGACTCCTCTATAGGATTCCTGAAGCAATGTCTCTTCCTTTACTTAGGAGGCAAAGCTTTTCCAGAAAAAGAACTTCACTTAAAAAGCCCCCCTTAGTAGGTCCTCCTCAATAGGAGGCAAGCTAGCAGGGGCACACTTTTTTCCACCCAACGCAGGCAGGAGAGTGCTCAATGTCTTACTGCAATACTTTGTAAAACCTTGTGTCTTCCTGGCCACATCCACCAAAGTGGATACATTCTCAATCATCAAGATGAACTTGTCCAGGATGGGTTGAGTCACAGTAGGACGCTCCAATTCCTTCATTTTGGCCATCTCAGTCCTCAGAGTCACAGATTCACTCTGCAGCTTGGCCAAGGCAGTTTCCTTCTCCTTGCGCTTGTTCTCCTAAGTTTTGTCTTTGACCATGCGCACTTGCAAGTCCACAGCCAAATCTTGCACTGAATTGCGTACTTTCTCCAGTGCTTGTTTTCCACTCTCAGCAACAGCCAGCTTGGACATGAGCTGTGTGTGGAATGGCTTCTCATCTTTGACACCAGACAAAGTCAGTGCTCCCTGACTTTGTTTCTGGTTGAAGGTGGCTTGCTTGGTCTTCACTACCTCCTCTGTTGACTTGTCTTCAACAGTGGGGGTCTTGAAGCCCTTGAGCCCTTGCACGTGGAAGCGTTTCAGACCTGCCTTCTTGTAGCCTCTCCATTCCAATTTCATCCCAGTCATCATCAGCAGGGAGTTCTTTCAGGATGGCTGAGGACTATCCACAGGAAGCTTGCAAAGCTCAGCCACTTGATACCTAGGAATGGCAGAAGGCGAAAATTAATGGAGCCAGGATTAAAAAAGGAAATATGCAGTCCAGATACTTAGTAGCAAAGCCATCTTGATTGGACTCACTGGTGGTGTTGGTCAAAGCTCGACTTTCCTGGTATTGCCCAATCCATTTCCAAGATTTACCCAGCTTCCACTGCTTCAACAGCTTGGGCTTCTCTTCAGAAAATCGAGGAAGACTCTGGTAAATCTCCAGGAGTTGTACCTTCTCCTTCTCTGGCCTTCTTGAGAATAGTGATCATATTGCTCATGTCCTTTTTATCCTTCCTCGGCAGGCTTGACCTTGGGCTTTGCAGTTGCTTTCTTCCCAGCAGCTTTCTTCTCTGCAGGGATCACCTTCTCGACCATTGCTGGTTTCAGAAAGGGATTGGTACCAGGTTCAGGTTTGAACAGCTCTGAATGACTGCTCAATACACCGGTTGCAGAAAAATTGATGGATTCCAAAAGAGCCAGGATTTAAGTTGTTTAACTTTGACCTTCAAAGTTAAATGAAAGAAAAACAAAAAGACTTTAACTTAGGGGAGTCAAGATTAAACAAGTTAAATTTGACTCTTTTCCCACCTTGGTTGAAAACTTGACTGGCAGAGATTGAAAACCCCAAGAAAAAACATGTTTTTTTTTGAGGTGATGCAAACTATATATATTTCAAACCTCCTTCAATAGGAGATTCTGAGAAAACCTTGAACAATGTTTTTCCTTAGAAGCACTCCTCTGTAGGAGTACTACTCTTATTCCTTCAACTATTTATGCTTTTAAACTCTCAAGTGCACACACCCTCCTCAATAGGAGATCTTTATGACAGAAAACTCCCCTGTAAGAGCCCTTTTTCATCTACCCCAAACAACCAAGGCAGCGTTGTTTTTTGGCCACGCAGTGATCGATCTCGAAGACTTTCATATGTTCAGGCAAAATAGTTCACACTTCAAGGACCAAATGCTCTGAATCCACCAGTGGCATTGTTCTCCTCCTTCTCTTCATCCTCAGAGTCATCATGAATCTCTTCGACAGTCTGTTCAGTGACTTGGGTGATTTCAGGCATCTTCCACCAAGGAGCTTGCGGAAACTGAGGCTCTTGTTTCACTTCCAAACTCTTGCCCTTGCCTTTGCCTTCTCCTCGCTGATAGGCTTTGCCCTTGTTCTTCTTCTTGGAATTCCTCACCTTCTGGACTGTGACGTGTCCATGGTTCCATTCAGGCTTGCCCCAACCAAGCAGCTTGTCTCCCAAATCTTGCGCTTGGAAGTTGGTGAAGGACAGAACCTGCAGTGGAGAATCTTTCGAAAAAAAGGCCACCCTGAATAAGACAGCCTAACAAACCGACCAAAAAAAACAATACATCTTCAGCCAAGATCCACATTCCATATCATAGCATACACCACCCCTGAGGTAGGATTGCTTCCCACAGGCCCTGCAAGTGCGAGGCCCTTGCTACCACCACTGTTGCTCCTTCTGTGTAGGAGAGACAGGTTCAGCAGCTGGAGTTGCAGTATGAGCATCAGGTGCTGGGACAGGTCTAAGCCCTCCTGCGCCAGTCTGCATGTCCTGCAACATCTGTTGCTGCAACCTCAGGTTCTCCTGCATCTGTTGCATCGTAGTGAGCGCAATCCTGCAGTGAAATGTCGAGTTTTTCCCAATGACCTTTATTTTTCTGGCAATGCAATTAGTTCCTTTAAACAAGTATGGTGGGGGTGCAAAAAATGATTTCCAACTTAGGTCCTCATGCCCTCATCGACTGGACTTTCCCGGCTGGAGGAAGCACCCATAGCTGAGCTTGGAAGCACAAAGGGGATACAAAGGTGGTAAACAACAGTTTGAGCCAGGTGCTGCTATGATAAAAAACAAAAAGATATAGCCCAACCCATGAAAAACATGCTTCTCAGCCATGTCATGTTTGTGAAACCCATGCTTCTGGATACACTTGTTCAAATCACAGGACTACATTTTCTTGAAAACATCATGTTTACTTAGAAACTTTTCTTAAAACAACCCTGGACCCATGGCAATGCTCCACCTTAGCAGTATTGCTTTGATCTTGCACATATTGATTCAAAGACTTCCTGGGAGAAACCTTCCTCAAGAGGAGAGTCCACCCTGGACCTTTAGCAATACTCCTTCTTAGGAGTAGGAATAGCTTCTTCACTGCACACATTAATGCTTCACAGACTACCTAAGAGAAACCTCCTCAATAAGAATCCATGCCCAACAGCAGACAGATTCCACAAATTCAAAAAAAAAGCTGGCTTAGAAACAAGCGGCACTGGAAAAGATAGCCCAAGTGTGACTGAACCTTTTGGGCTGCTTCCTTGGCCCAAAGTTTCACCTGCTCTGCAAGTTCACCTTTCAAAAGTTTTTGCTTTGCTTCCTCCAGAACGTCTTTGAGTTGGGCATGGGATTTTTCAGGATTTCGGATTTGAAACAGCTGTCTCCTCCCAAGCTTTGTCTCTCTGATCGCAACAGCAGTAGCTGCATAGGTCGTGATGCTGTAGCCCATGTCAACCTGCAGGTTCGCAATGGTCGTTTTTTTCTTCTCCTCAGCCTGAACTTATAGAGAATGCATTGAAGCTGCTTCTGAAGCTGGAGGTTTGTCTGCCTCAAGAACAGCTGCAGGTCGCTTCTTCACTTGTGTGGCTGGCTTCTTGCCAACAAACATTACATGCAGAAACAGGTTGGGAATTTCTGTTTGCTTTTGCTCTGAGGGCGGCCTCCATGGCAAAGAATTTGGCAACAGCAAAACCATGAAGTGGCCACCTGGGCCATGGCCTGGGAATTTGCGACGCAAAGCTGCTTGGTTGGGTCCGGACCCACCTCGTCGCACTTTCTTCTACACCAGTCAAGCCCAAAGCTTTGGCAGCTTCTTCTCTGGTTAACCTTCTAGCTAGTGGGAAGAGTAGGCACAGCCCTGGGCTGCGAGGATTCCTTGTCAAAGCTCTTCTCTGGTGGCATGCTGTCTGGTGATCTTCTTCAAGGCATCCACCACACCCTTGAGGCCAGCGCTTGTTTTCTTCCCTGATGTCATTGACTTATTTGCCTCTGCTGAAACTGCCTCCACAATTCTTCCAGCAAAATGCTTGGAGGCTTGTGGGTCATTGCCTTCATTTCGCGCTGTCTTGTCCAGTAAATCTTTCAATAAGCCAGCATACTTGCATGCCAGACCATCCAAAGTCAAGGACAAGTCAGCTTTCAGGACTGACACCTTGTTGGCCCTGACAATTTTCTCATACTCTTGCTTCGACAAGCTGTTGCTAGCTCGAGCTGCCATGGCAAAAGAAAAGCCTCATGCCTTGGGCACTGAGCTGCCAGTGCAGATTCCAACAACTTCCAAAAATATTTTGCCAAAAGTCTGATCTGCCACATGCACATCCAAACAAAACAAAAGACTTTGAGGCCAGATCTATCCAAACATATTGCACACCCTCCCGCATAGGAGAGATTTATGAGTAGCCTCCTGAGCAGGAGACATGGCTCAAGTCAAAAAATCGCAACATTTTTTAAAAAAAAACCTTAAATGAAACCCCTTTATTGGTCTTTGACCCAGTCGCTGTTCGTGATGCATTACCACCCGAAGCCGTGATGAGTTCACGAAGAAGTGACTCGGCAGGGTTACTTGGACCCGCGTTACCGCCCGTGGTGTTCCCTTCGGGGACTTCATCATTGGGTTTGTTTGGGTCACCAAATAGGTCAAAATTATCAGGTGCCCCTGTTGGCTTATAACCCGACCACGGATCATTGCGATCAAAAGGGTCCTTGTTCTGCTTGGTTGTATCAAATGACTCAGTAGCCCTTTCATTTGGAGGTTGAGACGGAAACGCTTAGAATTTTGGGGGCTTTTCGGGCTCTGGCATTCTGCCTTCCGTTTTCCTACCCACCTTTGGTCACACTTCGCTCCTTCAATGCCTCAAATTCATCCTTTAGGCTTCTGTAGTCACTCATCATAACACTTTGTTCAGTCTGTTCCTGAAACAAAACCCTTTGTTCACTTAACATACGCTGTTGTTCCTTGAATTCACCAGAAAGTTTCTCTGCTAACAATCGTTGCTCTGCTAATACTTTGGTATGAGACTGCAACTTAGCTGGATGGCATAGCTAGATTTTGAAGACTCCAATTCTTCACGTAGCAATGTGTTCTGTTGACTGCTATCTTGTTGGACCTTTTGCACTGCAGACTGAGCTTTGGTGGCAGTTGAACTGGCAGTGGCTTAGGCCATATTGGCGAGATTCAGTTCTTCCCGAAGCCTATAACAACCGCCTCATTGGTGTGTTCTTGGGTCTGGATTGCATGCGCAGCAGATTGTGCTATCATTTGCTCTTGCGCTGCAATGCTCCTAATTGCTTCTTGGTGGTACAATCCTTCGACCCTTTTAGTCTCACTGGAATACTTAGCCTGGATTTCTTGTTCCAGGACTAAATCTTTGACTCGTGAAGAGCTTCTGCTAAGTTCTCAATGATTCTAGGATCTGGATTTTGCTGAATCTGTTGAAGTACTTGTTGTAGGTACAGTGTGTTTCCTCTTGAATCTGTAGCTGCTGCACTTCTCGCATTGACCACTTCGGTAACTTGTCCATCGGACATTTGGCGCTGTCTCGGCACGGCCACTTGGCCTGCAGCTCCAGCGTTTGCATTTGCAACGGAAGGTGCTGCAGAAGTTGGACTATAACCAGCAGCCGGCAAGGCCATTTGGCCCGCGTTCCGAACGACGGATGGTGAGGATCTGTTGGCACTTGGCCCCTCGTGCTTCCTGATGTCCGAGACTCTTGACTGCTGCGTCCAAACTGTGCTGAGATCTGACCTAGTCCATTCGGACTGTGCGATTGTGCATCTTGCAGGGATTGCACGAACAAATCTGGACCTTTGGGTGTCCTATTCCCAGATGGATTCGCCATCAACTCATCTTCGGAGGTATACACTTCTGTATTCGAGTAATCTCCATTTTCAGAAAAAGAACCACGTTTATAAGCACGGTCCATGGCAACAACAATAGGAATAACCAAAAGGTCTGCTTTGAGAGCCTACGGCTGATAACCTATAGATTACCAGGACCACTGGTTTGGCCGTTAAGTACGCTCCTTTTTACTCGAGCCACTAAGATGTAAGGCGAGGTTACATGTATCTATACAGAGGGTATCCGGGCGGTCATGAATTTCAACAGAAACTATACATAGAGATGTATGAACAAGTTTATTCCCCCCAGAAAAAATGTAAATGGATTTTGGGGTAGAGGCCCCCGAGTATACATTTTTACGGGGTGGGACTAATGCTATACCATCCTTACCTTTGCGGGTTCTGGGGACTCCTGGCACACATTCTACAAGGTTCTTGTACCAAGCCTGGAAGGCCATGCCTATCTAGTTGCTGCAGATGCATGGATGAAGTAGGCAATCCGCAACACGAAAATCCGCAATCCGCCGCAAGGATTAAGGATCATATATATATATACATGTATATATATATAATTAGAAGAAGTCAGACTGTATATATATATATATACATGTGCCAACATCTGCTACGATGAGCAGTACAACATCACTGTTTTCTGCCGCGGAAACTCGGACTGGCAAACATGTTCCATCTCAAGGTTTGCCGAGTGTCTCTGGCTGCTTCCTTCTTCTGGCCTTTGACTTAGCTGAGGCTTGCCTAGGTCAACGGTCCACCGTACAACGTGGGTGGGTACAGAGCTTCAAAAATTTCCCTGCCGTTGCGGGGGAAGATGTTGGACCTGAGAAAGACCTGGGTCTTGTATATCTTGCATCTTGAATCCCAATCAAATAGGCAACACTGATCCTTTTGGGATTAGCTGAAGACGCAACTGAAAGGTTCCTGATGCCGCAGGTCCGAGTTTCATGCTTGGCTTCCTTCCACTTCTTAATTTCCTCCTCCATTTCCACCTCTGCCAGAGTTCCAGAGAGTTCCCGAGTTTGTGACCCAAGCTTTGCAACAAGATCTGCACCTTTGATCGTTGCTGCCGCTTCTCTGCCCTTGGCGGGTTGTTGACTTCAATGGTAGCAAAAAACTGTGTTTTGTCCTGACAGTGCTGAAGTTGAGGAACTGATAGCCCCTCAGGCCCTCAGGTGCCAACGTCACAACGGACCTTCCTCGCTTCTTCGCTACTTTGAAGTCCACCTGCATAAGATCTCAGAAACGTGTTAAACTATATCAAACTTGCAGGAAATTTGCAAAGTCATGCTCTGCAGGTCATAATGTAGGTATTGTAGTAGCATACTGCAGGAAATCAACATTGCTTTCTCATGTCCCCGTCTTTACGTCGCGCATCTTCGAGCAACAAAAAATCTGCGGTAATGCGAAGGTGTCACCCCAACCCTCCAAAGTTGAACATGAGGTGACGAGTGATCCCTATTCAAAAGGATGTGAAACGTGGCTACTTTTGCCAAACTTCAGTGATATTCTGCCAGGTGGAGTTGGCCCAACCTTGCTGACATCTACCTTCTTTCCTCTTCGCTTCCTCTTTCCAGCCCTATCGAGCTATCTGAATCCATGCAAAACAAAGCTGGATCGTATCTTAACCAACGACTCGCAAATCCATGCAAATCCGATCAAAGTCCACAATAATTTCAATCATCGCCATGACAGAGCCGAAAAAAAATTACTCAGTGCTCCCCACTCCTCCTCATGGTTGTGAGGGTCTCAAGGCGAGTTTGAGCCACAATGTTCTGCTTCCACGGAACAAGGTCAATTCAAGCCCAATTCTAACCCTGCATCCTTCTACGCAACACTTGCACTAGTCACTGAAAGGATATGATTGATTACGTATGGGTGTGCCTTTTTTGACGTTACCGGGCAGTTTGTCTCACGGGTATGTTTCGCCGGTATGTTGCGGTGTGTTTCTCTGAGGTATGTTTCGTGTGTTTCAAACGAAATCAAGTTCCGACGGTTTGAACACTCCTTCTTGTCGAATCTTGAGCCAAATGTATTGGCGTATCATACACATCTTTATATGTGCATGGAAAACCTGTACAATTCTCATGTAAGTCATGCACCGCAAACAGGATATATGGTGAATCCCATTTTAGGATAACCATGGCTTTGAAGTACAGTATATGGTGGTTAGTGATACGCTGCTGTATGTCCCCTAATTCTTCTTCTCCCCCCTTTGAATTTGCACTGAATGCTTGAATGCAGAACGAACGATGCACGAATCGATGCGATGTGGTGCATTGAAGCAATTCACATTTGTAATACATTCTGGGCTAAGGCAACCTCAAGGAAGAATTTAGAATGGTATGACCGTTTTCAATCTGGCTTTTCTGAATGCACGTCTTGCACACCCATCAAATCTAATGCTTCTTCCCATTCAGCAACTGGTAGTGGCTTCGTAAATGGGTCAGCCCTTGGGGATGTTGTTTTGATGTACAATAGCTTCATCATTTCATCTTCTTTGAAGCACTCATAAACGGATCCAAGATTGATACGAAAGGTCTTTTTCATGTGCTTTAGTTTCGGTGAGTATCCTGCTTCTACGATTTGAATCACAGCAGCATTGTCTTGATAACACCTTAGCTCAACCCTTCTATCAAATACTTGCTCAAGAAATTCTTGCATGGGAATTGCTTCTGAAAATAACCCGGACCCTAATGAAATCATTTCAGCTTCTGTTGTTGACCTAGCCGTGGCCGTTTGCTTACGGCTTGCCCACGACAAAGGCCAAAAGCTGTTGGGTCCTTCAAGGCACATGAACATACCACTGCTGCTCTTGGTATCCTCTTGAGAGGAACAGTGATCAGCGTCAGTGTAGCAACTCAAAACAAGTGCCTCCTGTGGGTCGGCAATTGTCCCTTTTAGGCAAAAATCTTTTGATCCATACAAAAAGCTCATAAGACGATGAAGCCTCATGTCATCTGCTTTTGACCACACTGTCAAACGTCTAGTAAGGTCCGCTATTGCCTTTGACAAATCCGGTCTACACAACCGGGCGCACCACAAAATCTTCATCAAAATCCTTGAAGCTTGATGTGATAAGGATCCACGGCTCTCCCAATCATTAACTGTTAGACTT